>Ga0209656_10000661_pt1 | contig 22477 bp, 16 predicted proteins | sample BogFormECP12_OM2_FD_188239 | JGI IMG/M metagenome (GOLD analysis project Ga0209656, IMG submission 188239) | Bog forest soil microbial communities from Calvert Island, British Columbia, Canada - ECP12_OM2 (SPAdes) (version 2) | ecosystem: Environmental > Aquatic > Freshwater > Wetlands > Bog ... | reverse complement strand
CCCTCTCTTCTCGAACCCGCCGAACGGGAGCGCATCGCTGAGCGATTTGCAGAGGCGCTGGTGGAGCGCTACAAGGTCGCAGTATCCGTGGCGATACACAATCCCGGCAGGCACGGCGACGACCGGAACTATCACGCGCAAATTTTATTCACCACCCGCGAGATGATGCCCGACGGATTGGGGAAGAAAACCCGCGTCCTGGACGACAGGAAGACCGGCCCGCAGGAAGTAACGAAACTCCGCAAGCTTGCCGCCGACATCATTAACGAACATTTGGCGGCAGCCAATGCCGACATCCGCGTGGATCACCGCAGCTTTAAAGAGCGAGGCATTGAGCGGGAACCGACGACCCATCTAGGGCCAGCCGCAAATGAGATGGAGCGCCGTGGGGAGCAAACGGATCGCGGGAATGTGAATCGCGAAGCGGCTGAGATCAACCGCGAGGCGGAGCAAACGGAAACGCTGGTTGCCGAGCGTGAGGCTCTCGACAAAGCCATCGAAAACGAGCGCGAGCGCATTAGCTCGCCCCCTTCCGACCCTGAGGACGCGCTGGAGCGAATGCGCGATGCAGCCGCGCCTTGCCGTGAGGCAATAGCGAAGGACGGAAGTGTGCCAAACATAGAAAATGACGGCCTGAAATGGTGGCAGAGGCTTGGAATACAGCTCGCAGAAAAGGCCCGCGAGTTTGCAATAGCGCTTGCGCAGAAAGCGCGTTATTTCTGGCGGTCGAGGGAAGAGGACCACCAGCCGAAAACCGAACGTGACCACGACGACAGGGGGATTGACCTGTGAGCAGCGATGCAGAGAAAACTGGACTTGGAAGGCTATGGAGCGGAGGCACGGCGAAAGAGAAAGCGAACCGGCCAGAACCCCCGCGTCCGAACGACAATGTTGTGCAGCTCAGGCCCGACCGCTCCTATGTCGCGCACGAGGTGCGGGAGCATCCGCAGCGGCTGCATATTTGCTGCGCTACTCAGCCGTCGCACTACCCGGCCTATAGCTCACTCCTCAACATCATCCACGATCACAACTTTGATAAGGCGTTTACGCTGGTTTACTCATTCATGTGTAAGCGCCGGAGCAAAAATAGACCACATCACGCCGCGGAAGCGGCGTGATGCGGCGGAGTAAAAGTAGACCGCCGGATTTTTGTTTCACGAGGTAGGGGGCCTACGGGGGTAACGGAGCTGGTTCAGTTCCGTTGAGCCCAGGGCCGAGATCGTGGGACACCGGAGGGATGTACCAGGTGGAGATCTATGGGCGTGTACGGCGTGCGGTTTTAGTCGAGGGCAGAAGTCAACGGTCGGTCGCGCGGGAGTTTGGATTGGCCCGCGTGACGGTACGCAAGATGTTGGGATATTCGATTCCGCCGGGCTACCGGCGGAAGGAGCCCGCGAAACGGCCCAAGCTGGGACCGTGGGTGGGCGTGATCGACGCCATTCTGGAAGAAGACCAGACCCAACCAGCCAAACAGCGGCATACCGCCAAGCGGATCTTTGACCGTTTGCGGGCGGAGCACGCGTTCCCCGGCGGTTACACGATCGTGAAGGACTACGTCCGTCGGTGCCAGCAGCGCAACCAGGAGATGTTCGTTCCGCTGACCCACGCGCCTGGCACAGCCCAGGCCGACTTCGGGCAGGCGCTGGGGATTGTGGCCGGCGTGGAGTGCACGGCGCACTATCTCGCGATGGACCTTCCCCACTCCGACGATATCTTCGTGATGGCGTTTCCGGCCGAGAGCACAGAAGCGTTTCTGGAAGGCCACATACAGGCCTTTGCCTATTTTGGCGGAGTGCCGATTTCGATCCTGTACGACAACACCAAGCTGGCGGTGGTACGGATCCTGGGCGACGGCGAGCGCCAGAAGACACGAGCCTTCTCCGAGCTGCAAAGCCATTACCTGTTTGCCGACAAATTCGGACGTCCTGCCAAGGGCAACGACAAAGGCAACGTGGAAGGTCTGGTGGGCTATGCCCGCCGCAACTTCCTGGTGCCGGTGCCGCGAGTGAACAGCTGGGCGGAGTTGAATGCGTATCTGCTGGAGCAGTGCCGGAAGCACCGTCAGCATCGCGTCCGCGGCCAGCAGGAGACAATCGGAGAGCGCTTCGAGCGTGATGGTGCGGCGTTGTTGCCGCTGCCGGCGGCGTCGCTGGAAGCCTGCGAGAAGCGCGTGGCACGCGTCAGATCGACCTCGCTGGTGCGCTACCGTGCCAACGACTACTCGGTACCGACCGCCTACGGTCACCGCGAGGTATTGGTCAAAGGCTACGTGCACGAGGTGGCGATTGTTTGCGGCAGCGAGGTGATTGCACGCCACCCCAGAAGCTACCAGCGCGAGGACCTGATCTTCGACCCGCTGCACTATCTGGCGCTGCTGGAGCAGAAGACGCGCGCCCTGGATCAGGCAGCACCACTGGCGGGCTGGGAGCTGCCCTCCTGCTTTGCCCAGTTGCGGCGACGGCTGGAGGCGCGGCTGAAGAAAGGCGGCAAGCGCGAGTACGTTCAGGTCTTGCGCCTGCTGGAAACCTTCCCCCTGCATGAACTCATGCCTGCAGTCGAACAAGCCCTGGGTCTGGGGACGATCAGCTACGACGCGGTGAAGCATCTCCTGCTGTGCCGCATCGAGCGGCGTCCACCCCGGCTGGATCTGGAGAACTATCCTCATCTGCCGTTGGCCCGTGTTCACACCACGCAGGCCGCCGAATACATGGCACTGCTCAGCGAGGTGAACCCATGAGCGGCACCACGAACCCTCCCCTCATGGACACACCCCAGGTGATGTTCACCGAATTTGAATGAGGCCTTGCTTCCGGAACTGCAGAAAAGTCTCGACTTCTTTGGCAACCCAGTCGGAATTCCGCGCCCCCACGGTATCGACCAGGGCGAAGCGCTTGCTTCGCCTTATTGCCTTGACAATGGCTTGACTTAGAGGGTCGCCGGCGTTGAGTTCGCGTTTATCACGAAAAACCGTGAAGCCCGCACCTTCCAGCTTTGCTTCAAGGAACTCGGCGTAGGTCGTGCCGTCGCTCCGTGCATAGCTAATGAAGACGTCAAAACCAAATAGAAGGCGAGCGGGAGATCGCAATGATGAGGCGCGCGTGACACTGTGGATCCAGTTCGCCATTTTGCGACTCTCGGTTAGGGGAACTTTAGCACTATTCTTCGCTAAACGTCACAAACCTGCCTGCCCTGCACTCCGCCTTCCCACCCCAATTCGTGCAAAGGCAGCGCGAATTGGGGGCCCCGGTTTCGGCGTAGCCTTGCCCAGAGTGTTGCCGAAGGGTGCTGAGCTAAACTAGCTGACACTTATGGCACTTCAGGTGGCCACAAGAGCTGACGACTCCGACCGCCGTGTCACTGCGGCGGCGACGTCGATCTGGCTTAGCGATACGGCTTGGCTCATCTACATCGCGCTGGCGACCGTCATCGTGCACCTCGTCCTCGGCAACCGTTACGGAATCCATCGCGATGAGCTGGCAACGCTGGAAGACGCGCGGCACCTGGCGTGGGGCTATCCCGCCTATCCGCCGGTAACGCCGTTTTTCGGGCGGATTTCGCTGGATCTGTTCGGCACGTCCATACGCGGCTTCCGTTTCTTTGCCGGACTGGCGCAAGCGATCGTCGTGGTGCTCACGGGGTTGATGGCGCGCGATATGGGCGCCCGCCGGGGGGCACAGCTCATCGCTGCGGTCGCAGCCGTCCCATTTTGCCTGGGCGGTGGATACGAGATGCAGTACGTGGCCTTCGATTGCCTGGCCTGGGTAGCGACGGCGTACTTTATCGTTCGGCTGCTTGTATCCGATGATCCGCGATGGTGGCTAGGCATCGGCGCCAGTATTGGCTTCGGCATGCTCTCGAAGTACACCATCGGCTTCTTCGTGGTGGGCATTGTCGCGGCCTTGCTGCTTACCGACGCGAGGCGCTACCTCAAGAGCAAATGGCTTTGGATCGGGGTAGCGATTTCCGTTCTGGTATGGCTGCCCAACTTGCTGTGGCAGGTGCAGCACAATTTTGTCTCGCTCGATTTTCTCAGCCACATTCACGCCCGCGATGTGCGCCAGGGGCGGACTGCGTACTTTCTGCCCCAGCAATTGCAGCTCACCGGCCTTCGCTTTCCGCTGGCCGTGGCTGGGCTGTATTTCTGCCTGATTGCCCGCGATGGTAAGCGCTTCCGCATGCTGGGCTGGATGTACGTCATCACTCTCCTGCTGTTCATTGTTGCGAAGGGGCGCTGGTACTACATGGGACCTGCGTATCCCATGCTGTATGCGGCCGGAGCCGTATGGGGAGAGTGCTGGGTGGCCACGATGCAACGTCGCAGGGCCGTAACAATCCGCTGGCTTGTGTGGACGGCGCTTGCGGTCGACATCCTTCTCACCGCAGCGTTCTGGCTGCCGGCCGCGCCGCTGAACACGCGATGGTGGGACATCAACAACCAAGTGCAGGGCGACTTCCGCGAACAGATCGGCTGGCGCGAACTGGTTCAGGAGGTAGCGAAGATTCGGGATTCACTCGCACCGGAGGAAAGGGCGCATCTCGGCATCATTGGCACAAATTACGGCGAAGCCGGCGCTATCAATCTTTATGGCCCTGAATATGGTTTGCCGCGCGCGATCAGTGGCATCAACTCGTTTTGGTACTACGGCTATGGTGATCCTCCGCCGCAGACGCTTATCGTGATCGGCCTCAGCCAGAAGTTCGTGGACCAGCATTTCGCATCCTGCAGGCTGGCCGGGCACACCTGGAACCAATACGGGGTCAAGAACGAGGAGACCGAGGACCATCCGAACATTTACGTTTGCGGCCCGCCAACCGTGGGCTGGCCGGAGTTTTGGAAGGACTTCCGGTACTACGGCTAAGAGTTTCTTCGGCCATGGCACGATTGGCCCGATTCAGGGGCCCAAGGTACTTCTCCGAGGCGGGGGAAGTTGATCCGAATGGTTGGAGTACCGGAACCCGATTCGACATCCTGTCTTCACCTGCCACTTGGTTTCGTGAGAGCTACAATGGCATGTGAAGAAACTTATCGTTGTCGTCATCGCGATTGTCGGGTTGCTGCTCGTGTTTTTAGTGGCACGATCAGCTACCCCAGTTGTAGAACTTTCGTCTCCAGCCGCCACCCTGGGCCAAGCCACTCCCATCGCCGTTCACGTACGCGACCCACGTGGCATTCGCAGCGTCCAAGCGTTCGTAGAGCAGAATGGCGCCCGGTATCAGGTCTTTGCGATGGCGCAGCCGTCGAAGTTGCCGGACAGTACCTGGAACTTCACGGCCGGCGTCAAGACGACTCCCCAGTTGCAGGCGGGCAATGCGAAGTTGATTGTTGAAGCGACCTCGAACGACCTGCTTAGAAAGACTGGCCGCGCCGAACGCGAGGTGACCGTCATTACGCAACCGCCGACGGTCAGCGTTGATTCAGAGCAGCACTACCTGTACCTGGGGATGGCAGACCTCGCCACGTTCAATGTCTCGGGCAGTTGGACCGAAGCGGGAGTGCGCGTGGGCAATGAGAAATTTCGCGCCTGGCCTTTGCCGGGCGGCAAGCCGGGTCTGTTTTCACTGTATGCATTCGCCTGGAACATGCCAGCCGATACCGTGCCTGTGGTCTATGCCGCGAACGGTGCAGGAAACGACGTAACCAGCCCTCTGGTGGTCGTGTTTCCGAAGAAGGAGCAGCCAAAATACACGACGCATGACTTACAGGTAAGCGACGCTTTCCTGAACAAGGTGATTAACGAGCTTGACCCGAACGGAACGGGTGATCCGGTCGCGCGCTTCGTAAGAGTGAACAGCGAGATGCGCCAAGCCAACAACAAGACGCTCTCCGATCTGCGGCTCAAGACCGCCGACCGGTTCCTGTGGTCCCGGCCTTTCATCCGGCAGCCGCACTCTCAGGCTGAGTCGAACTTTGCCGACGTGCGGAATTACATCTACCAGGGCAAGAAGATCGACCAGCAGGTCCACTTGGGATACGACCTGGCGGTTACCCAACACGTCGGTGTGCAAGCGGCGAATGACGGCAAGGTTGTGTACGCCGCTCCTCTGGGGATTTACGGCAACTGCATCGTCGTGGACCACGGCTATGGACTACAGACGATCTATGGCCATCTCAGCCGGATTGACGTCCATGAAGGCGACACGGTAAAGCAAGGCCAGGTGATGGGCCTGAGCGGCATGACCGGTATGGCGGGAGGCGACCATATCCATTTTGCGATGCAGCTCGACGGCGTCCAGATCGATCCCAAGGAATGGTGGGACGCCCACTGGATTAAGGACCACATCGCGAGGCGAGTGGAGCTTCCGGGATTCAACCCGTAACGCGTGTCTCCCAGCATCACAGGCCTCCTCACCGCGGGTCTACGATTCCCAGGGCGATCATGCCAAGGGCGGTGATGCTGGGCAGGAAGAAATAATCTCCGCCGCGCAATTCAACAAAGTTCGGCAGCTTACTGCAGATGAAGGGAGGGTTGGCCGGATCCTCGTCGCCCTGGACCACGAACCTTCCTCTTCCGCCATGATTGCCCATCAGCGGGTCCTTGTCGTTGCCCAGTTTCTGATCATTCCCGTAGTCAATCCATTGCTGCTGAACAAACTCGAACTGGCGCGAGATGCTGGCATTCAATACCATGAAGGCGACACCTCGATCGTCCTGATCGCTCACCGGTTCGCCTTCCGGTACATACGTTCCATACGGCATCCCACGACGCGTAATCCGCCGGCGGTTGATCAGACGCCCGTTGAATCCAAACGCATCTCGCGGATGCACCCGGCGCACGTGGGACCCCATCGGGCACTTCGTACCGCCAGCGTCGCTTCCGTAAGTAAAGTTGGTATTCCGCTGGGGGTCCTGGACGAGCACAGGGTCCTGCCGGTCGGGTGCCAGCTCGATTGGCGTCCCATCCCTCCATCGTCCCACCATTTTCGCAGCCAACTTCTCTTTGCCTCCCGAATAGGCGGCGCCCCACTCGTCCAGTCGCTGGCGAAATGTCGCCACATTCTGATGCAGCTTGCGATATACCATGAAGGTTCCGTTGGCGGCAAAGATGTGCGGTATCGGCGCGACCGGCAGCTCGCCTGCCTCATCGGCGTACCCCAGCAGCAACTCCCCAGTCGCAAGGGGCGCCCACGCACCTTCAGGCGTTAACTTGCCCTGACCGGGCTGAGACCTGCGTTCCACGCCCAGGTAGTCAGGGTTGCCAAAGCCGTCTGTGAACCCGAAGTGCTCTTTGGGCGTGAAGTCGCCATTAATCTTGATTGCAGACGCATCCTGATAACCGACAACCTCGGCGCCTTCCGTCTCCTGAATCTGCTGCAGCAGGTCGGCATAGCAGTCAGCCAGGGCCGACGGCGATTGCGCATGAATGCCCACCCAGGCATGAACTCTTCCGCTTAGCCAGATCTCGTCCCAGTGCTCAAAGGAATTGAGGCCGGTATCTCCAAGAATGCCGCCGCGGTCTTTCATCCCCTGCTGAAACTCCACCGGGAAGCTCAGCAGGGTGGCATCCGGCAGTTCGAAACTCGCCAGGCCCTTATGCGTGAAAGCAATGTTGAGCGTGCTTTGAGGCTTGGCCTTGTCCCAGCGCTGCCCAGTGGTGATCTTGCCCAGCAGGCGGCCAGTCAGCTTGCGTGCCCGATCGGCACTCGACATATGCAGGAACACGTACCTCGCCAGCGGCAGGTTATACCCTCTCAGCGCAAATCCCTGGATGTCTGTGGGGTTCAACTTACTCATTGCGACCGCCAGTCTTGATGTCTCGCTCGATGTTCCCGGCACCCGGCCTGGGTGCAGGTGTGGAGTCTAATTTCTGCATGAACCCAGTAAATTCCTGCTGCAAGTGGGCCGGATCGTGACCCTGATGCTCGCTGATAAAGTCGGCAACCGCGCGCTGCGTCTGCAACGCGCGCAGCGTCTGGAGAACGCTCTTGTCGTTCACAGCGGCAAAGTAGAAGGTTGTCTCGATCTGACAAGCCTTCATATAACCGATGAATGCGTCAACGTCCCTTGCTCCCGGGTACCCGACGCAGTGTCCCCAGATGGCATCGAGATGATGGGGAACAGTCTTCGCCAGTCCGGCCAGGTAGGACTCCAAGTCCCCGTCGCAATTGGACTCAAATACCAGATACTTCGACTTCAGATGTTCCTCACAAGCAGGCATGCCGACGTAGATCACATCATCCATGACCACCAGTCTCGCCAGGTGCGTGCCCGGCGCAAGCGCGAATGGACTGTCTACGCCCACCGGGAGTTCAGCGAGATACTTGCGAATTTGCAGATCATGCGAAGGGACAGCCTTCTGGTCGTCGATGATAGGAGACAGAATCGTCAGGCCGTACACGCTGCCGCTTTGGTTTGCCATAATCCTTCCCTAAAACACGACGGGAGCTTCCCCCGTCTCACCCAGGTGGGCTTGGACCTCGATCACGAATCGCAGGTATTCGTCACGGAACTGCTGCGGACCCAGACCCTCGCTCTTCTTGGCAAAACTCTCCAAGGCAGACTGCACAGTATGCGCTGACTTCAGATCGTTCGCGGTCGCCTGCGGATAGGCAGTGTAGTAGTAGTCGGTGTCGAACTGTAACCGCGCGATATATTCCTTGAATGGGGTTACAGGCACCGATCCCGGGAACTTCTCGCTCCATCGCCAGATCGCATTCAGCCCTTTGCTGAGTACCGCTGAGAAGGCGTCAATATACTGGTTCCAGGTCCCGTTGAAGTTGCTGAAAAACAGCAGATAGTCATACTGCAGGTCCTCCGGCTTTTGCCCATCGCCCAGGAAGGGAAGTTTTCTTCGCGGTATGATGACCCAGCGCGCGAACTCAATAAACGACAGATTGATCAGATCTGCCTGTAGCGGCTTCACCGCTCCCAACACCAGGAAGAACCCGCGCAGAATCCACGTTTTCCAGGGCTTCATCGGCGTGATGGCGTTCATCGCGTAGACTTTGCCGTTGATGTTGCTCATCCGAACTCCTGTGCCGCCCCGAGGATTTCTAGAGAGTATTGCGTGACCGTCGCAATTGCAAACTGCCTGAGTAACTCATCCCGATCCAAGGAGCACAAGCCCCAGCGTAGTGCCGGAGTGTGCCCCGGAAGGCGCGCAGCGAGAACCTTGTGTAAAGAGGACCGCGACACGCGACCACGACGCATCGCGGTCCCTGGATTTGAAGCCGGACTGAGTCACCGGGCTAAAAGTCACGGTGCTTCCGCGGAAGTTATCTAATATGCTGAAAATAATAAGCTTATATGGTTAATCTTAAAATTTCGCCCCAAATATTGACAATATTACACTCATATTTTATGATTCTTGTACGCTAATCACGCATCTAAGATTAGCGAAGGTTGTTACGACCCGAGATTCTAATTTAAGAGGAGCTTGCACCATGACTGTATTGACCCGTTGGGACCCCTTCCGTGAACTGTATTCGTTGCAGAACCGCATGAGCCGCCTGTTCGAAGAGCAGTACGGCGGCGGGCGCGAAGAGTCGCTGACCGCTGGCGCGTTCGTTCCGCCGGTTGACATTTACGAAGACGAGCACAGCGTCCAGTTGAAGCTGGAAGTGCCCGGCATCGACGAGAAAGATCTCGACATCAAGGTCGAGAACAACACGCTGACCATCACCGGCGAGCGCAAGTTCGAGAAGGAAGAGAAAGAAGAGAACTTCCGTCGCGTCGAGCGCCGCTATGGAAGCTTTACCCGCTCGTTCACGTTGCCGAACACCGTGAACACCGAGGACATCAAGGCCAACTATGAGAAAGGTGTTCTGAAGATCGAGCTGGCGAGGCGCGCGGAAGCCAAGCCGAAGCAGATCAAAGTCAACATCGGCGGCCAGAAGACCATCGAGGGCAAGAAGCCCGAGGCCCAGACCCAGAGCGCAAGCAAAGGGCAGGTTGCCTAATCCAAGTTTCGCCCTTCGGTGAGATTCCGCGAGGGAGACGAACTGGGGAGTTCAGAGGGAGGCAGAACTTGGCCTCCCTTTTGTTTACCGACGGAACTCACCGGGGGCGGAAGATCGTGGCCAGGGTGACGGATTGGCGGCACTCGGTTAACATGCTCGCTGGGAGGAGGATTCTATGCCCGTGGCGCAGCAACATAGTGCAACCCACCGATTCACTGTCATCTTCGAGAAGGAAGATGAGGGCGGTTACCACGTGTTTTGTCCGACCCTGCCCGGATGCCACACCCAAAGTGAGACGGTGGAGGAAGGCATCTCTAACATTCGCGAGGCGATTCAGCTCTACGTGGAGACTCTGGTTGAAGATGGGCTTCCAATTCCGCAAGAAGACATTTTCATCAAGCCGATTGAGATTACCGCGTGAGTCCGAAACTCCCGGGGGTGAAAGGCAAAGAGCTTGCCCGCATAGCGCAGCGGCTCGGCTTTGAGTTCCGGCGTCAAACCGGCAGTCATGCCATTTACGTTCGGGCTCGCGATCACCGCCGGGTGGTCATTCCAATGCATGCCGGCCAAGATCTTAAGCCAAAGACATTGCGGGGCATCATTGACGATTTGGGCATTACTGTCGAGGAGTTCCAGAGAATGCTCTGAAAGACAATCCTAACGCTATCGTGGAGTTCTTATGGCAATTCGTTGGGACAAATTGACCGTAAAAGCGCAGGAGGCGATGCAACGGGCGAACGATCTCGCCAGCGAGCACGGCAACCCTGAGCTGCAGCCCGTCCATATTCTGGCCGCGCTGATCGAAGATCGAGAGGGCATTGTGCCCCCGCTTCTGGAGCGTGTGGGCCTGCATGTTTCCACGGTGCAGGCCGAGGCGATGCGGGAGATCGAGCGCCTGCCCAAAGTGTCCGGCAGCGGGGCCACGCAGGCGCATCTTTCCGATGCCGCTTCGCAGATGCTGGAGAACGCCTTTAAAGAGGCGGCGAATTTTAAGGACGACTACGTTTCCACCGAGCACATGCTGCTCGGGATGACCAAGCTGAAACGCGATGCGGCCAAGGAAATCCTGGCAAAGGCGGGCGCCACCTACGACAACCTTTTGCGCGGCCTGACCGCGGTGCGCGGCAATCAGAAAGTGACCGACCAGAATCCTGAAGCGAAGTATCAGGCGCTGGAGCGCTACGCGAAAGATCTGACCGAGCTGGCGCGTCAAGGGAAGCTCGATCCGGTGATCGGCCGCGACGAGGAAGTGCGCCGCGTCATCCAGGTTTTATCGCGCCGGACGAAGAACAATCCGGTGCTCATTGGCGAGCCGGGCGTTGGCAAGACGGCCATCGTGGAGGGTCTGGCGCAGCGCATTGTGTCGGGCGACGTTCCCGAGCAGCTCAAGAACAAGCGCGTTGTTTCGCTCGACCTGGGCGCGATGCTGGCCGGAGCGAAGTACCGTGGCGAGTTCGAAGACCGCCTGAAGGCAGTGCTGAAGGAGATCGAGCAGTCGCAGGGGCAGATCGTTCTGTTCATCGACGAGCTGCACACGCTGGTCGGCGCGGGTGCTGCCGAAGGCGCGATTGACGCCTCCAACATGTTGAAGCCGGCGCTGGCACGCGGCGAACTGCGTGCCATCGGCGCGACCACGTTGAATGAATATCGCAAGTACATCGAGAAGGACGCAGCGCTGGAGCGCCGCTTCCAGATCGTCTTCGTGGGCGAACCCAACGTGGAGGACACCATCGCGATCCTGCGCGGGTTGCGCGAGAAGTACGAAGTGCATCACGGCGTCCGCATCAAGGACTCGGCCATCGTCGCAGCCGCGACGCTGTCGCATCGCTATATCTCCGATCGCTTCCTTCCGGACAAGGCCATCGACCTCATCGACGAAGCCGCGGCTTCGCTGCGCATCCAGATTGATTCCATGCCGACCGAGATTGACCAGCTTGAGCGACGGGCGACGCAGCTTGAGATCGAGCGGCAGGCGCTGAAGCGCGAGGACGATCCTAACTCGCGCGAGCGTCTGGCTGCAGTGGAGAAGGAGCTGGCGCACATCAAGGAAGAGTCGAACGCGCTGAAGGCGCGCTGGAGGCAGGAAAAGGAAGCGATCGCCAAAGTGCGCGAGCTGAAGGAGCGCATTGAGCGCCTCAAGCTTGAGGAGCAGGAAGCCACGCGCAAGGGCGACTACAACCGCGCGGCGCAAATCAAGTACGGCGAGCTGCCGCAACTGGAGGCTGAAGTCACGAAGCTCAGCGCGGCGATGGATGGCAAGCAGTCACGCATGTTGAAGGAAGAGGTGGACGAGGAAGACGTTGCCAAAATCGTCAGCAAGTGGACCGGCATTCCGGTGTCGAAGATGCTGGAAGGCGAAGTGAAAAAGCTCGTCACGATGGAAGAGCGGCTGCGGCAGCGCGTCATCGGTCAGGATGAAGCGATTGAGCGCGTCGCCAACGCCATTCGACGTTCGCGCGCCGGGCTGAGCGATCCGCGAAAGCCGATCGGCTCATTCATCTTCCTCGGGCCGACCGGCGTCGGCAAGACCGAGTTGGCACGAGCGTTGGCTGAGTTCCTGTTCGACGACGAGCACGCCATGGTTCGTATCGACATGTCTGAGTACATGGAGAAGCACTCTGTGTCGCGGCTGATCGGCGCGCCTCCGGGCTACATCGGCTATGACGAGGGCGGGCAGTTGACCGAGGCGGTTCGCCGCCGTCCGTATGCCGTCGTGCTCTTCGACGAAATCGAGAAGGCGCATCCCGACGTGTTCAACATTTTCCTGCAGATCATGGATGACGGCCGCCTGACCGATGGCAAAGGCCGCCACGTGGACTTCAAGAACACGATCCTCATCATGACCTCGAACATTGGGTCGAGCTACTTACAGGACCTCGGTCAGCGTTCGCCCGAGCAGATCGCCGAAGCGCACGAGAGGGTGATGGAAGCGCTGCGCGCCCACTTTAAGCCGGAGTTCCTCAACCGGGTGGACGACATCGTCATCTTCAATCCGCTGGGCAAGGAGCAACTGGCGAAGATCGTGGACCTGCGGCTGGAAGATTTGCGGAAGCTGCTGGCCGATCGCAAGATCAGCCTGGAGCTCACGCCGGCGGCGAAGGAACTGGTGTTCACCGAAGGCTACGATCCCAACTACGGCGCGCGTCCGCTGAAGCGGGCCATTCAGCGAGTGATACAGGACCCGCTGGCACTGAAGATCCTCGACGGCGAGATTCTGCACGGCGACCACGTCGTCGTGGACGTTGACAAGAAGCAGCGCAAGCTGAACTTCAAGGTGGCGAAGCGCGTGGGCGAGCCCGAGCCTGCCGCGGAGAAGAAGTAAGGAGTTGCGATTCTGCGACGGCACAGTCGAAAGGCTGTGCCGTTCTCTTCTGGCGCCGGTATGACCATGTCTTGTCGCCGCACCTGTGCGCGTGCGGCCGGTCACAACCCCATGTGACTAGCTGGCTCGAAATCCGTCACCTATGGATTAGACTGTAATGTCGTAATCACGAGGGACCATGACTATTATTTCTGAGATGAAGCCTGAATCCAGGGTCTCCAAAGTCTCCAAGAAGGTTGACCCCTCCTCGGACGTCTACCGTTCCGAAAGCCATCCTCTTGACCCGCTATTTCTTCCCGAAAGCGTCGCGGTGATTGGCGCCTCGGAGCGGCCCGGCAGTGTTGGCCGCTCGGTGCTGTGGAACCTGTTGAGCTCGCCGTTTGGCGGCACCGTCTTCCCGGTGAACTCCAAACGAACTAATGTGCTGGGAATCAAGGCCTATCCCAGCGTGCGTGAGTTGCCCGACAAAGTTGACCTTGTGGTAATCACGACGCCTGCCGACACCGTACCCGCCATCATCGCCGAGTCAGTGGAGGTGGGTATTCCGGCCGGCATCGTCATCTCGGCCGGATTCAAAGAGAGTGGCGAGCACGGCAAGGAGCTGGAGCGGCAGATTGCACAGACGATCCGCGGCAAGATGCGGATCATCGGCCCCAACTGTCTTGGCGTGATGAATCCAATCCGCGGACTGAACGCGACCTTTGCGCACTCGGTGGCACGGGCGGGCAATGTGGCCTTCATCAGCCAAAGTGGAGCGCTGTGCACCGCAGTGCTGGACTGGAGCTTGCGCGAGAATGTCGGCTTCAGCGCGTTTGTCTCGATTGGCTCCATGCTGGACGTCAATTGGGGCGACCTGGTGGACTACTTCGGCAACGATTCCCGGACGCACAGCATCGTCATTTATATGGAGTCAATCGGCGACGCGCGCTCGTTTCTCTCCGCGGCGCGCGAGGTGTCGCTGACCAAGCCGGTCATCGTGATCAAGGCCGGACGGACGGCTGCCGCGGCCAAGGCGGCGGCGTCCCATACCGGCTCGCTCACCGGCAGCGACGAAGTGCTCGATGCCGCCTTCCGCCGCAGCGGTGTGCTGCGCGTGAATAGCATCGCCGACATCTTCTTCATGTCCGATGTGCTGGCCAAGCAGCCGCGGCCTCGCGGCCGGCGCTTGTGCATCCTGACCAACGCTGGCGGCCCTGGTGTCCTGGCCACAGATGCGCTGGTGGCAGGTGGAGGCGAGCTGGCTGAACTGTCGGAGGAAACCATGAAGGCCTTCGACGCGATCCTTCCCCCGCAATGGAGCCACAACAATCCGGTGGACATTTTGGGCGATGCCGAACCGGAGCGTTATGCGAAGTCGCTGGAGATTGCCGCGAAAGATCCCAGCATCGACGGCATGCTGGTTGTCCTGACGCCACAGGACATGACCAACCCCACGCAGATTGCGGAAAAGCTGAAGCCGTACGCGAAGGGCTTCGGCAAACCTGTGCTGGCGAGCTGGATGGGCGGCGCCGAAGTCGCTGCCGGCGAGCAAATTCTGAACCAGGCGGGCATTCCCACCTTCCAGTTTCCGGACAGCGCGGTGCGCGCCTTCAATTACATGTGGCGCTCTTCCTACAACCTGAAAGGGATCTACGAGACTCCCACCATGCCGCAGCACGCAGACGCAATGCTGCACCGCGGGGAGGCCGAGCGCATCATTCGCGACGCGCGCGCCTCCGGACGCACCATCCTCACCGAGTACGAGTCGAAGCAGTTGCTGAAGGCCTACGGCATTCCGACCGTCGAGACCCGCATCGCGGTTACCGAGCCGGAAGCTCTACAGGCAGCAGAGGAGATCGGCTACCCCATCGTGCTGAAGCTGTACTCGCTGACCATCACCCACAAGACCGACGTAGGCGGCGTGCAGTTGAATCTGCGCGATGCCAATGCAGTGAAGGTTGCGTTCCAGGCCATCAAACAATCGGTCACGGAAAAAGCCGGAGCAGAACACTTCCAAGGCGTAACCGTGCAGGCGATGGCGAAGCTGGACGGCTACGAGCTGATCATCGGCAGCAGTCTCGATCCACAGTTCGGCCCGGTGATCTTGTTTGGCACCGGTGGCCAGCTTGTGGAAGTCTTCAAAGACAGCGCGTTGGCGCTGCCGCCGCTGAACTCCACGCTGGCGCTGCGCCTGATGGAGCAAACGAAAATCCTGAAGGCCCTGAAAGGCGTGCGCGGGCGCAAGCCGGTGGATGTGGCGGCGCTGGAAGAACTGCTGGTGCGGTTCAGCCAGTTGGTGGTCGAACAGCGCTGGATCAAGGAGATTGACATCAATCCGCTGCTGGCGTCACCGGAGCGCCTGCTGGCGCTGGATGCGCGCGTGGTGGTGCATGGTCCGGAAGTGACCGAGGACGAGCTGCCCGCGGCCGCGATCCGGCCTTATCCGATCCACCTGGTCAGCGAGTGGACGATGAAGGATGGCGAGCCCGTAACCATCCGTCCCATCCGCCCTGAGGACGAACCGGCCATGATCGAGTTTCACAAAAAGTTGTCGGAGAGGAGTGTTTACCTGCGGTACTTCCAGCCACTGAAGCTGACGCAACGCACCTCGCACGACCGTCTGACCCGCGCCTGTTTCATCGACTACAACCGCGAGATGGCGCTCATCGCTGAGCGCAAGGGGGACGGGGACGAAGCGGAGATACTGGCGGTTGGCCGCCTCAGCAAGCTGCATGGCCGCGATGAAGCCGAAATGGCAGCGGTCGCGATTGATGCTGCCCAACACAAGGGACTGGGGACGGAGCTGTATCGCCGGCTCATCCAGATTGCGCGAGACGAGAAGCTCAAGCGCGTCGTCTCCAATATGCTGCCGGAAAACCGCGAGATGCGGGCTGTCTGCGTCAAATGCGGGTTCAAGATGTACTCGAGCATGGAAGAAAACATGATCCGGGCGGAGCTGGATCTATAGAAAGGGCGACCAAAAAAGGCGGTGGGCGCCGGGTTGCGTATCTGTTGGGGTTGCGGCGCCCACCTTGGATTTGGGTTACTGCTATAGACGGGCGTGGCGAGAAAAAGTTCAGTCACGCGCCGGATATTTACACTTCTTCACAAAGCTGCGGCTAAGGCGCTGGCCTAAAGGTCAGCTCTTCCACTGCCTCGCTGGTTCAGAGCTTCCCCAGGCTGCTAATGGCCAGTTCCTGCTCCCGGCAGAATGATCTTCTCCAGATACTCGATGGGCAGCGGGCCCTGATCGAGGGCCGCGTTGTGGAATTCTTCCAGCGTGAATGCGCTTCCCTTCGCTGCCTGATATTTCTTGCGCAGTTCCCACCATTGCCTCATGCCGACAAAGTAGGTGGGCAGTTGCGTTGAGCTCAGCTTCGCCCGCCGCAGCTTACCCTCAGCTTCAGCCTGCGTCTGGAAAGTGTCGTTCAACATCAAGTCCATCGCCTCCTTGTCCGTCATGTTCATGGTTTGCAGTCGAATGTCGAGAATCGTGTTGGAGATGGCGCGCAGGAGTATCTTCCTTCGAACCAGACCGAACTTGGGACTATGGTCCAGATAACCTTCTTCCGTCATGACGTCGGCAATGTACTCAGCCCAGCCTTCCACGTACGCGCCGTTGCCGAAGAGGCCGCGCAGCACGCGGCGCGTCGGGGGCTCGACATCGTCAGCGTGCTCGCCTTGCACATAGTGCCCGGGCAGCGCCTCATGGATGGTGAGCCACTTGAGTGTGTAGTTGTTGTACTCGCGCAGCTTGCTCTCCGCCTTTGCCGCTGGCATCTTAGGGTCGATGGGCGTTACCCAGTACTGAGCTTCGGCGGTCGGCTCCAGCGGCGGCGCGCCATGGAAGCCCGCGACGGAGTAGATGCCGCGCATGAATTCCGGCGTCGGAATTACTTTCAGGTTTTCGCGGCTGCCTAGGGTCACGATTTTCTTTTCGCGGATGAACTGCTTGATGCCTTCCAGGTCAGCCTTGACCGCGTCAATCAGTTGGTCGCGCTGCGGGTGCTCGTCGCTGATCTTGTCGAGCACCGCACGGATGATCTTGTTCTCACGCTCGCGCGGCGGCAGGCTGCTGTAGTCGTCCTGGCCGGGATACATCTGCTTGTAGAGTGGCAGCGCCAATTGCAGCATCTCGGCGCGGGTCGCCGTCACTTTGGCCTCGGCGTCGGCCAGCAACCGCTCAGGCGTGATCGAGGTCTCCATCACGTAACGAAACTTTTCGTCGTACCACTTCTTGCCTAATCGCCACGTGCGCTGGTTCGCGGGTCGCTTGGCGAGATCGTTCTTCATCCAGTCGTTGAAATCGGTGAGTGACTTTTTGGCGGCGGGCGCAACCTTGTCGTACTGCGCCTTCAACGGCGACCCGGCGGGAATGTCGGCTGCAACGCTGTCAACAAGGTTGATGTTGCCCTCGTTTTCGTCGATTGCGGTCGAGATGAAGATGGGGTCGGAGTCAGTTAGTTGCGATTTTGTTTGCTCGATGAAGCGCGGAATCTGGCCAATGCGTGAAATCACGTCGCCCACCCGCACTTCTTTCGAAGCGTATTCCTGGGTAAGCGGAAGAAACATGGAGTTGCCGATCAGTTCCACGTAGCCGGTCGGATTGTGCTTGTAACTCTGGATGTGCTCGAACTCGAGTAGGTTGAGCGCGATCTGATCGTCGATCAGACGGAAGTCTGCGGAGTCCTGCGCATTGAGCGATGTGACGGGCGTCTCACTCTGGAAGCGCTGCCGCCACGCGCGATAAAACTTTTCCTGCGCGGCCCAGCCCTGCGCGCTGACATCGTCGAGTTGCGCGTCGAGAGCAATCGTCTTTCCGGTCTTGGGATCGAGATGCTTGTGGTAACCGGCTCCAGACGCGGTCACGGGCGAAAGCGCCAGCGAATCCTTCACGAACTGGTCGCACATCTGGGAGAACTTTGCGTTGGCCTGAGTATTGTTCTGCTTCATGGTTTGTGCCGTGATGAAAATGGAAGCCACCGAGAGGAACAAAAGAATGCGTAAAAGGTGTTTCATAGCGCCTCGTGGGAAGAAGAGTCTGAGCGCGCCAGTATAAACCTTTCGAGTGGGGGGACGACCAGTTGTCGAGACAAATCTCCCGCCAGCCTTTAGAATTCTCCCTTCTACACAATCCATCATGGCTCCTAGCGCTTCGGGAAAATACGATGTCATCGTCATCGGCGGTGGCCACAACGGATTAGTCAACGCTGCCTATCTGGCGCGGGCAGGAAAGAAAGTTCTGGTTCTGGAGCGCCGTCACGTCCTTGGCGGCGTAGCGGTGACGGAAGAGATCATCCCCGGTTTCAAGTTTTCAGTTTGTTCGTACGTAGTTTCGCTGCTACGGCCTGAGATCATTCGCGACCTCGATCTTCCACGACACGGCCTGGAAATCCTTCCTCTGGATGGCACCTTCACGCCGATGCCCAATGGCGACTACCTGTGGCGCGTCAATGACCACGGCAAGACGATGCGCGAGATCCGGCGTCACTCCAGGTTTGACGCCGAGGCGTACGAGGAATTCGGCAAGGCCATGTTGCAGATGTGCCGCTTCGTCAAGCCGATTCTCGCCATGGTGCCGCCCGATCCGACCACGCTGAACCCGCGTGACCTGCTCAAACTGTTGTTCCTCGGCCGCCGGTTCACGGGCCTTAGCGGTGAAGACAAGTACAACCAGGTGCAGTTGATGACCATGAGCGCCATCGACTTCCTCGACCAGTGGTTCGAAACCGATGTGCTCAAGGCCACCATGTCGGCGTCGGGAATCATCGGCACGTTTCTTGGCGTGCGCTCGCCCGGGACTGCCTACGTGCTGCTGCACCACTACATGGGTGAGATCGACGGCGCGTTTCGTGCATGGGGCTTCGCGCGTGGCGGAACGGGAGCCATCTCCAATGCCATCGCCGATTCTGCACGCGAACTTGGGGTGGAGATCAAGACGCAGGTTGCAATCGCGCAGATTCTCGTTAAGGGCGGCAAAGCGGTCGGAGTTGCAACCACGACCGGCGACGAGTATTACGCGCCCATCGTGTCTTCAAGCGTGGACCCGAACCTGACGTTCTTAAAGATGATCGAGCCCCAACACCTCGACGATGAATTTCGCGATTCAATCAAGCGCTATAAGTATCGTGGTTCTTCGGGCAAGGTGAATCTCGCGCTAGATGCGCTGCCCAACTTTACGTGCCTGCCCGGCGAAGGCAATCATCTGCGGGGTGCGATTTCAATTTCTCCCAGCGTTGACCACATGGAGCGGGCCTACGACGACGCGAAATACGGCAACTACTCGCGCCGGCCGTATATTGACATGGTCATCCCGAGTCTGACCGATCCATCCATTGCGCCGCCCGGCAAGCACGTGATGTCGTGCTTCGTGCAGTACGCGCCCTATAAGCTCAAAGAGGGCACGTGGGACGAGAAACGCGAGGCCTTCGGCGACAACGTAATCAACACCATTGCCGAGTTCGCGCCAAACTTTAAGGACATTATCGTGGGCCGTCAGATTGTCACTCCGCTCGATCTCGAGCGCGAGTGGGGGCTGACCGAGGGCAACATCTTTCAAGGTGAGCTCTCGCTGGAGCAATTGTTCTTTCTGCGCCCGGTGCCGGGCTGGGCGCAATACAAGAGCCCGATTAAGAACCTGTGGATGTGCGGCTCGGCCACGCATCCCGGCGGCGGCATCATGGGCGCCCCCGGACGATTGGCGGCGCTGGAGATCCTGAAGCACTTCAAGGGGACGAGCTAGCCATGGCGGAGAGGCACGACGTGGTCATCCTTGGCGCAGGCCATAACGGGCTGGTCACTGCCTTCTATCTTACCAAGGCTGGATTCAAGCCGCTTGTTCTCGAGCGCCGGCCCGTGGTCGGCGGTTGCGCGATTACACAGGAGTTTCATCCCGGCTTTCGCTGCTCTACCCTGGCTCACAGCGCGGGGCCAATCAGGTCTGACATTGTGGCAGACATGAATCTGGAGAGTTATGGGCTGAAGACCTATTCGCCGGATGCGCGGGTACTTTCGTTATCGCCGATTAGTGAGCCACTTGTGCTTTATAGCGAAACTGCAAAGTCCCAAGCAGGGATCGCTAAGTTTTCGCAGAAGGACGCGACGAACTACGCCGACTTCCAGAGGTCGCTGACGCGGATCGGGGAGGTCATCAACCTTCTGCTGGCGATGACGCCGCCTGACCTGGACGATCCTGCTTCGGGCAATGTGTGGGAGCTTTTGAAGGCGGGCCGCAAGCTTCGCGGACTGGGCGAAAAGGAACTCTATCGCCTGCTGCGTTGGGGACCGATGGCGGTTGCGGATTTGGTTGCCGAGTGGTTTGACACTGAGCTGTTGCGAGGCACGATCGCCGCGCAAGGCATCTTCGGTACATTCCTGGGGCCGTGGTCTGCGGGTTCGGCTGCGACCTATCTGTTGCGAACGGCCGGGGACGGCAATCCTGCGGGGCCCGTGTCTTACCCTGTGGGAGGAGCGGGTGCAATCACGGCGGCCATGGCTGCAGCGGTTACGGACGCTGGAGGCGAGATACGCACTTGCTGCGAGGTGGCCAGTATCAAGGTCAAGGACGGCGCGGCTAGCGGAGTCGTTCTCGGGAATGGGAATGAGATCGAGGCGCGGGCCGTTATCTCGAATGCCGATCCGAAACACACGCTGCTCGGCCTGGTTGAACCGCAGCACCTGGAACCGGGTTTCCTACAGAAGGTGCAGCATTACCGCATGAACGGCACCGTTGCCAAGATCAATCTCGCCCTGAGCGGATTGCCGAGGTTCAGAGGTATTAATTGCGACGCCAGCCTGTTGTCGGGCCGAATTCAGATTTCACCCGAGGTCGATTATCTGGAGCGGGCCTTCGACGCCTCGAAGTACGGGGAATTCTCCGAATATCCTTACATCGAAGCTACGATTCCTACATTGTGGGACAGCTCACTCGCGCCGGCCGGCAAGCATGTAATGTCGATCTACGTGCAGTACGCGCCGTACAAGCTGCGCGATACGGATTGGGATTCGCAACGCGATGCTCTGGGTGACACCGTAATCAAGACTCTGGCGGAGTACGCTCCTGACCTTCCTGATCTGATCGAGGCGCGGGAAGTGATCACGCCCAAAGATCTGGAGCAGACTTACGGTCTGACTGGCGGGCAAATCTTCCATGGCGAGTTGGCGCTGGACCAGTTGTTTACCATGCGTCCACTGCTGAACTGGGCGCAGTATCGCACACCCATCCGGAACCTGTATTTATGCGGGTCAGGCACGCATCCCGGCACGGGATTAAACGGGATGTCCGGCGCCAATGCGGCGCGAGAGATCATCAAAGACCTGCGGAAATAGACTGCGCGCCGTCGAGCATCAATTTGCGCGTAGTAAAACGCGTGCCTTCAGCGCGCATTACTGATCTTCCACAACGCCGCCTTCAAATCCGCCGCCAGCAGGCGATGGAAAAGATGTTCCCCGGCTTCGCGCCGCACGGAGAGGCGTCCCGCGCCATAGGCCCGCGAGTGCAGTCCGCGTTGCACCGACTCGCAGATTCCTACATCTTCGTCATTTACCCGTTCGCCGACGAGGATGCTTTGCCGGTTACGCTCGGCGGCCGAGTCGCTTACATCGTCGAAGTAGAAGTCGAAGACGACGGTGCAACGGTCCACGCCATCGGGCAGCACGAGGTTGGTATCCATGTAACCCGCATAAAGGTTGATCATGAAATTGGGGTACTGCCAGAAATACCAGGCGCGGTCACCGGTGCGAGTGGCGGAAGTCGCGGCGTCCACGTCGGATGCGACCATCGGGCTCGACTGCAGGCAGTAACGGTCTTCATTCTCGATGGTGTACTGCTTGTATTGGAGCACACTGTTGAGCGCCTTGTGCAGGTGCGGAACGTGATAGCCGCCGTCAAGATAGTTGTCAACGAACACCTTCCAGTTGCAATTGAGGCTGTAGGAGCGGCGCTCGAAGAAGTGTACCGAAGCGAGATTCAACGGGGCTACCCGCTGCCCCAGTCCGCCCAGAAAATCCGCCAGTAGCGTGGCCTGCGGATCGAGATTGACAAAGACAAACTGCTCCCACGATTCTGCTCGCACGGGAACCAGTCCGTTCCGCGAGCGATCGAAAGAGCACACGCCCTCAAACTCAGGCGCGCCCTTCAGTGAGCCATCAAGCCCGTAACTCCACCCGTGATACGGACAGCGAAAAATGCTTGCCGTGCCCTCGTCTTCCGTTACCACCGCCGCGGCGTGATGGCGGCAGACGTTGTAGAACGCGCGGAGCTGATTGTTTCCGTCACGA
>Ga0209656_10000659_pt1 | contig 22491 bp, 22 predicted proteins | sample BogFormECP12_OM2_FD_188239 | JGI IMG/M metagenome (GOLD analysis project Ga0209656, IMG submission 188239) | Bog forest soil microbial communities from Calvert Island, British Columbia, Canada - ECP12_OM2 (SPAdes) (version 2) | ecosystem: Environmental > Aquatic > Freshwater > Wetlands > Bog ... | reverse complement strand
CGTTTCAAGCCGGACAAGGCCAAGGAGATCGGGCTCGTCGACGAGCTCGTCGGCTCGGTCGACGAACTGGTGCCCGCCGCCAAGGCGTGGATCAAGGCCAACCCCGACTCGCACACTCAGCCGTGGGATGCCAAGGGCTACAAGATGCCTGGCGGTACTCCGGCCAGCCCGGCGCTGGCCGGTATCCTGCCGTCATTCCCGGCGCTGCTGAAAAAGCAGCTCAAGGGTGCGCCGATGCCTGCGCCGCGGGCGATCCTGGACGCGGCCGTCGAGGGCGCGCAGGTGGACTTCGACACCGCCAGCCGGATCGAGAGCCGCTACTTCACTTCTCTGGTCACCGGCCAGGTCGCCAAGAACATGATTCAGGCGTTCTTCTTCGACCTGCAGCACATCAACGGCGGTGGCTCACGCCCCGACGGCATCGAGCCCGTCAAGATCCACAAGATCGGTGTGCTGGGCGCGGGCATGATGGGCGCCGGCATCGCGTACGTATCGGCCAAGGCCGGCTTCGACGTGGTGCTCAAGGACGTCAGCCTGGAGGCCGCGGAGAAGGGCAAGGGCTACTCGGAAAAGCTTGAGGCCAAGGCACTTCAGCGTGGCAAGACCACCGAGGAGAAGAGCAAGGCGCTGCTGGACCGCATCACCCCGTCCGCCGACCCCGCCGACTTCAAGGGTGTCGACTTCGTGATCGAGGCGGTGTTCGAGAACCAGGACCTCAAGCACAAGGTGTTCCAGGAGATCGAGGACGTCGTCGAGCCCAACGCGCTGCTCGGGTCGAACACCTCGACGCTGCCGATCACCGGTCTGGCGACCGGCGTGAAGCGGCAGGAGGACTTCATCGGGATCCATTTCTTCTCGCCGGTCGACAAGATGCCGCTGGTCGAAATCATCAAGGGCGAGAAGACTTCTGACGAGGCGCTGGCCCGCGTGTTCGACTACACGCTGGCCATCGGTAAGACCCCGATCGTCGTCAACGACAGCCGCGGTTTCTTCACCAGCCGCGTCATTGGCACGTTCGTGAACGAGGCGTTGGCGATGTTGGGCGAGGGCGTGGAGCCCGCCAGCATCGAGCACGCCGGTTCGCAGGCCGGCTACCCGGCGCCGCCGCTGCAGCTCTCCGACGAGCTCAACCTGGAGCTGATGCACAAGATCGCCCTCGCCAGCCGCAAGGGCATTGAGGACGCCGGCGGCAAGTATGAGCCGCACCCGGCGGAAGCCGTCGTCGAGAAGATGATCGAGATCGGCCGGCCCAGCCGCCTGAAGGGTGCCGGCTTTTACGAATACGTCGACGGCAAGCGCACTCAGCTCTGGCCGGGTCTGCGGGAGACGTTCAAATCCGGCGCGTCGGAGCCGCCGCTGCAGGACATGATCGACCGGATGCTGTTCGCCGAGGCGCTGGAAACCCAGAAGTGCCTTGACGAAAACGTGCTGACCTCTACCGCGGACGCCAACATCGGGTCGATCATGGGCATCGGCTTCCCGCCATGGACCGGTGGCAGTGCGCAGTACATCGTCGGCTACCAGGGCGCGCACGGCACGGGTAAGGACGCCTTCGTCTCGCGGGCTCGCGAGCTGGCAGCCAAGTACGGTGACCGTTTCCTGCCGCCGGACTCGTTGACGTCGTAATCCCAGCGAGCAGAAGCGGAATCGGATAGGCACGCCGAGCGTGGGTGCGATTCTGCGTCTGCTGGCTTACTGGCGGGGCTGTAAGAGGGAGTAGTGGCCGTTGCCGAAGCGGGCCATTTCCGGTGCGTCGCCAGCGGACAGCAGCGTCCACGCGGGAGTGAAGCGGCGTTCGATTTCGGCCCGAGTGATGCCGCGGACGCCAAATTGCTCACCGGGATCAAGCCCGCCAATCAACAGCCGCGCGTCCGGCGCTGCCACCGCGGTAACCTCGCGGACATACGCGTCACGGTCCTCGTCAGTCAGGTTATGTAAGCAGCCGTTGTCGACGATCAACGTAAAGCCGGTCCCCACACCGGCCGAGCTGAGGTGGGTGACATCGGCCTGAACGAAGTTGACCGAGGCTTGGCGGGCTTGCGCCTTGGCGCGCGCCTTGGCCAGCGCCCTCGGCACGAAGTCCACACCGGTGACCTGCCACCCGTGCTGCGCCAAATAGATGGACGCGTCGCCGGTACCGCACCCGACGTCGAGTGCGGTGGCGGCCGGCAGGGCGGGCGAGCCGTTGCCTTCGACGAGGTCGTGCAGACTTTTCGCCAGCGGATGGCCATCCCACGGTGTGAAACCGACTCGGTACATCGCGCGGAACAACATGTTTCGAGATGCCATCACTCGACGGTAGACTCCATCAGTTTCCTGGTGCCAATGTAGATCTGACTGACCCGTGCATCGGCTTAGTGCTGCCCGATCTCGTGATGACCCGTTGCGGAGGTCCGGAAGTTCTCCCGGGTCCGTCTCAAACAGAGGCCACGCAAGGGGTGTCACCTCCCGCGACCGGTTTTCGCGGACCAGTGCGTCAATTCTGGCGCTGTAACATGTAGCTGCGCGCGGTGAATCGCGCCGCGAACCGGTTCTCAGCTGTCCACCGCGGTTCGTCAGTCGCCGACAGCAGCGCCCAGGTGGGCGTGAATCGGCGCTCGATCTCGGCTTGATCGACTCCCGCAGGTCCGAAACGGCCCGCGGGTTTGAAAGCGATCATGAGCAGCCGCGCGCCCGGGGCGGCCGCCGCGCTGATCTCCTGGACGTAAAGGTCACGATCGCCGTTGCTCATGCCGTGGAAGCAGCCGTTGTCCACGATCGCCTGGAAGGGCCCGTTGATTCCGGCCGCACTCAGGTGCCTGACGTCGGCGTGCACGAAGTTGACGTCGGCATTCGCGGCGCGGGCCTTGGCGCGCGCCTTCTCCAGCGCCTCCGGCGTGAAGTCGACGCCGGTGACGTGCCAGCCGTGTTGGGTCAGATAGATCGACGAGTCTCCGGTGCCGCATCCGACGTCGAGCGCATTGCCCGCTGGAAGTGCAGGTGATCCGTTGCCTTCGATCAGGTTTCGCAGACTCTGCGCCAGCGGGTGGTTGTCCCAGGGCGTGAAGCCAAGGCGGTAAAACAGCCGGAAGAGAGTTTGCTTCGAACCTAAAAGATCAAGCTTCATGTTGGCTATGTTGCCAAACCGCGGAGTAATCGGGCACCCGCATCGAGTCGTGCATCCGCACACCCTTGGTGTTGAACTTCGCGACCGCCCGGGTGAGCGATGCCGGCAGCAACGAGACCAACTGGACGGCCTGGCTCATTGCCCAAGCCGCGGCACGGGACGAGGGAACGAGGCTTTTGGCCGCCCCGCGCGCAAAGGCGCGACTGCGCAGCACGGGTTCACGCATCGTGGATTCGTAGGCTGAGAACGCCGCCGGGTAATCGCCATGTGCGCGGGCCAGTTCGCCGGCCAACACGTACGCGCCCACGACCGCGAGGCTGGTACTGCCACCCACCGCGGGTCCGGGGCAGTACCCGGCGTCGCCGACCAGCGTGACGCGCCCACTGGACCAGCTGTCGAGTTGCAACTGGGTGATTGAGTCGAAGTAAAACGACGGCGTGTGGTCGAGCTCATCCAGCCACCGGTCCACCTCCGAGTCCATCCCAGCGAACACGTCGCCGAGTAATTGCTTCTGCCGCAACACATCTCGGTGATGGTACTGAAGTTCCTCCTTGCTGCGGAACATGAACAATGCGCGCGCGTCGTCCAGGTGTTGTGCGCTGTAGATCCCGGCGAGGCGGCCGGCGCCGAAGTGAACGACCATCTCGCCGTCGACCGAGAGCGCTTTCGGCGCCGACAGAACCGCCAGATAGCCGCCGATGAACCTGGTTAGCCCGGCCTCGTCGCCGAAGACCAGGCGCCGAACGTTGGAGTGCAGCCCGTCGGCGCCAACGACAACGTCGAACCTTCGGGGTGCTGCGTTCTCGAATGTCACGTCGCCGTCGTCGGCGATGACAGTGATCGAGTCGCCGAACAGATACTCGACGTGGTCGCGGCCGGCGTCATAGTAGATCTCGCTGAGGTCGTCGCGCATGATCTCCACGTGCTGATCGGACGCGGCGGCCACGATCTTGGTGAGATCGATGCGTGCCGCTCGCCGGCCCTTGCGGTGCAGCGTCAGCGCGTCTGTTCCGGTTGCGAGCTCCTCGATGCGGGGCAGGACGCCCATCTTCGACGAGATCTCCATCGACGGTCGGAATAGATCGACGGCATGGCCACCGGTCTTGCGTAACGTTGGCGCGCGCTCGACGACGGTGACGTCGAAACCGGACCGCGTCAGCCAGTAGGACAGCACCGGCCCGGCAATGCTGGCACCGGAGATGAGGATCCGCATCGCGCACCTCCCTGCTTACTTAACGATCGGTAAGCTTACCATCACACTTACCTATCGGTAAGTCAGATAAACTCGCAGGATGAGCAGGCCCCGCTCGGACACGCGCGAGCGCATCCAGGATGTCGCCCGCGAACTGTTCAAGCAGCAAGGTGTGCAGCGCACCAGCTTGCAGGACATCGCCGACAAGCTCGGACTCACCAAGCCGGCGCTGTACTACCACTTCGCGTCGCGTGAGGACTTGGTTCGCAGCATCGTGCAGCCATTGATCGACGAGGGCGAGCGGTTCATCGCCAACCACGAAAACACCCGCGATGCGACCCCACGTGAATTGCTGGAGGGGTATTTCGACTTTCACTTTGAGCACCGCGGCGATCTGGTGTTGGTGGTTACCGAGTTGACCACGCTGGCCGATCTCGGCTTGATCGACCAGCTACTTGCATGGCGCGACCGGCTGGGGAAGCTGGTTTTCGGTCGGCGTCCCACGCTGGCGCAGTCGACACGCGCGGTTATCGCGTTCGGCGGTCTGCAGGACTGCTGTCTGCAATTCCCGGACACGCCCTACGACACATTGCGGCGAGCGGTTGTCGAGGGAGCACTGGCCGCCCTCGGAATCGACTAATAGTCGCCGGGCTAGAGTCCCAAACTATGCGATTCGGACTCTTCATTCCGCAAGGCTGGCGCCTGGATCTGGTCGGGATTGACCCCGCCAAGCACTGGGCGGTGATGCGCGACCTGGCCACCCACGCCGACGACGGCGCGTGGGACTCGCTGTGGGTCTACGACCACTTCCACACCGTGCCGATGCCGACCAGCGAAGCCACCCACGAGGCGTGGTCGCTGATGTCGGCCTACGGGGCGACCACGTCGCGGATCAAGCTCGGCCAGATGTGCACGGCGATGAGCTACCGCAATCCGGTCTACCTGGCCAAGGTTGCCGCCACCGCCGACATCATCTCCGGTGGCCGTATCCAGATGGGTATCGGTGGCGGCTGGTATGAACACGAATGGCGCGCTTACGGTTACGGATTCCCGTCGGCGGGGGTGCGGCTGGGGCGGTTGGACGAAGGCGTGCAGATCATGCGCGACGCCTGGCGCGACGGCAAGGTCAGCTTCGACGGTAAGCATTACCAGGTCGACGGCGCGATCGTGGCTCCGAAGCCCTTGCAAGACAATGGGATTCCGCTGTGGATCGCCGGCGGCGGCGAGAAGGTGACCTTGCGCATCGCCGCGAAATACGCGCAGTACACCAACTTCACTCCCGAACCTGCCGGATTTGCTCACAAGTCCGAAGTGCTTGCGGGACATTGCCGCGACGTGGGCACCGACTACGACGCGATCGTGCGCTCGGTCAACGTCAACGCCGTCGTCGGCACCTCGGAGGCCGACGTGAAAGACCGGTTGGACCGCATCCGCGACCGGCTCGCCGGCTACATACCGGAATCCGCGGCCGACGCGATGGTCAGCGGCACCACCGGGCCCGAGTCGGCGGCCGGCACCGCGGAACAGGTGATCGAACGGCTGCAACAGCTGCGCGGCCTGGGCTGCGAGTACGTGATCTGTAATTTCCCGGAGGCCGCCTACGACCGTTCGGGGATCGAGCTGTTCGAACGAGAAGTGATTCCCGCATTCAGCTAGACGTCGGTGGTGCTGTACCGCGTCTTGACCGGAGGCGCGGCCAGCAGCGGCGGCAGCTGCGTCACCTTGCCTTCGCCGGCGCGAAACCTGCGGTAGGCCTCGTCGTGCTCAACCGAATCCCACAGCTCGTAGATGATCCAGTGCGCTTCGTCGTCCTCGTCGACGAGCACGTCGGTCCGCAGGTTCCCGTCGAATGCCCGGGTGTCTTGCAGTGCCCGGCCCATGAGTTCGCGCCCCGCGGCGACCTCGTCGGGCTTGAACCTGAGTTCGAGTAACACGGTGACCGCCATGGTGGCCAACCTAGTCCAGGGCTGCCGTGTGCTTGCTTTGAGAATGGGATTTCCACTTTTCTACAAGGCTGTTATACGGTTCAGTGAGCAATGTTCTGGTCGCTGGCTGTGGATGATCGCAGGAGGATCGCCCGATGCAGAAAGCTCTTGCCCCCGACATTTCGACGTGGCCCGACGACAGCCCGCAGCTGATCGGCAGTCGATGCGGCGAGTGCGGCGCCACCACCTTCCCCGTGCAGCGGCGGTGCCCGCGCTGCAGCGGCGGTGAGATGAGCGAGTTGTTGCTGCCGCGCAGCGGAACCCTGGTGGCGTGGACCACCCAGGGTTTCCCGCCCGGCGCTCCCTACGCCGGCCCGACCGGCGACGATTTCGTGCCGTTCGGCGTGGGGCTGGTTCAGCTCGGTGATGTGATCCGAGTCGAGGGCCGGCTGACCGAGAACGACCCGGCCAAGCTGAAGTTCGGCCAGCCGGTCGAGCTCACCATGGTGCCGTTTACCACCGACGCTGACGGCAACGAGATCGTCACGTTCGCGTTCCAGCCCGTCTGAGGAGGAGCTGCGAGATGAGCAACATGAGTAACGATGTAGCCATCATCGGCGTGGGCCTGCATCCGTTCGGCAGGTTCGAGAAGACCGCGATGGAGATGGGCGCGGAGGCCATCCAATCCGCGTTGACCGACGCCGGCGTGGACTGGAAGGACATCCAGTTCGGGTTCGGCGGCAGCCACGAAGTGTCCAACCCCGACGCGGTGACCCGGCTGGTCGGGCTGACCGGCATCACCTTCACCAACGTCTTCAACGCCTGCGCCACCGCGGCCAGCGCGATTCAGCAGACCGCCGACACCATCCGATTGGGCAAGTACGACATCGGCATCGCCATCGGGATGGACAAGCACCCCCGCGGTGCCTTCACCGACGACCCCGCCAAGCTGGCGCTGCCGCAGTGGTACGCGCAGAACGGGCAGTTCGTCACCACCAAATTTTTCGGAATGAAGGCCAACAAGTACTTACACGACCACAACATCTCCCAGGCCACCCTGGCCAAGGTCGCCGCCAAGAATTTCCGCAACGGCGCGCTAAACCCGAATGCGTTCCGCCGCAAGCCAATTCCGGAAGATCAGATCCTCAACTCGGCGGTGCTGAATTACCCGCTGACGCAGTACATGTTCTGCGCCCCCGACGAGGGTGCGGCCGCGGTGGTGATGTGCCGTGCTGACATGGCGCACAAGTACACCGACAAGCCCGTGTATGTGCGCGCGTGTGAGATCCGCACCCGCCGGTACGGCGCTTACGAGGTGCACGCCACCTTCGCCCCGCTGGACGAGGACGTCTCGCCGACGGTGTATGCATCCAAGGCGGCCTACGAGGCCGCGGGCATCGGGCCCGAGGACGTCGACGTCGCCCAACTGCAGGACACCGACGCCGGCAATGAGGTCATCCACATGGCCGAGACGGGCCTGTGCGCCGACGGCGAGCAGGAGAAGCTGGTGGCCGACGGCGCCACCGAGATTCACGGCTCGATGCCGGTCAATACCGACGGCGGGCTGATCGCCAACGGCGAGCCGATCGGCGCATCGGGGCTGCGGCAGATGCACGAGCTGGTGCGCCAGCTGCGCGGCGAAGCGGGCGAGCGTCAGGTGCCCGGCAATCCGCGCGTCGGCCTGGCGCAGGTGTACGGCGCCCCGGGGACCGCGTCGGCGACGATCCTGTCGCTCTAGATCGCCGGGCCCAGCAGGTCGTCGGCGTCGCGGATCACGTAGCCGTAGCCTTGCTCGGCCAGAAACCGCTGCCGGTGCGCGGCGTACTCGGCATCTTGGCTGTCGCGGGCCACCACCGAATAGAACACCGCCCCGCCGCCGTCGGCCTTGGGCCGCAGCAGCCGGCCCAGCCGCTGCGCCTCCTCCTGCCGTGAGCCGAATGTCCCGGAAACCTGCACCGCCACAGCGGCTTCCGGCAGGTCGATGGAGAAGTTGGCTACCTTGGACACCACCAGGGTGCTGATCTCACCACGTCGGAAGGCGTCGAACAGCGCCTCGCGCTCGGCGGTCTTGGTGGACCCCTGGAGGACCGGGGCATCCAGCACGGCTCCGAGCTCGTCGAGCTGATCGAGGTAGGCGCCGATCACCAGCGTCTGCTCGCCGGGGTGGTGGCTCAGGATCGACTTGACCACCGCGATCTTCGAATGCGCCGTCGAGCAGAGCCGATAGCGCTCCTCGGGTTCGGCGGTGGCATACGTCATCCGCTCGCTGTCGGTCAGCGTGACCCGTACCTCGATGCACTCCGCCGGCGCGATCCAGCCCTGCGCCTCAATGTCTTTCCACGGCGCGTCATAGCGTTTCGGGCCGATCAGCGAGAACACGTCGCCCTCGCGGCCGTCCTCGCGGATCAGCGTCGCCGTCAACCCTAGCCGTCGTCGAGACTGCAGATCGGCGGTCATCCGGAACACCGGCGCCGGCAGCAGGTGCACCTCGTCGTAGACGATCAACCCCCAGTCGCGGCTGTCGAACAGTTCCAGGTGGCGGTACTCGCCCTTGGTGCGACGGGTGATCACTTGATAGGTGGCGATGGTGACCGGCCGGATTTCCTTGCGCTCCCCGGAGTATTCGCCGATCTCCTCGTCGGTCAGCGAGGTGCGGGCGATCAATTCACGTTTCCATTGCCGGCCGGCGACGGTGTTGGTGACCAGAATCAGAGTCGTCGCACTGGCTTTCGCCATGGCCGCCGCGCCGACCAATGTCTTGCCCGCTCCACACGGCAGCACCACCACGCCCGATCCGCCGGCCCAGAACGACTCGGCGGCCATCTCCTGATAGTCGCGCAGATGCCAGCCGTCCTGCTTGAGGCTGATCGGATGTGCCTCGCCGTCGACATATCCGGCCAGATCCTCAGCGGGCCAGCCGATCTTGAGCAGCATCTGTTTGACCCTGCCCCGTTCACTGGGGTGCACGATGACGGTGTCATCGTCGATCCGCGCACCCAGCATCGGCGCGATCTTCTTGTGGCGCAACACCTCTTCGAGCACGGCGCGGTCCAGGCTGACCAGTGTCAGGCCGTGGGCCGGGTTCTTGACCAACTGCAGCCGCCCGTAGCGCGCCATGGTGTCGACGATGTCGACCAGCAGCGGCTGCGGGACGGCATAGCGCGAGAAGCTGACCAACGCGTCGACCACTTGCTCGGCGTCATGGCCCGCGGCGCGCGCATTCCACAACGCCAAAGGCGTGATGCGGTAGGTGTGCACGTGCTCGGGTGCGCGCTCGAGTTCGGCGAACGGCGCGATCACCGCCCGCGCAGCACCCGCCAGCTCATGGTCAACCTCGAGCAGCACCGTCTTGTCGGACTGCACGATCAACGGCCCGTCAGTCATAGAACTCCATTATCCGGCGTCCTCCGACATGACCGAGGTGATGCGGTGCACGGCGAACTCACGTGCGCGCCCGGAGGCGGAATCGAACGCCACCAGCTGCCCGCCGGCCACGGTGATCGGCGACACCACGCGCTGGGTGGCCACCCCCGCGGCATCGACGTATCCGATCACCACGGTGTCCTGCCGCTGGGCGGCGCGCTGCAGCAGCGACATGGCCACCGCCGGGTCAATCCGGATACTGCCGAACGGTGCGGTGGTCACCTTGCGGAGCACCCCGACGACGGCGCTCAGGCTTTCGGCGCTCGGGCGCGGAATCGATCGGTGCGGTCGACGCCGCTGCGGCGTGGGTACCCGCGCGCCGCGGGCCCGGATGTCGACGATGGTGCCGGTGGAGTCCTCGGCGGCCGGGGCGAAACCGGCGTCCTGCAACGCCGCGAGCACTTCGCTGATCGGCGCCTGGGATATCGCCACCGTCGGCGCGAGCGCACGCAGGCCCAGCGCGCCGGCCTCGGCGGAGGCCACCGCCTGGGCAAGCAGCGTCGGGTCTTCGCATCGCACGAACGATGCGGCCATGCCGATCCGCAATTGCCCGTGCCGGCGCGCAACGTCGTCGATTAGGTAGGTAAGCCCTTGTGGCACAGTCGTTTTGGAGTGCCGGTCGAACAGCGTGTGCAAGGCGTCGGCGGTTTTGCCGATATCCAAGGCATGTCGGATGGACTGTTCGCTGACGCGGTACACCATCGCCGTGCCCGCGGACTCGACGGTCGCCACCGCTGAAAGCTCCTCGGCGAGATGGCGTTCCAGTGGCCCAGGAACCACGACGGTCAGATCGGCCTGCACCAGGAAGTGATCGATCGGCGCGGGCAAGGCGCGTTCCATTGCGGCGACGACATCGGCGTCTGCACCTTTCAGGCCGTCGTCAACCAACGCGCGGCCGGGCGTGCTGATCGCTCCGCGGCCCACCAATCCGACCAAGTGTGCCTCTTCCAGCAGGTCTGCCACTGGCGCCGGCTGCAGCCGCTTGGTCCAGCGCGGCCGCCGCCAGATCAGCGCCGCCGACGCGGTGTTCTTGTTCACTCCCGCGCCGGGTGGCAGCTCGGCCAGCATGCCCAGCAGCAGCCGGCGGTCCAGCGGGGCCGCCGTCGAGTACAGCGAATCCGACAGCGCAGCATAGGGTTTGGCGTCAGGCCCGCGGGACCCGATCAGCGCCGGACGGGCCGGCAGATCCAGCCAGGTGCTGGCCAGCAGATACCAGCGGTCGGCGGGCGACGCCTCGGCGAACCGGTCGGCGGCCACGGTCGGCGCCCAGTAGGGCGCCTCACCCCCGGCCGGTTGCGGGTCGGGGAGGCCGCCGGCGATCAGGCCCGCGGCGGACGCCAGCTCGAGGATCAGGCCCAGCCGGGCCTCGTCGATGCCGGTCACCTTCGCCAGCCGCCTGACCTCGCGCACCCCTAAGCCGCCGCTGCGCAGCTCGGAAATCGGTGCCGCGCCCAGTGTTTCGAGCAACACGTCGAGTTCGCGTAGCAGGTCGATGGCCGCGCCGGCCGCTACGGCATCGGCGTCGGCGGCCGTGGTGGTGGCGACCACCGGATCCGGCGCGGCCAGCTGCGCCGGCCCGGGTTCCTCGCCGCGTAGCACCTGCCCGACATGGCGCGGCAGGATCACCGTGTCCGCGTCGATTCGCCGCAGCAGTCCCACCGCGAGCAGTTGTGGCACGGGGCGATCCGCTGGGGCCCCGGGTGCGGCGTCGCGGGTGCGCCCCAGCGGCGAGCCTTCCAGCAGCTTGTCCAGCAGCTCGCGCTGCGGGTCGTCGAGGCCGTCGATCAACTCGGCGATCTGCTCGGCGCTCTGCGAGGCGTCTTCCAGGGTCACTTGTCCGGGATGCCACGACAGCCCGGCCCCGGCATCGGGGGCGACTCGCAGCGAAATGTCACCCCAGACCAGGGCGCGTTCCTTGAGGTCGTCGAGGGCGCCGAGCACCTCGGCTTCGGGTGCTCGATCGCCGGTCAGTGCGAGCAGCTTGGCGACGGGGACCGGCGCGGTATCGGCGTGCAGTACCAGCAGCGCGTCGATCACGGCGAGCCGCAGAAAGTCCAGTTCGTCGGTGGCAGCCTTGACCGACTGGCGGGCCTGGGCGCGGGCCGCGAGGGCCGCAATGCTGCCCGGCGGCGGCTGGGCAAGGTCGGGTCGCAGCTCCAGCAGACGGATCAGCCGCTCGTCGGGCAAATCGGCCAGCCAGGACCCCAGCGGGATGCCCGGGGTGTGTTCAGTCATTGCTGACCAGCGTAAAGCAGCCGGGCGAGTGGGACTTCCGAGGCGACGGCGTCATACCGATCGGACAGCCCAGGCTTCATGAGCGCGCAGGACCTGTCAGAATAGGCGCGTGGCTGACAACGCTGACAACAAGGCGCAGAAGACCCGCTACGTCGACAAGGGCTGGCCGACGACCAACCCGGACGACCACGCAGTGAGTGAACTGGCAACCGATCGGACAGGCGCACTGTCTCCCTATGGCGACGTGGTCTTCCCGCTGCCCGCCGACGAGTTGCCGTATCTGCATCCCGTCACGGTGGTCAACCGCTAGGCGGCCGTTGCCCGCGCCGTTTAGGCGAGCGCGGACAAAGCCGTGTTGCCGCTCACGCTTTGCGACTGGATGGCTTTGAGCAGGTCTTTGACGTAGCTCGGGTCCACGTTCTGCGGCAGCCCATTGGTCGGCAGCCCATTGGTCGGCAGGCCGTTAGTGGGGAGCCCGTTGGTGGGCAAGCCATTGGTGGGCAAGTTCGCCGGATCGAGCAAGGGTGCGAGCTGCTGCGGCACCTGAAGGTCGTGTATCGCGGTCCCCGCGGCGGCCGGATCCGTCGGTAGTCCCTGGACATTCGGTAGCCCCGGAACGTTCGGCAGCCCCGGAACGGTCGGCAGGACCGGTGCCGGGTCGTTGGCGAAGGTCCAGTGCGCCACTTCGGTGGCCTGGTGGACGTCCAACGGTTCGTCCGCGGGCGGGGGCGGTGCGGGTGCGTCGGCCGGTGCCGCGGCGTCGGCCGGTGCCGGTGGCGGGGCGTCGACAGCGGCCGGCTCGACCGGTGCCGGATCGGCCGGCGGTGCCGGTGGCGCGGGGTCGGCGGGCGGTGGCGGCGCGGGCGCTTCGAAGGCAGCCGGCTCGACCGGTGCCGGATCGGCCGGCGGTGCCGGTGGCGCGGGGTCAGCGGGCGGAGGCGGCGGGGGAGGGTCGAATGCGGCCGGCTCGGCAGGCGGTGGTGGCGGGGGGGCGTCTGGTGGGGGCGGCGGTGGTGCGTCTGGCGCAGGCGGTGGTGGTGCGTCCGGTGCGGGCGCATCGGCGACGACGTTGCGCGGCGTCGCGGCCCCGAGTCCGTGGCCGCACACCGGCCAGGCGCCGCGGCCCTGGGTGGCAAGAACCCGCTCGGCGACGGCGATCTGCTGATCGCGAGTGGCCTGGTTAGCGGACGGGGCGAACTCGCCGCCGCCGTGCGCGGCCCAGGTGCCCGACGAGAACTGCAGTCCGCCGTGGTACCCGTTGCCGGTGTTGATGGCCCAGTTACCGCCGGACTCGCAGCCGGCGACAGCGTCCCATTGCTCGTTGGTAGCCGCGGACGCGTGACCCGCAAGTGCGACGCCACCGCCACCGAGCACAGCACCGGTGAATGCGAGTTTGGCGACACTGATGTTCGAAGTGGTGGGCTTACGATGCCGTCCGCTCATACGCCGAAGACGTCCTCTCTTGATGCGCCCACGAGGTCAGCTGTCGGGTTCGGGCTGGAGAGGTTGCCCGGCCACGCCGCATCCACAAACGCAGCGATGACTTCACCCCAAGGAGCCGCGGACGGCTCCCGGTCCAATTTCGGCGGACCAGTGGGTCCCCCGTCTCCATCCACGGGTCGGTGTGTCCCCGCCTATCGGATGGAGCTCGGCGCTATAGGCGAGAAGGCCCGCCGCTCAAACAGATTCGGCAAGCTCGGGACGACGGTAGCGGGTGATCGCAGCACAGTCATTTTTTGTCGATTTCGGCGTTTCGTTTTTTGCCGTTGGGGAAAACACCAGGAGGGCTCGTCGTCTGTGCAGGTCACCAGACCCCGACATCGAGCCGTTGCCGGGCTGTGATCAATCCGTTATGTGACCGAACTCACATCGAATCGGCCGCCGAGTGACGGCTCACAGATGCCGATGGGGCCGGAGTGAAAGCGCCAACAGACGGCCGGCTCGCGGCGGGACCTACACGGGCGGCGGTCAGCGGTACGACGGCAGCGACCCGGTGTGGTGCGCCTGCCCGACGGGAACGATTTCCTTGCCCAGCGGCACCAGCGACACCGGGATCAGCTTGAGGTTGGCCAGCGCCAGCGGAATACCGATGATTGTCAGCGCCATCGCCACCGCGCTCACCAGGTGCCCGATTGCGAGCCAGATCCCGCAGAACACCAGCCAGATCACATTCCCGATCAGCGCGCCGGTACCGGCGCCGGGCTTGTCGATGATGGTCCGACCGAACGGCCACAGCGCATAGGATGCGATGCGCAACGCAGCGAATCCGAAGGGGATCGTGACGATGAGCAGGAAGCAGATAAGCGCCGCGAGCAGGTAGCCGAGGGCCAACCAGAGGCCGCCGAAGACTAGCCAGATGACGTTCAGGGCCAGGCGCATTGTCTCCTCCAGCGGTGGTTCCAGAGTACCGGGAAACCGGGTGCTCGGTCGCGGGCCTTCCGAGTAGGATCGATCGTCATCGCGTCCTGAGCAGGTGGGACGCGTCATTATTTTGCTCAACTTAGATATCCGTCAGACAAGCAGGTGAGACCGGTGCCGACTGGCAAGGTGAAGTGGTACGACGCTGACAAGGGATTCGGCTTTCTGTCCCAGGAGGACGGCGAGGACGTCTACGTCCGCTCCTCGGCGTTGCCCGCGGGCGTCGAAGGCCTCAAGGCAGGGCAGCGCGTCGAGTTCGGCGTTGCCTCCGGACGGCGTGGACCCCAGGCATTGAGTCTGAAACTCATCGACCCGCCGCCCACTCTGACCCGTCCCCGCCGGGAAGGCCCGGCCGAACACAAGCACAGCCCGGATGAACTGCACGGCATGGTCGAGGACATGATCACCTTGCTGGAGAGCACCGTGCAGCCCGAGCTGCGCAAGGGCCGCTACCCGGACCGCAAGACCGCTCGCCGCGTCTCTGACGTGGTCAAAGCCGTCGCCCGGGAACTCGACGCCTAACTCGGAGCCGGCGTTCTGCAAAAAGCATGGACCGGAGCGTACTGGCGGGTAACACTGGAGTACTACACCCGAGGAAGCCGTCGAACGAGGAGTGTCCCATGGCACAGCAGGCACAGGTCAGCGAGGAGCAAGCGAGAGCCGTAGCTGAGGAATCTCGTGAAAGCGGTTGGGATAAGCCGTCCTTGGCCAAGGAGCTTTTCCTCGGCCGATTTCCGCTAGAGCTCGTTCACCCGTTTCCGAGGCCCTCTGACGACGAGGCGGATCGCACCGAGAAGTTCCTGGCTCAGCTGCGCGAATTTCTCGACACGATCGACGGCGGCGTCATCGAGCGCGACGCACAGATCCCCGACGAATACGTAAAGGGCCTCGCCGAACTGGGCTGTTTCGGGATGAAGATCCCGTCCGAGTACGGCGGCCTGAACATGTCGCAAGTCGCCTACAACCGGGCGTTGATGATGGTGTCGACCGTGCATGCCAGCCTCGGGGCGCTGCTGTCCGCTCATCAGTCGATCGGCGTGCCGGAACCGCTGAAGCTGGCCGGGACCAAAGAGCAGAAGCAGAAGTTCCTGCCGCGGTGCGCCGCCGGGGCGATAACGGCGTTTCTGCTCACCGAACCCGACGTGGGCTCGGATCCGGCGCGGCTGGCCTCAACGGCGACGCCGGTCGACGACGGAGCCGCCTACGAACTCGAAGGCGTGAAGCTGTGGACCACCAACGGCGTCGTCGCCGAACTGCTGGTGGTGATGGCCGCCGTACCCAAGAGCGAGGGGCATCGGGGCGGAATCAGCGCGTTCGTCGTCGAGGCCAATTCACCCGGCATCACCGTGGAGCGGCGCAACAAGTTCATGGGACTGCGCGGTATCGAAAACGGTCTCACCAGGCTGCATCGCGTCCGAGTCCCCGCGGAAAACCTCATCGGCCGAGAAGGCGACGGCCTGAAGATCGCGCTGACCACCCTGAACGCCGGCCGGCTCTCGATACCGGCGATCGCGGCCGGCTCCGCCAAATGGTCGCTGAAGATCGCGCGGGAGTGGGCCGGTGAACGCGTGCAGTGGGGCAAACCCGTCGGCGAACACGGGGCCGTCGCAGAAAAGATCTCGTTCATGGCCGCGACGAGTTACGCGCTCGAATCGGTATTGGAGTTGTCCGGTCAGATGGCCGACGAAGGCCGCAACGACATCCGGATCGAGGCGGCACTGGCCAAGCTGTGGTCGAGCGAGATGGCCTGCCTGATCGGCGACGAACTGCTGCAGATCCGCGGCGGCCGGGGCTATGAGACCGCCGAGTCGCTCGCCGCGCGCGGCGAGCGGGCGGTGCCTGTCGAGCAGGTGGTCCGCGACTTGAGGATCAACCGCATCTTCGAAGGATCCAGCGAGATCATGCGGCTGCTCATTGCCCGCGAGGCCGTCGACGCCCACCTCAGCGCCGCCGGCGATCTGGCGAATCCGAAAGCCGATGTTCGGCAGAAGGCCAAGGCGGCGGTTGGCGCGAGCGGATTCTACGCAAAGTGGTTGCCGCAGTTGGTGTTCGGTGAGGGGCAACGGCCGACGGCGTTCCGCGAGTTCGGTAGATTGGCAACACATCTGCGATTCGTCGAGCGCTCCGCCCGCAAGCTGGCCCGCAACACCTTCTACGGGATGGCGCGCTGGCAAGCCGCGATGGAGCAAAAGCAGGGATTCCTCGGGCGGGTCGTGGATATCGGCGCCGAACTGTTCGCCATGTCGGCGGCGTGCGTGCGGGCCGAGGCCCAGCGAGTTGCAGATCGGGCCCAGGGCGAGCAGGCATATGAGCTGGCCGACGCGTTCTGCCAGCAGGCCACCCTGCGGGTCGAGGCGCTGTTCAACGCCTTGTGGGCCAACACCGACAGCACCGACGCCGTGGTGGCGCGCAATGTGTTGAAGGGTCGTTACACCTGGCTCGAAGACGGGATCGTCGATCAGTCCGAGGGAACCGGACCGTGGATCGCGCACTGGGAGGCCGGTGCGTCCACCGAGACCGATCTGGCCCGTCGGTTCCTGACCTTCGCCGACACCTGACATGACGTACGTCGCCGATGCCGGCGAGTTCACCCGCGACACCAACTACATTGCCACCCGTATCACCGCCGACGGCCGGGACGGCTATCCGGTAGAGCCGGGGCGGTATCGACTGATCGTCGCGCGCGCCTGCCCCTGGGCCAACCGCGCGATCATTGTCCGACGATTACTCGGTCTGGAAAGCGTTATCTCCATTGGGTTTTGCGGCCCGACTCATGACAAGCGCAGCTGGACCTTCGACCTTGACCCGGGTGGCGTCGACCCGGTTTTGAAGATCCCGCGGCTGCAGGACGCATATTTCAAACGCTTTCCCGACTATCCGAAAGGCATCACCGTCCCGGCAATCGTCGACGTGCCGACGGGCGCCGTTGTCACCAACGACTTCCCGCAGCTGACGTTGGATCTGTCGATGGAATGGACTGCCTACCAACGCGATGGCGCTCCGCAGCTGTATCCCGAATCGCTGCGCGGCGAGATCGACGAGGTCAATAAAAGGGTCTACACGGAGATCAACAACGTCGTTTACCGATGTGGCTTCGCCGGCTCGCAGCAGGCCTACGATGCGGCCTACGACCGGTTGTTCACCGCGTTGGACTGGGTCAGCGATCGACTGGAAAACCAACGGTATCTGGTGGGCGAGACGATCACCGAGGCCGATGTCCGGTTGTTCACCACCTTGGCTCGCTTCGACCCGGTTTACCACGGGCACTTCAAATGCAATCGAAGCAAACTTTCCGAGATGCCGGTGCTGTGGGCCTACGCGCGTGACCTATTCCAGACGCCGGGTTTCGGCGATACCGTCGACTTCGTTCAGATCAAGCAGCACTACTATATCGTGCACGCCGACATCAACCCGACCCGTATCGTGCCCAAGGGGCCGGAGCTGGCCAACTGGCTGACGCCGCATGGCCGGGAAGCATTGGGTGGCAAGCCCTTCGGTGACGGGACACCGCCAGGACCGACGCCCGCTGCCGAAGCGGTGCCTGTCGGCCACGGCGCTTAGCTGCCGCTAGTCCCACACGGTGCGCACCGACCACTCCGCATGGGGGACACCGTGCAGTTGCCCGGCCTGGTCGACGACGACGGTCATCAGTTGGACAGCGATACCGGTCAGTCGACCCTGCTTCGGATCGATGGTGGGGATGGTGACCGCCAGCCTGCTGCCCGGCCGGTAGAAGGTCGTCGTCGGGTTGACCGCGTCCTCGTACACGCGCAACAGCCACCAGGGTGCCTCGCCGATCGCCGCTGGCACCGAGAGCTGCACCGGATCACGCGCATTCACCTGCAACTCGCCTTGTGCCCTTGGGTTTTCGCAGTCATCGAGGTCGAGGACTTTGCAGTACCGGTAAGGGCCAACCCGGGTCAGCTGGCCGTGGGAATACGCGCTGATCTCCGGGTGTAGCGAACCGCGTCCGCGCGTCAGCGCCCAGGCGCCGACTCCCGCAGCCGCACATGCCAATACCAGCAATGCGGCGAGCAGCGCGGCGATGCCCAACCTCGCCGTCGGCTTCACTCCCACGAGACCGCCGCAGCGTCGTGGCCGCTGGGGCCGCCTTCCTGCTCGACCATCACCGGCCGGTTGCCACCAAGACCGGGAATCAACGAGTCACCGTGGAAGCTGAGCACCGTCTGCGCCAAACCCGGAATCAGCACCGCCGCAACGACGGTGAAGCCGACCCACAGATCGGTATAGAGCAACACGCCCAGCGCGCCGCCGAGCACCCACGCCAGCTGCAGTGTCGATTCCGACCGTCCGAACGCCGACGCACGTGATTCCTCCGGCAAGTCGTCCTGCAACGACGCGTCCAGTGCGGCCTTGGCGATCGCGCTCGAACCCGAGGTGATCAAGGTTGCGATCGCGGCAGTTACCAGATTGCCGGCCACCGCTGCCGCCACCGCAGCCACGGTTACCGCCAGGGTGCAGCGCACCACCAGCACCGAGGGCCTGCCCAACCGCATCCGTGCGCTGGCGAAGTTGCCCGCGAAATTACCGATGGCGGCCGCGGCGCCGATCAGCCCCAGCATGCCAAGCTGCACCCAGCCACTACCGTCGCGCGCTTTGGCGACAAAAGCGGGATACAAGAACAGAAATCCGACCATGACCTTGATCGTGGAATTGCCCCACAGCGAGGTAATGATGTTGCGGCCCAATGGTTGTCGAAGCGCCCCGCTAAAGTCCTCGGACCAGCTTTTGCCGGGCCGGCGGCTGCGGTAGCTCAACGTGGTGGGAACCTCACCCTCGGTCACTTCGACCCAGCGTGGAATTCGCATGGACAGCAAGGCACCGGCAACCGTGACCGCAACGGTGACGAATAACGCGCCGGGCCAATGGAACATGCGGGTCAAGGCGTACTCGATCCCGCTGGCGATGCCGCCGCCGAGGATGGTGCCGCCCAACAGCCCGAACATGGTCAGCCGGGAATTGACTCGTACGAGGTCGATCGTCGGTGGCATCACCCGCGGCGTCACCGCGCTGCGAAGGACGCTAAACGACTTGGACAGCACCATCATTCCCAGCGCACACGGATACAACACCCATGATGGGAAGCTTCCGGTGGCGCCGTCGTAGTTGCTGATCAGCAACACCGCCAACGCCGTGCGCAGCCCGAACGACGCCGCCAGCGCGACCCGTCGGCCGTGCTGCAGCCGGTCCAGCGCCGGACCGATCAGCGGCGCGACAACCGCGAACGGCGCGATCGTGATCAGCAGGTACAACGCGACCTTGTCCTTGCTTTCCCCAGTGGCCGCGGCGAAGAACAGGGTGTTGGCCAGTGCGACGGCCATCGCTGCATCGGTTGCGAAATTGCACACCACCGGCCAGGTCAGCGCCGTCAGCCCGGACTTGTCGGCGCCGTCGGCGGTGGCGGCTCGTTGCACCAACCCATACATCCGCGAACCCATCTCACGGCTGCGCTGCGCGGCAGCGCGGGTGACCGTGACCCGCTCGCCGCCGGCGCCGCCACGCGGCGGCTCGCTGCGCCGATCGGGCTCGGGCTCGCGGTCCAGCGGCGGCAGATAGCGGTTGGCGCTGGGCATCGGCGGCGGGCGGCGGGGCCGGCGGTAGCCGGAGTCGTCTGCCGGATAGTTGGCCATGCCGGGGTGCTGGGCGGCGGGTCCGCCAGGGGTGCGGCGGCCGCTAGATGCCCGGCTCGTATCGGGGTGATCGCGCCGCCGTCCAGCCATGCCCCAATTCTCACAGATGCCGGCTGATCGGACGTGCAGGCAACCGGTGTGGCCGAGTCCCCCGGCTGTGCGACAGTATTAGGGGCGTATGGAAACAGCGGACAACGTGATCCGACCCACTGCGGAGTCGGCCGCGGCGACCACCGACGAGTGGTCGCCGGAATTGGCGACCGTTCTCACCGGCGCCGTCGAGCCGGCCCGGGCAGCCATCGTCGAGTTCAGCGGGGCCGACACGGTGGGTGACTATCTGGGCGTCGGCTACGAAGATCCGACCAGCGCCACCCACCGTTTTCTGGCCCATTTGCCCGGTTATCAGGGCTGGCAGTGGGCTGTCGTCGTGGCCGCCTATCCCGGGGCTGACCACGCGACGGTCAGCGAGGTAGTGCTGGTGCCCGGGCCGACGTCGCTGTTGGCGCCGGGATGGGTGCCCTGGGATCAGCGGATTCGCCCGGGCGACCTGAGCCCCGGCGACCTGCTGGCGCCGCTGCCGGACGATCCGCGGTTGGTGCCCGGTTACCTGGCCTCCGGTGACCCGCAGGTCGACGAAATCGCCCTCGAGATCGGTTTTGGACGGCGCCGGGTGATGAGTGCCTGGGGCCGCTCCGAGGCGGCCCAACGCTGGCATGACGGTGACTACGGCCCGTCGTCGCAGATGGCGCAATCCACCAAGCGCGTGTGCCGCGATTGCGGTTTCTTCCTGCCGCTTTCCGGGTCGCTAGGTGCGATGTTCGGGGTGTGCGGCAATGAGTTGTCCGCCGACGGGCATGTCGTCGACTTTGAATACGGCTGCGGTGCGCACTCCGACACCCCGGCCCCTGCGGGCAGTGGTTCGCCGATGTATGACCCGTACGACGACGGGGTGCTCGACGTCAGCGAGAAACCCACAGGGCTCAGCTAGCTGCTCTCGGCCGCGGCCTTGATCTTGCCCAGCGAGGCGTTCATGCCGTCGACAAGTTCCCGCTCGAAGTTCGCGGTCCCGCCGAAAAGCGCGTTCACCGCCATACTCGATACCGGCTTGACCCCGTTCTCGGCGTGCCTGCTCTCGATCACCCGGGTGCCGTCGGGGATCGGCTGCAGTTCGTAGCTCCAGACCGTGTTGTTCATGTTGACCCGAAATGCCAACTTCTGGTCAGGAACCACCTCGAGGACGGTACATGTCGTCGGCCAGAACAGCAGGTTGCGGCGGTTGACGTTGATGGTGCGGGTGCCCTGGCGGACCGGACCGAGTGCCCGCATCAAGCGACACTGTGGGCTCCACTCCGGCATGCGAGAGAAATCACTGACCAGCGACCAGACTTTCGAGACGGGTGCCTTGATATCAACCTGCGCTTGCAATAGCGGCGCTGCCATCGGACGCGTACCTCCTAGCTCGGGGCCGTTATTTTCGGTCGGGATCGCGTTGGTAGTTCAATCCGGTCTGCGCGCCACGCGCGCCGCGGCGGGCAGCGTCGCGTTGCACCAGGAAGATCATGGTGCCCAGTACCCCGACTCCCAGCCCGGCCAACGTCAGCGGTCGCCACGTCTCGAGGCTTGGTACGACGAACGCGGCCACGGCGGCAACCAGCCAGGCCACTGCGCCGACGCCGAGCACCGGCCATACCTCCAGCAGGGCAGCGGGCAGCATCGGCGGATCGAGGCTTTTGCCAGGCTCGACAGACATGGCCTTCAACATAGCCCGACGACGATGCCGGCCGCCTTGCCGCCGGAGGGGAAGTCCGGCAATTGGCGGGGCCGAGGCCCGGACTCGGTGATTCGTTGTCGACGATTGGGCGTTCTGTCGTAACCTTCGCGCTGTGATGGAGGGCGATAGCCGATTGGCCAGCGACCTGTCGTTGGCGGTAATGCGGCTGTCCCGGCAGCTGCGGTTCCGTCGGCCGCAGTCCCCGGTGTCGTTGTCGCAGCTGTCGGTGCTGGCGACATTGAACAATTACGGCCCGATGACACCGGGCGCGCTGGCGATCAGGGAACGGGTTCGCCCGCCGTCGATGACGCGGGTCATCGCCTCGCTGGCCGATTTGGGTTTTGTGGACCGTGTTGCGCACCCCGACGACGGCCGGCAGGTCCTGGTCTCGGTCTCCGATGCCGGTGTCGAACTGATCGAGGCCGAACGCCGCGCCAGCCAGGAGTGGCTGGCGCAACGGCTCGACACCCTGGGTGGCGCGGAACGGGATACGCTGCGTGAGGCCGCCGACCTGATCTTGGCCCTCGTCGACGAAAGCCCTTGACCACAAACGGTTTAGACCCCACCAGTGGTGCCGACGGTGTGGTCGTTTGCGATATCACCGATCCCGGCGACGTCCGGCTCGATAACTTTCGGGATTTGAACAGCATCGACCGTCGGCCCGACCTGCCGAGCGGGAAGGGGCTGGTGATCGCCGAGGGCGTGCTGGTGGTGCAGCGCATGCTGGCCTCGCCGTTTAGGCCGTTGGCCTTGCTGGGCACCGATCGCAG
>Ga0209656_10000658_pt1 | contig 22493 bp, 22 predicted proteins | sample BogFormECP12_OM2_FD_188239 | JGI IMG/M metagenome (GOLD analysis project Ga0209656, IMG submission 188239) | Bog forest soil microbial communities from Calvert Island, British Columbia, Canada - ECP12_OM2 (SPAdes) (version 2) | ecosystem: Environmental > Aquatic > Freshwater > Wetlands > Bog ... | reverse complement strand
ACTGGGGCCTCCCACATCTTGTGGCTCTACCGGCCAGGACCAACTTCCTGACGGCAACCCACGTTCACATGTGAGCGAGGCCCCAGCCCCTCATACCATCTAGGGCCACTGTTTTCGGCCGCCGTGGCCCCAGGGACCGTGCTTGTGAGCCGACCCGTGCGCCTGGGCGCGCCAAACGAAATTCCGTCAGAGTGGCGCTTTTGAGAACGGCGATGCCGCCAGGAGTCCTGGCCGAGCCGCTGTCGCTGTTCTGAGCACGCTGTTCGCGCGGTGATTACCCAGGTCGGCTCGGGTGCGGCCCTTGTCAGCACGGCTAGCAGCGCAGTCTCCGGCGCCAATTTGGCGTCCGGTAACTATGACCTCGCCGCGGTCCTGTTGACTGACGGCAACGCCACCGCTGCCGACGCTGATCACCTGTACGACATCATCACCGCGTTGGGTACCGAGTCCGGCACTGCGGCCTCGACCAGCGGCGGCTTCCTGAGCGATCTGCTGTCGCTGTTCTAGGGGCGTTGTTCGTCCGCCGTTGTCCGCGGTGCTCGGGGCTTAGGCGCCGCGGACAACCGGCGTCTGGCGGCGACTGGCGAACGTTTGCGGCCCCTCGTGATAGCGGCCGGGTATTCTGTCGAGACGGCATTTCAGCCGTTCCCAGTCTGCGAGGACAAGTACGACCGATGCGCTACCTGATGACGGCCGTGCTGACCGCGGCCGGAGCCCTGCTGGGCTGGTCCTCCGCGCCGGTCGCGGCCGCGGACTCGGCTTGCAACACCCTTGGTGGCGTCGTCGAGAGTGAGCAAACCTGCCATGTGCATGCCGCCACCTCCACCTACACACTGGACATGAAGTTCCCGCTCGACTATGTCGACGAGCAGTCCCTGACCGACTACATCAGCCAGAACCGGGACGGATTCGTCAGCGTCGCGCAGACGTCGTCGCAGATATCGGGAACGCGCGAGGTGCCATACCAAATGGAGGTGACCTCCGAGCAGTACCATTCCGGCCAGCCGCCGGGCGGCACCCAGAGCGTGGTGGTCAAGGTCTTCGAGGATCTCGGTGGCCCGCGCCCGTCTACTTCCTACAAGAGTTTCAACTACGACCTCGGCGCGCAGAAGGCGATCACCTTCGACACGCTCTTCGCACCCAACAGCAAACCGCTGGACTCCATCTTTCCGATCGTGCAGCGCGAGGTGGGGCGCCAGACCGGCTTCGGCGCCGCGATCCTGCCCGGGTCCGGCCTCGATTCGTCGCACTACCAGAACTTCGCCATCACCGACGACGAGGTGATTTTCTTCTTCGCGCCGGGCGAGCTGCTGCCGCCAACGATCGCCGGCGCCAGCCAGGTCCACGTGCCGCGCAACGCCATCCCGCCGCTGGCCATCAAGGGCTAGACCGAACCAGTCAGTTCGGCCCGAAGCTATACACCTGACCGTCGCTGGTGGCGGTCACCACCCGTCGGTCGTGGCCGATCGAGACCCCGACCGGGTACCCGGTTGCCTCGGGCAGCGGATAGTTGTTGAGCGTGCGGCCGCTGCCCGGATCGAACACCATCAGCGACATACCCCGTGCTCCCCTACCCGGGCCGCCGGTGACCACGACGTAGCCGACCCCCTGACCGGCCAGGCTCGACGTCGATAACGGGCTGACGTCGTTGCGGCGCCACACCTCCTGGGCATGGTCGCCAGCATCCTTGAAGGCGACCAGCCGGGTATCCGGGCCGCCGCCCGACACGATCAACCCACTCGGCGTCACCGACGGCGGCGTCTGCGCGAGGAACTTCAGCGGCACCGACCATTTCGGCTTGCCATCGGCGGTGCGCAGCGCCCACAACCGCTCGTCGCGGCCATTGATGTAGACCGTGGAACCGTCATCCGACAGCACCGGGCTGGCCAGCACACCGGCGCCGACGGCGTCGCTGGTCCATTCGTGGGTGAGCAGCGGGTTTTGACCCGGGTGATACTTCAACGCGGTCAGCACCGAGGCGGGGGCACCCGGCTGCCACAAGCCGACCACCACCGTCCCGCTGGGCGCCGCAAACGCCGGCGCCGCGGCGACCGGACAGCCGGCTTGGGCGGGTCCGCAATCGGAGAGCCCACGGGTGAAGTCGGCCGGATCGATGTTGTCCACCAGGTCCATGGAATTGCCGACCGTGATGCCGCGGTGTGCGTCGAAAACCTGCACCTGTCCCAGGTGCGTGACCACGAGCAAATGGCTGTGCCCGAGAAACCTTGGGGTGGAGGGCATTCCGATCACCGGTCGGCGCCAACGGATCCACTGGGTGGGGGGAAAGGACAGTATCGCCCCCGGTTGGCCGACGTAGATGTTGTCGAAGCCGTCGAACAGCGGTCCGGAGATGCCGCCGCCCTGGAATAGCCGGGTGCACCAGCGCTGTCTGCCGTTGTCGTCGTTCTGCCACTCCATCAGCGAGCAGCCGCCCGGTGTCTGCGCGTTCAGCGCCATCCAGCTGCGCGAGCTCAGCGCCGGTGCCGCGGCCAGCGAACCCTTGACCGATCGGGTCCAGCGCAGGGTCAGGCCGGTAGCCCCGGAGATAGCCGTAAAGCTGCTGTTGGACGCGTCGGCGTATTGCGCGGGCCAGCCCTCGGCGGGAGCGGTGTCGACCCAGGAGTCGGTGTTGCCGCAGCCGGACAGGGTGGTGGCCAGAATCACCGCCGAGACCGTGCATGACCACCGCCGCAGTGCACGTCGGGGGGAGTGCCAACACGGTGTGGGTTCCAAATCCTTCCCGGAAGCGGGGCATCAGCTGCGATCGAGTACAGGCCGAGGGTAACCTGCGACGCTCCGCGTACCGCTTATTGCCCGCCTCCTCAGCTTGTCGTTCCGTGCCCGGGCTATTCTTTCCGGCCATGACGACAATGTGGGGGGCGCCTCTGCATCGCCGCTGGCGGGGATCGATGCTTCGTGACCCGCGACAGGCCAAGTTCCTCACACTGGCATCGCTGAAATGGGTGCTGGCCAACCGCGCCTACACCCCGTGGTATCTGGTCCGCTACTGGCGGTTGCTGAAGTTCAAGTTGGCCAACCCGCACATCATCACCCGCGGCATGGTCTTCATCGGCAAGGGTGTCGAGATCCACTCGACACCGGAATTGGCGCAGTTGGAGATCGGGCGATGGGTGCATATCGGCGACAAGAACACCATCCGCGCACACGAGGGCTCGCTGCGATTCGGCGACAAGGTTGTGCTGGGCCGCGACAACGTCATCAACTGCTACCTCGACATCGAGCTCGGCGATTCGGTGCTGATGGCCGACTGGTGCTACGTCTGCGACTTCGACCACCGGATGGACGACATCAACCTGCCGATCAAGGATCAGGGCATCGTCAAGTCCCCGGTGCGGATCGGGCCGGATACCTGGGTCGGGGTGAAAGTCACGTTGCTGCGCGGCACCACGATCGGCCGCGGCTGCGTGCTCGGATCGCACGCGGTGGTCCGCGGCGATATCCCGGACTACTCGATCGCGGTCGGCGCACCCGCCAAGGTGGTCAAAAACCGCCAGCTCGCCTGGCAGACGTCGGCTGCCCAACGCGCCGAGCTGGCAGCAGCGTTGGCCGATATCGAACGCAAAAAGGCTGCCCACTAGAGCTTTTCAGGGCTTCTCAACTGATCCCTTGGTAGCGGCGCAGCGCCTCGCTGCGTTCCGCGCCGTGATCGACGATCGGCTCGGGATACCCGGGCGGCCGGTCGCCCTTGGTCAGACGGACGTCGTCGACATCGGCAAGCTCGGGTACCCAACGACGGATGTAATCGCCTGAGGGATCGAACTTCTCGGCCTGGGTAGTCGGGTTGAACACCCGGAAGTACGGTGCCGCGTCGGTGCCGCATCCCGCACACCACTGCCAGCCGTGCTGGTTGTTGGCCATGTCGCCGTCGACCAACTGGTCGAGGAACCAGCCGGCGCCCCACTGCCACGGCAGGTGCAGGTCTTTGACCAGAAACGACGCGACGATCATCCGCACCCGGTTGTGCATGAAACCGGTCTCGCCTAGTTGACGCATACCGGCGTCGACGATCGGGAACCCGGTTTCGCCGGCTTTCCAAGCCTTGAAGCGCCGCTTGGCGTCTGCCCCGGTGTCGGTCTGGATGGCGTTGAAGTCGCGGTTCCAGTTCCACCAGCTGCTATCCGGCCAGTGATGCAGAACCGCGGCATAGAAGTCGCGAAATGCTAACTGCCGCAAATAAGCTCGTGCGCCCGCGCGACGTTGGTCCAAGTCGGCCGCCATCGTCCGCGGGTGGATGGTGCCGAACTTCAGGTGCGCCGACATTCGGCTGGTGGAGTCTCGGTCGGGCCTATTGCGGTCGTCGGAGTACTGGTCCAAGCCGTCGTCGATGAACGCTTTCCATTGCCGCCGCGCGGCCGCTTCGCCTGCGCGTAGCTCGAGCTCGACGCCCGGATCGGGTATCTCAACGGGTTTCGCGCGTTTCCCCAACTTCGCGGGATCGACCCAGCGCGCCGATTTGGGGCCGGTTCGCGCAGGTTTCCGCCAACCCAATTCGCGCCATCGGCCGAAGAACGGCGTGAACACCTGGTACGGGTCGCCGTTGTCCTTGGTGACGCGTCCCGGCGACACCAGATACGGCGAGCCGGTTGCGACCAGCGGCACGTCGCCCAGCGCGTCTCGCACCCGGTCGTCGCGGTGCCGGCCGAACGGCGCGAAGTCCTCCGAGACATGCACCGACCGCGCGTCGATCTCCTTGGCGATGAGGGGAATTCGCTCCTCGGGCCGCCCACGTGTCACCAGTAGGCGGCCGCCCAGGTCGTCGCGCAGCTGGCGCAGCGAGTCGCACAAAAATTGCATCCTGCGCGCGCCCGACGACGCCTCAAGCCGCGGATCGAGCACAAAGCAGGCGAGTACGTCGTCGGTATTGGCGACGGCGCTGAGCAGCGGAGGGAGGTCACGCAGCCTTAGGTCGCGGCGGAACCACAACAGCGCCGGCATTACCGGGCAGCCTGACTCATGATCGGTTGAGTACCCAGATGTGGCTGGACATCATGGTGGCAAAGAAGGTCCAAAGCGGATACGGCAGCAGCGCGGCCCCGGCACGCGGATCTGCGCGGGCGGTCCGCCGGGTCAGGTCGGCGCTGCTGGCCGCCAGCACTGCCGCGCCGACCGTCGATAGGCCGAGTTTGTGGTACTTGAAGAACAGCCAACTCCATCCGGCGTTCAGGGTGAGGTTGAGGCCCAGCGCGACGACGTAGTTGCGGGCCTCTTCGTGGCGTCCCGCTGCGCGCAGCCGGTCGATGGCCGCCGCGGAGGTGGTCGCTATGTCCGCGTAGAGCGATGTCCACGCGACCGGGAACACCGCGTTCGGCGGCACGTACGAGGGCTTACTCAGCCGCGAATACCACGAACTTGCGCTGGCCCTGCTGGCCAGACTTCCGACGCCGGCCGCTGCCGCGACAGCAAGCGTCGTGGCAGCCAGTGTCACCTTGTTCACGTTGTCTCCGTCCGACTGCAGCTGCTGGATGTGATGGCAGCGGGCCGCACTACCACGGGTTACGCCCAATTGTTTCAATGATTGAAGTATTAATCAACTGAAGTAATGGCCCGAAGCGGATAAACTGCAGGGTGTCATGGGCTCTGATCACACAGCCGACGACCGAGCCGCGCTGGAATCGCAGATCTCGGCCGACCTGCGGGTATTGACGGCCGAATCTGAGCAGATCGGCCGAGTTTTTGCCGTCGCCCACGACGTCCGACCGACCGACTTTCGCGCCCTGCTGCACGTCATGGTCGCCGAAACGACCGGGCGACCGATCACGTCCGGCGAGCTACGCCAGCGGATGGGGCTTTCCGGCGCTGCGATCACATATCTGGTGGACCGGATGATGGCATCCGGTCACGTCACCCGCCAATCCGACCCGGGCGACCGACGCAAGGTGATCCTGCGCTACTCGGAATCCGGCCTCGATACCGCTCGAGCCTTCTTCGCCCCGTTGGGACTCCATACCCGCACCGCGATGGCGGACTTGTCCGATGCTGACCTGGCCGCGGCTCATCGGGTATTCACCTCGTTGATCGAGGCCATGCGCCAATATCAAGGTGAACTGGCATCACTCGAAACACCCCGGCAGCCAACGTGAGTACATGCCAAGCGGAGAGAGGGCAAGCGCGGTGACAGCCGACCCGGGTGGGATGACGACCCGCAAGAGACGTCACATCGATGTGTGCCTTGACGACCGTGTGGCGTACTCCGGAGTCACGACCGGGTTGGAACGCTACCGCCTGCCATACAACGCGCTGACCCAGACCAGCCTCCCGCGTATCGACTTGTCCACGCAGTTCCTCGGTGCCTCTTTGCGGGCCCCGGTATTGATCGGCGCAATGACGGGCGGCGCCGAGCTGTCCGGGACGATCAACAAGAACCTGGCTGCCGCCGCCCAGCGACTCGGTGTCGGGATGATGCTCGGCTCGCAGCGGATCATGTTGGACAGCGCGTTGGGGGAGCAGGCGGCGGCCAGCTTTACCGTCCGCGACGTGGCGCCGGATGTGTTGTTATTCGGCAATATTGGCCTCTCGCAGCTGACTACGGCTGCTGTTAAAGATCTTTCGAATGCCCTGAAGCGGGTAGAAGCAGATGTGCTTGCGGTGCATACCAATCCGCTGCAAGAGGCGGTCCAGAGCAACGGTGACAGCGACTTTTCCGGGTCGATGGACCGGCTGCGTGAAGTCGCCGGAGCGCTGGAATATCCGGTGCTTCTCAAAGAGGTTGGCCACGGAATCGGCGCCTCGGCGGTCGCGGAGTTGACGGGGGCATCGGGCGAGTCGCCGGTTGCGGCCATCGATGTCGCAGGAGCCGGCGGCACCTCGTGGTCGCGCGTGGAGCAACTCGTCCGCTACGGCGAGTTGCGATACCCCGACCTGGCCGATTGGGGGATACCGACGGCGCGGGCGATCGTGGAGGTGCGGGAGACGCTGCCCACTATCCCGCTGGTCGCCTCGGGTGGGATCCGTACTGGTATGGACGCGGCGAAAGCCTTGGCATTGGGCGCCGACGTGGTTGCGGTCGCACGCCCGCTGCTCGCAGCCGCGATCGAATCTACTGACGCCGTGGTCGATTGGTTGCAGCGATTCATCGATGAGCTACGAATCTGCTTGCACGGTGCGGGCGCGGCGAATCTACGGGCCCTGCGCGACATCGGCGTGACTCCGATTTTATAACTCAGGCGGGCTCAGTCTGCTTCGCGATTTCGCCGTCTCGAAAGTGATCGCCCCGTGCGGTGGCTCGCCCACTTGGCGGCTTGGGTTGCTGCGCAACGAGTTCGCCCTCGAAGGTCGACATGGCGGCGATCATCGCACTGAATACCCGATGAGCCGCCATGAGATCCTTGTCGGGCAACTCGGCAAGCGCGGCTCGGAGATGAATGCCGAGCGGCGTGAAAAACTCGTGTGCCAGTTCCATGCCGCTGTTTTCATACCGGAGAAGGGCTTTGCGGCGATCTCCGGGATCCGCTTCGCGCCGGACATGCCCGGCGTCGATCATTCGATCGACGAGATAGGTGATCGCGGCCGGTGAGACGTCCATCCGCTGACGCAATTGAGCCATGGTCAATGGTGTTCCGGCGGTTTCGGCAACCATGACGTGCAGCAGAGCGTGGAAGTCATTGCCGCTCACGTCATTCTGGCGCGCGAAATAGCGACCCAACCGATCAGACTGGGCCGTGACCGCGCGCATATCGGCGGACATCAGCTTCTCCAGGTCTGCCCGGTTCGGCGCTGAACTCGTAGTACCCCGCTTAGTCCCCAAACCGCATCCTTCATGGCGATTGTTCGACAAGCGTATAGGAAACCCGCTGGATCAGCGGGAATACGCCATTAACCCCGGAAAGTTTGTCATAACGGCGCCCAATCGCCGCGAATCGGTAGTGACGCAGCAGGATCGCGACGGTTAGTTTGACTCAACTCCACATCTGGTGACATCGGTCGCTTGGCGCAGATAAGCACAAAAATCAATTTCTAACCGCAAATGCATAATTTCTACCCTGGATCGCCCGCAACAGCCCGCCGTGCGATATTTGCAAACAACGTGTCGGATTCTCGAGTAGACCGGCTCATCGTGTCTTTCACGTTCTGGCCGTGGCTCTTTCCGTTCGGGCCGTGCCGCCTTGAGCGAAGTTTGGACCTGTCACCCGGCCCGTCCCGCGACGCCAAGTGGTCGGAGGTCTGCCAGCTTTGAGATGCTGCGGTATCTGACCGAACGGCTGCCGGTGATGATCACGCCGCGGTGGCTGCGAACTCGGGTTCAACCGATCGCGGTGCGCGACGTGCTGTACTACCTGAGCAACGCGGCGGAGTTGCCGGCCGACGTGAACCGGACCTTCGATATCGGCGGCCCCGACACCTTCACCTACACGGACATGATCCGCAGATACGCGGCGATCGCCGGTCTGCGGCGCCGCATCGCGATTCCGGTGCCGGTGCTGACGCCGTGGCTCTCGTCGCACTGGGTCAATCTGATCACCCCGCTGCCACGCCCCCTGGCTTCGTCGCTGATGGACTCCCTGGAAAACGATGTGGTGTGCACCGAACACGATATCGCCGAACACATTCCGGACCCCGAGGACGGACTGACCCACTACGAGGACGCCGTCGAACTGGCCTTGGCGCGGATGCGAGAAGGCGAGCTGCAGACCCGCTGGTCGCGGCCCACCGATGACAACTCGGCGTCGCGGCCGCTGCCGACCGACCCGTCCTGGGCCGGCGGATCGTTGCACGAGCAGATGTGCGAACGCCGCCTCAACGCCGACGCCGAAACGCTCTGGCAGGTTATCGAGTCGATCGGCGCCGAGCATCGGTGGCGCGTCGAACACACCGACCGGCCACGCCTGCTGCGGCTACGCGCAGACGTCCCGCTTCCCGGCCGGCTATGGCTCGAGCTGTCTGTGCACGACGACGGCGGCGGCCGCTGCAGTTATCGCCAGCGTATGCTGTTTGCGCCGTATGGCCTTGCCGGTGAAGCGTTTTGGACAGCGTCGGGACCGTTTCGGAATGCGGTGCTCAGAGCGATCGCCCGCGATATCACCTCTGCGGTACATCACCTGCCGGCGCGCAGCCGGTAACGACGCTCGGCGTACGCGAGGTCGTCCCGCCACAACCGAGACGCGGCAAAGCGCATCAGTCGGGAGATGAGCGGGGCGGCACGGCGGGCCCGTTTGAATCCCGTTCGGTCGGAATGGGCGATGACGGCTTCGATCACCGCGGTCCTCGGACGATTGTCGAAATCCAGACCGATTGGCGTGGCGTGGGTTTCGACGACACTCCCGGTTCCCTCGCCGTCCAGGATGCGCATGACGATGGTACGCGCTTCGGGGCTGGTGAACTCCGCGACGGTCGGTACGCCAATGCGGCCGACGCGGAACGTCACCGCGACCAGGAATCGGTCCGCCTCCTCTGTCGGAATGGCCAGCACCTCGAGCCGGGTAAACGAGTAGGGGTGAAACCACGAGCCGTGCCACGGATCTAAGCGATTGGCGACGATGTCGGCGGGTTCGCAGGCACCGACCAGGCGAGCGACGCCGTGCATGGTGTCGCCGGCGGGCCTGGCCGCAATCACCGGCTGATCGAGCGGCGGTTCCCCGCCGACGCTGTCCAGACGCACCCACGCCAGTACGCCGTCGTCATGGCTGGGCACCGGTCGCCAGCCGAATTCAGCTGCGTCGCTGTCGAGGCAGAGACCGTGCCATCGACAAATCAGGGCGCCGCGGTGCACTACCGCGGTGGCGAGGTCGGCACCCAAATGCGGGCAACTTCGCGGGCCGACGCGTAGCCGGCCGTGTTGATCGCGCCAGGCGACCAATTCCACACCGGCGACGCGAGTACCAAAGGGCCGGCCGGGCCGTACGTCGCGGCTGGCGGCGAACGTGTACCAGTTGCCGGTGGGCCTGCGCTGTGATCGGTCCAGCGCGGCGTTGATGATCGCCGGCTGGGCGTCGCGATAGGTCGGGCGCTGGTCCGCCCACGCCACTGGCGGGATCGCCTGCAGCGGCCAATCCTTCGGCCAGCGTCGCCGCATGTAATCACCGATGGTCATCGCTGAGAAAGCCTTTCTCGTCCGGCCAGAAAGCGCAACAAGGCCGAGCGACCCTGAGTGGGAACCGTGCACAGGGCATGGCCGGCAAGCCCCCATTGCGCCAAGATCTGGTTGGCCGCCGACCAGCCGGTGGTGGCCGCGCGTTCCATCAGCGCCACCGGTAAATCGATGCGGATCCCGTCGCCAGCCAGCAGTAGTCCGGGCAGCGGTGTGGTCACACCGGGCCGATGCGCGTGGGTCCCGGGCGCGAACAGCGGGCAGTCGCGGCGTCGCAGCGTCCGTTCGTAAACCACTTGCGCGCCGGCGGTTTCCGGGTAGATCGCATGCAGGCGCCCGACCATAGTGTCTCGCGGCTCCGCGGATTCCACAGCATACGAATGCAATTCGACGACGGAACCGCCGTGTCGGGATGCCCAACCGGCGGCTTCGCGTTCGTAACGGTCAACAACGCTGACGTTGTCCAGCGGTTCGTGGCCGGCGGTGCCCAGAAACGCCGGCCGATCGGCGGCGACACGACGGTCGAGCCATAGCCGTTGCACCACGAACGGCGGCGCGGTGCGTAACCGCGCTACCCGTGCCCGCCACAGGTCGTCGCCGAGATCCGGTGACGCCGCGATAATCCGTTGCAGCCCGGGCACGTCGGTAGCCAGCACGATGGCGTCGGCGTCCAGGTTGTCATTGGTATCCGTGTGGACGCGAAACCTGTGCGCGTAGCCGCTATCGATGCTTGCCACGGTGGTGCTTTGGTGGAATCGCACCCCGAGCTCCGCCAAGTATCGCTGCAGCGGTTGCCACAGCGCGGTGTCGTAATTGGCGTTCGGCACGTCGAAAATCAGGCCCTCGCTGGAGCCAAGGAAGTAGATGTGGAACATGGTGGCCAGCTCCGCGGCAGACAGTTGCGTCGGGCTGGCAAAGAAGCTGCGGGAGAACACCTCGAAAGCGAGATGGCGCGCCGCCTCGGGGAAGTTAATGCTCTTCAAAAAGGTTTCGGCGTCCGTGTGATCGAGGCGGCGATAGACGTCGGGCAGTGACACCGCGGCCAGCGGCGCCGCAGCACGTGCATCGATCCTGGCCAGGTCGGAAAGGCGAAAAGTGGGACTGCGCAACGCGAATGCCAGGGCATTCCACGGCGGTGTGCGGGGCAGACCACGGAAGCTGTCCCGCCGGCCGGCGCCGTCGATCAGCGGGTAATCGTCGACCGGTGTCAGCATGGACAGCCGCGGGTCGATGCGGCGCAGCAGGTCGCGCAGGTTGTAGTACTGCCGGAAGAAGGCGTGGAAGCCGCGGTTCATCCCGACCTCGATGCCGCGGTACTGCTCGGTCCACGCGCCGACCCGACCGCCGAGATACTCCTCGCGTTCGACGATGTCGACGCCGATCCCACGTTCGGCCAGTCCCGTCGCCGCGGCCAGGCCTGCGATGCCGGCGCCGACGACAACGGCTCGCGGCCGAGACGACAGCGCCTCGGCGTTGGGCAACCCTCGGGGTGCCGGGTGTGTCCGCCGGCGACGATCGGTCATCGCGGCGCATCTCCGAGGAAGGTGTGGGCGATGTTGGTCTCCCACCCGGGCATGGTTTCGCTGTACACCGCGGCAAATCCCGCGTCGCGCAACCGATGTCGGAATTGCCGCACGCCATCGAATGTCAGCACGCTGCGCCACAGATGCCGGTACAGGGTCGCGTCACCGGTTTCCCGCCAGCCGGACGGGATGATGATGCCCCAACACACCGCGTGCCAAACCCACGTAGCGGCCCGGGAGTCGCGCACCGAGTACTCGTGGACCGCCAGCGTGGCGCCGGGCCGCAGCATATTGCGGAAGGCGCGCAATTGGGTGTCGGGATCCGCCAGGTTGCGGATCAAATAGGCGGCCAGGATCCCGTCGAACGGTCCGGTGACGCCGTTTTCGGCGAGCGCCTCGATGGGGGAGTGCACGAACCGGACCGACGGGGGCCATCGCTTGGCCTGTGCCTCGTCGAGCATGCCCCGTGATGCGTCGACGGCGATGATCTCGGCCTGCGGGGCGACTCTCAGCAGAGCGGCCGTCGACGCGCCGGTGCCGCAACCGGCGTCGAGCAACCGCAGGCCCTGCCCGCGGCCGGGCAACCGCATGCGGCGTGCCGAAAGCCGCAGGTGGGCATGGTATCCGGGGCTGTAGCCAACGAGCCGGTCGTAGGCGGGGGCGCCGGCGTCGAAGGCGGACGGCACGTCGCGGCGGGGCAGGCCGATGTTACTGATGCTCACGTTGCCGTTCCCACAGCAGCAGGACCGCGGTGACCAACGCGAAGCCGAACAGGAAATCTTCGACCGGGATGTCGAACGGAAACCGGATACCGGTGATCTGCCGATCGTCATAGACGACGATCGGGGCGCTGAGCTTCGTCAGCCAGCCGTCTGCCAGGCTTTGAAATCCGACCACGATCAGCATCGACAACCAGTACGCCGGGCGTCGAAAAAGCCCGGTGCGCAACACCAATAGTTCGAGCACGCACACCGCCAGCACCGCCAGCACGGCCGGCACGGTGTACCCGAGGCTCGTCATCAGCGGTGGAACCGTTCGAGGATCGTGCTGACCGCGTTATAGGTCAGCAGCGCACACAGCGGAATGACAACAAAGAACAGGACCTCCTCGATCGGCATCCGAAACGGGATGTTCGCGCCGGTGACGTAGGCACGGTTGTACGTCCACACATGCGCGCCGATCGCCACTTCATCCCAGAGCAGGAACACCACCGCGACGGGCAAGATAGCGCGCACGGCCCGCCGCGCTCGGCGATAGACGCCGTCGCCGAAGATCTCCAACGGCAAGGTAATTGCCAGGCACGCGGCCAGGACGATGAGGTACTGCCAGTGATCCATCACGCCAGACCGGATCGTCGATCGGCTGATGGGGCCGGGTGTCTCAGCCGCGCCCGCCATGATCGCAGCAGCCCGGTGCCGGCGACGCCGAGTCGCCGCGCGGTCCCCACGGTGGCGCGCTGGCTGAACACCGCGAAGTCGCTGTCTTCGATGCGGTCGAGGATTTCCGAGTACAGCGTCAGCGCCGTGGCCACGCAGGCGCGTGAACGGGGCGCCAACAGCGCGATTCCGCCTTCGGCGTACCGGTAGACCTGTCGGGTGATGTCGTGCTGATCGGCCAGCGCGTTGCGCACCCGGCGATCGGTTTGGCGGTTGTCGTGGCACCACATCAGTAGGTCGCGATCGACGTTGTAGGCGGCTAGCTCGTCGGCGGGCAGGTAAACCCGTCGTCGGGTCAGGTCTTCGTCGACGTCCCGCAGAAAATTGGTGAGCTGGAAGGCCCTGCCCAGCGCTGCGGCGTAGGGAGCGGCTTGCGCGGTCGGGCCGACCGTGCCCAGGATCGGAAGCAATTGCAGGCCAATCGCTTCCGCCGAGCCCTTAATGTACAGGTTCAGCGCCGCGCGGTCGGGATAGTCGGTGATCGTCAGATCCATCCGCATCGACACGAGAAAGTCGTCGAACAGTTCGTCACCGATGCCATAGCGATGCGCTGTGTGGCTGACCGCCGCGAGCACCGGTTCGGCTGGATGCTCGGTGTGCGCGAAGAATTGGTCGGACAGCTGCTGGAGTCGCGCCGCGCGGGTCGCGGTGTCCAGGGATGGATTGAGGTCGTCGAGGATGTCGTCGGCGTAGCGGGCGAAGCCGTACAGCGCATGCACCGGCGGACGTTGTTCGGGCGCAAGCAATCTGGTGGCCAAGAAGAAGGTGCGGCCGTGGGTGGCGTTCAGTTCGCGGCAGCGACGATACGCGTTGCGCAGTTCCGGATCCGCGATACCGGCCGCGTCCAGCTCGCCCCGGATCATGTCAGGCCGGCTTTCGTCACCACGCTTTGCGTTGACCGCTCGACGATGCCGGTGATGCGGTCGGCGGCCAACCGCCCGGAGATCAGCGCGGTTGGCACGCCGACGCCGGGGACGGTCGACGATCCCGCCAGTACCGCGTTGTCGACGCCGCGCACGGTGTTGGCCGGACGGAAGGGCCCGGTCTGGGCGAACGTGTGAGCCAGCGCGAACGGAGTTCCGGCGATCATGCCCTGGCGCGCCCAGTCGGCGGGGTTGACGACGTGCAGCACCTTGGCGTCGTGGCGCAGGCCCGGGACCAGTCGCGCGGCGACGACGTCGAGCAGCTGGTCGGCGTAGGCGTCGCCGATCCGGGACCAGTCGACGACGCCACGGGCGAGGTTGGGTGCCGGCGCCAGGATGTAGAACAGGTCGTGGCCGGCTGGGGCCAAGGCCGGGTCGCTGGCGGTCGGCCTGGTGACGAGCAACGACGGATCCCGCATCAGCCGGCCGTCGCGGATGATGTCGGTGAAGGTGTCGTCCCACGCTGCGCCGAACACGATGTTGTGATGTGCCAGTGCGCGATTCGGTCGGCTGGGACTGCCGATATGAGCGACAACCGCCGACGGCGCCGGTCGCAGGGCGCCCATGCGGCGGGGTTCGCGGCCCAGCAGTTTGTAGGTTTGCGGCAGTTCAGTGGTCAGCACAACCGCGTCGCAGGCGATGCGCTGATCCTGGTCGGTGTGGACCGCCACAACGCGGCCGCCCGTGGATTCCAGGCCGGTGACCGTGGCGCCGTAGTGGAATCGCACTCCGGCGTCTGTCGCGGCGGCGGCCAAAGCATCCGGCAGCGCCCGCATGCCGCCGCGCGGGAACAGCACTCCCGAGATGGTGTCCATGTAGGCGATCACCGCGTAGACCGCCAGCGCCTGCCGCGGTGCCACACCGGCATACAGCGACTGGAAGGTGAACACTCGTCGCAGCCGCGGGTCGGTGATGTGGCGCTTGACCATGGCATCCCATTTGCGGAATCCGCCGAGCGACGCCAGTTTCGCCAACTGCGGATTCAGCATCGACAGTGGCGAATCGAAGTTCCTGGCGATGAATCCGTCGAATTCGGTGTGGTACAGCCGGGTCAGCCAGTCCCGCAGCTGCCGGTAGCCCGCAGCCTGCTTGGCGCCGGCGAATCCCTCGATCGCGGCCGACATTCGATCCGCGTCGCTATGCACGTCGATGCTGCTGCCGTCGGCGAACTGCGCGCGGTAGGCCGGATCAACATCGAGCAAATCCATTCGCCCAGAACTGCTTTCACCGACCGCAGCGAACGTGTCGTCGATGATGTCGGGCATCGTCAGCACCGTCGGTCCGGTGTCGATCCGGTAGCCGTCGACATCGAGGCGCCCCGCGCGTCCGCCGGGCCAGCTTTCCCGTTCGAGCACCGTGACTTCGCGGCCGCGACCGGCCAGATGCAGGGCTGCGGACAGGCCCGCGAAACCCGCACCGACCACGATCACCCGATCGCTTCGACCCGGCACGGTCCACATTATTCGCTCCGCTCCGTGCATATGGCGGCCATGGCCGCCAGCGCGGCCCGTACCGATTCATCCAGCCGAAGCCGATCGAGTTCGTCGCGCGCGGACGCGACGCGCTCGCCGATCAAGCCTTCGATCCACTGCACGGCACCGGTCGTGACGATCAGCGTGCGCCAACGGTCGATCGCGGTGTCGTCGAGTTCCCCGTTGTTCATCAGGTCGGTGAGTTGTCGGCGGGTGGGCGCGTCGGCCAGTTGATGTGCCGCGATCACGACGCTGGTCGCCTTGCGCTCGACGAGATCCCGGCCGCTGGGCTTACCGGTTGCCGCCTCGGAGCCGAAGACACCGAGCAAATCATCGCGGAGCTGGAACGCTTCTCCGATGGCGGTGCCGTAGCGACCCAGGCCCGACAGCGTGCGATCGCTGCAGCCGCTCATCGCCGCACCGATCTCCAACGGCCGGCGCACGGTGTAATTACCTGACTTGCGCCGCGCCACCTCCAGAACAACCGCCATCGAGGGCAGGTCGCGGACATCGCTCGCCAGATCGGCGAATTGGCCCAGCGCCAGCTCGGTGCGCATGGCGTCGTAGCGCGGCAACGCCTGTTGCAAACGGCGTTGTTCGACGCCGCTCTCGCGGAGCATCTGCTCGGCCCAGATCAGGCACAGGTCACCCAACAGGATTGCGGCCGAGTCGCCGAAGCGCCGGGGCGATCCGGACAGCCCGCGCTGTCGATGCCAGTCGGTGAACTGCATATGCGCCGCAGGGCGCCCCCGCCGCGACGGTGAATCGTCCATCACATCGTCTTGCAACAACGCGAAGGCGTGCAGCAGCTCCAAGCTCGCGGAGGCGTACAGTGCCTCGTCACTGTCGGGCGCGCCGCACAGCCAACCGAGATACATGAAGGTGGAGCGCAGGCACTTACCGCCGGTCAAGAAATTCACCAGGATGTCGCCGGCCGCCTCGATGCCGGCCTCATCCAACTCGGCTGCGCATCGGTTCGCGACGAATTGCGCGACGTGGGTCAGCACAGTGCGCCGCAGCCCGATTCGCCATGCATTGAATTGGCCGGGATCTGACCAGGATTCCTGACGCAGCGTCGTCGGGTCCGTGGACGGCACCAACGACAGTGCGGCTGGTTTTGCCACCGGAGCCCCTCTCGAACTGCTCAGACTCACGCGGTCATACCCCCTGACAACGAAGACAAACCCGCGCTGACTGGCTGCACCCAGATTCCCTTCACAAGATTAAAGTTTAACTTACTGAACATCTGGCGCGCTCGCCAGAGCGAAGCCACGCTGGCTTATGGTGTGGCCATGACCCGCGCCGGCGACGATACAGAACGAAGTGATGAGGAGGAGCGGCGCTCATGACTGCCGCCCAGCGCGAACGAAGTGCCCTCGTCGAAACCCTGCGCAGCGTCGGGCCCGACGCGCCGACGCTGTGCGAAGGCTGGACCACCCGGGACCTGGCAGCCCACCTCGTGGTGCGGGAACGGCGACTGGACGCGACGCCCGGCATCACGATTCCCTTCCTCGCCGGCTACACCGCCAGGGTGCAGACCCAGACGGGGCAGTCACACAGCTGGGACGACCTTGTCGACCTGGTCGCGTCGGGGCCGCCGATCTACTCGCCGTTCAAGCTTCTCGACGCGGTGGCCAACCTCGGCGAGATGTTCATCCATCACGAGGACGTGCGGCGCGCGGTCGATGGCTGGCAGCCCAGAGTGCTCGACGCATCGACCGTCGCCGCGCTGCGCCGCCAGCTCGGTCTGCTGAGCCGCATGACACTGGCGAAGCTGCCTGCCCAGGTCAGCCTGCGCACGACCGACGGCCGACAGATTGCCCGGGTCGGGCGTGGAGATGCCGTTACAGTGACCGGCGAACCGCAGGAGTTGGTGCTGTTCGTCGCGGGCCGCGATGCCGCGCGCGTCGAATTCGACGGCGACCCGCAGGCCGTCGCCGCCGTCCGAGCGTCAAAGCGCGGCCTGTGATCAGCTATCGCGCCAATCGTCTGTAGCACGGATGAGGTTGTCTCCGAGCTCGGCTCCTTAGCTGGGCCGACGCGGCGTTGGCGGTTTCGGTCGTCGTTCATCCGTTCACCGCCTTGACGACTGCCAAAACTGAAGCGACAAGGCCGAGCGCCGCGAGGCTGCTCGCCAGCAATGCTGGTGTGAAATTGTGTGGTAACCGCTCGCCGCACCGGATCGCTCGATCAACCTGGCGCCACCGCAACAGGCCAGCACCAGTGATCACAATCGCCAGTATTCCCAGCACCGTTGACAAGATGTACTGCATCCCTTGGACCGCTGATCCAGCAACGAATTGCAGCAGGGCAACCGTTGCTGCCAGCAGTCCGAGCGCTGTGCGCTGCCAAGCGAGAAAGGTCCGCTCGTTGGCGAGGGTAAAGCGGTAGTCGGGCTCGTCGGTGACTTGGCGGATCATATTTCTGATGCTGCGCCTCGCAGCGCCATGTCGGTAGCCGGCTTGTTCTTGTGGAGCCACAAAGCGGGCTTGTGGTTGGATAAACCATGGCACTGAGTTCTCGCATGCCCGAACTGTCCGCGCTCGAAGTCTTCCTGGCGGTGGCCAAAACGGCCAGCCTGGGCGCCGCAGGACGGGAACTTGGACTGACGCAGCAGGCGGTATCTGCCCGGCTGACCTCGATCGAGGCCCAGACCGGCGTGCGGCTAGCGGTCCGCACGGTGCGGGGTACCCAGCTGACCCCGGCCGGCGTCGTCGTAGCGCAGTGGGCAAACAAGTTGCTGGATGTCGCCCAGGAAGTTGATGCCGGGCTGGGTTCGCTTCGCACTGAGAGCCGCAGCAAGTTGAAAGTGGCTGCGAGCCTTACCATCGCTGAACAGCTGATGCCCCTGTGGCTGGTGTCACTGCAAGCGACGGCGGCCCGGAGTGGCCGCAAGGCTCCAGAGGTCATTCTCACCACCACCAATAGCGAGCACGCGATATCGGCGGTGCGCGACGGCGCTGCAGACCTCGGATTCATCGAAAGTCCCGGTGCGCTCTCGGGTTTGCGCAGCCGGGTCGTTGCGTACGACGAACTCATGGTGATCGTGCCCGCCGACCATAAGTGGGCTCGCCGGTCGAAAGGCGTGAGTGCCGCCGAACTTAGCCGAACCCCGCTGGTCGCTCGGGAACCGGGATCGGGAACACGCGATTCGCTGACTGCCGCGTTGCGCAGCGCCCTGGGCGACGATTTCGCACAAGCGAGTCCGGCACTGGAATTGTCCTCCGCGGCAGCGGTGCGCGCTGCGGTTCTGGCCGGTGCGGGTCCTGCGGTCATGAGCAGGCTGGCCGTCGCCGACGATCTGGCCGTGGGACGCCTCCGCGCCGTGCAAGTGCCGGATCTGAATCTGCGCCGTGCCCTTCGGGCGATCTGGATGGGTGGAAAAACGCCGCCGGCTGGCGCGATCCGAGACCTGTTGAGTCACATCGGCACCGCCAGGCCGGCCTAGCTCCTCCATTGCTATGTGCCGTAGCGCAGCCATAGCGGCAATGCATTGTCTAGTCGCTGCATGAACTTGTGCAGTCCCACCCGGTACTGGCCAGCTCCCAGTGGATCAATCTGGTACTCAGGGAACGCAATACCGACCCCGAATAGGCCGGGAGCCAGAATACCGTTGGTCGGGTCGTATTCCAGTGACCCCCATTGGGGAGTCAGTGGAAGCTGTCTACGTTCGAATCCAACGGTGTAGACGACGTGGTCACACATTTCAAGGGTCTTCTCGAATTCCGGATCACCGACCGAGCACCTCTCAAGCCGTCGCGGGCACGTTCCGTCGATGTTCTCGCGCGCCCAGTCGGCAGCGTGGCCCTTAAGCCCGGTATCGTCGAACAGCGTCCAATCGTCAAAATTGACAGCGTACTTCAGCGGACCGCGATAGAAGTTGATCACCTTTTTCACCGGGGTGTTCAACAGGTTCGGCAGCGCGATCATCGACGAGTGTGAAGCGCCAAACACGCCGACCGTGGCGCCATCCAGCGGCAGCTGTGCCAGTTTCGCAGGATCAAGCGCGGTCTCGATCGGAATCTCGTCAAGCTCCTCGTAAGAAAGCTTCTTGGGAACCGAGCCGACTGCCAGGATCACATTCTTCGACGTGATCGTCTCGTGTTGCGTGGTTATGGTCCACTGCCTGTCGGCTAGCACCAATTCTGTTGCGAACGCGCGAATAGCTCTCACTCGTTGGCAAAGATGCTGCGAGATCCACACCAGCGGTTCGGCTACGACGCCGAGCGGGCACGTCTGCTCGGGATCGAACTTGTTCAGCTCAAAAGCCGGCGCTTGTCCAAAGCGGAACGACGGCGAGGCGGTCAAGTAGTCGAGAAATAACTCGACGCGGGTGTTGCTCGGCACAGCTCGCCATTTGGTGCCGAAATCTCCCGCACCGAATTCTGGGTCGATCCAGGCGATTTGCTCGCCCACGATCCCGTGGTCAAGCAACCGCCCTACGGCTGCGATGCCTGCCGGCCCTGCTCCGATCACGGTCCAGGTGTACTCAGTCATTTTCCTGCCCTTCCGGTATGCGTGTCTCGGCGTTGTTGCGCTTACGCGAAGAACGCGATTGTCGAGTGCTGACCTCGATACTTCGCCCGGGAGACACCACGCGGTAGGGCTGCTGTCTTTGCCAGCTCACAAACTTGTATTGTGGCTGTCGGCGACACAGGAATCCTGGTGGGCGCCGATGCGCGGGTGGTCGATGTGCCGCTGGGAGATCTTGACCCTCAACCAAAAGCTAAGGACCGCGGGCGGATTCGCCATCGCGCTGTCAGCGCGCGATGCTGCCGGTGATCAGCGACCGAGCAGATGCCGCAGCGTCTGATCGAGGCCAGGCCGGCGAAACCGGTGACCGGCCTGTTGCAGCCGGGCCGGCAGCACCCGTTGATTGGCGCACGCCAGTTCGCGTGCCCCCTGCTCGCCGAGCAGCAGCCGCGGTCCAACCGGCGGCACCGGCAACACCGCGGGCCGGCGCAGCACCTTGGCCAGTGTTCGGGTGTAGTCGCTGTTGCGGACCGGATCGGCGGCCACCGCGTTGACCGGTCCGGACAGCGCGGTGTCCCACAGTCCGCGGTGGTAAACCTCAACAAGGTCGTCGATCCCGATGTAGGAGAACCACTGGTGGCCGTCGCCGAGGCGACCGCCGAGCCCGGCGCGGAACAGCGGAAGCTGCAGGCGAAGGGTTCCGCCGCTCGGGGACTGCACGATCCCGGTGCGCACCCGCACCACCCGGGCCCCGCCGTCCTCGGCCACCGTCGCGGCGAGCTCCCACTTGTCGACCACGTCGGCGAGGAACCCGTCGCCGCGATCGCTGTCCTCGGTGAGTGTCGCCTCGCCACGGTCGTAGCCGTAGTAGCCGATCGCCGACGCGCAGACCAGCGTTTTCGGCCCGTCGGCCGATTTCGCGATCAGCTCAGCCAGGCGGCGGGTGGGACCGATCCGGCTGTCGCGGATCGCGACGCGGTGCGACTCGGTGAAGCGGCCGGCGATCGAGGCGCCCGCCAGATGAATTACCGCGTCAACGCCGTTCAGCAGGTCCGGATCGGGATCGTCCGGATTCCATTGCCGTTCATCGGGTTTGGTCGCCGTGTGGCGCACAAGATGGATCACCCGATGACCGCCGGTGGACAGGAACGCTGTCAACGCCGAGCCGACCAGCCCGGACGATCCGGTGACCGCGACCGTTATCGGCTTCAAACCCTGCGCGGCGGCCTGCCGATGTGCGGCGATGTCGTCGGCCAGCTGGCGATGCCGGTAGGCGAACATCGCCTGCAGCGCCTTCGCCGGGACAGGTGTGGCGACGCGGTCGGTCACCCGGGTGCGTTCACCGCTCAGCTCTTCGAAGTCGTGGGTATGCCGCCAGCGGACCGCCAGCCGGACCGGCAACGAGGCCAGTCCATCGGCGCCGACGGTGTCGACGAAGCGTCGCGGCGGATCGTAGGCATCCGGTTGATGGTCGGCCACCCAGCGCAGACCCCCGGGCAAGCCCAGCTCGGCGCGGCCGTTCGCCAGCGAATCCGCTTCGGCGACGACCCGCACCGGCTGCCACGGCGGCGAGAGCCGGGTGATCGCGCCGGGCCGGGTGTGCCAGTCGAATACCTCGTAGATCGGCGCGTCGACGACGCTCGAGTACACAAGTCCCATTAGCTCGACGGTACGCGGCGAGCCCGCGGGGCCGCGAATATTGCCCGGCTCCTCCTCAGGCCGTTCACGGCCTGCATCGTCGCCGGGCCGATTACCGATCCGGCAGGGCGTGCTCGACGATGGGTAGCCGCGGTAGCGGCTGACGTTCACGGCGCTTGGCCGCCAGGTATACCTGCGCGGTCTCATCGGCCACCGTGTGCCAATCGAAATCCGACGTCAGACGTTCACGCGCAGCCCGGGCCCGGCGCTGGGCGGCGGCGGGATCGGCAAGCACGGTGCCGACGGCCCTGGCCAGCCGCGTCACATCGCGAGGCGGACAAGACATCCCGGTCTCGCCGTTGATCACTGCCTCGCCCAGGCCGCCGATGTTCGATGTCACCAACGGCGTTCCGGCCGCGGCGGCCTCCAGCGCCACTAACCCGAACGGCTCGTAGTGGCTGGGCAGCACCGCGGCGTCGGCGCGATGCAGCGCCGCCAAGAGCTCGTCGTGATCGAGCCGCCCGACAAACCGGGTTGCCTTGAGCACCCGGTGTTTACGAGCCTGCTCGACGAGCCAGGCCTGCTGGGTGCCCTCACCGGCAATCGTCAGCGTGGTCCCCGGATGCGCGCGCCTGATCCGCGGCAACGCCGCGATCGCGTCGTGCACACCTTTCTCGTATTCCAGGCGGCCCACAAACAGCAGTTCCGCCGGCCCGCTGTGGCGCCGACGCTTCGCGAACGGCCAGCGGACTGCCTCGATACCATTGCGGATCACGGTGATCTCGGCCAGGCCGGGCCCGAACAGCTCGGTGATCTCGTCACACATCGACGCCGAACACGTCATGAGCGAATCGGACTCGCGTACCAGCCATGATTCCACGGCATGCACCTGCCTGCTCAGCGATCCGGAGACCCATCCGGAATGCCGACCGGCTTCGGTCGCGTGAATCGTGGAAACCATTGGCACGTCGTAGAATTCGGAC
>Ga0209656_10000657_pt1 | contig 22506 bp, 18 predicted proteins | sample BogFormECP12_OM2_FD_188239 | JGI IMG/M metagenome (GOLD analysis project Ga0209656, IMG submission 188239) | Bog forest soil microbial communities from Calvert Island, British Columbia, Canada - ECP12_OM2 (SPAdes) (version 2) | ecosystem: Environmental > Aquatic > Freshwater > Wetlands > Bog ... | reverse complement strand
CCAGCATTGACTCGCTGACCTCATCGATCCAGTGCGCGTCCTCAATGACATAGACCGCTGGGGTGTGGCGGGCCAACGAGGCGGCATTGACCAGCGCGGTCAACCGCCGCCGCCGGGCATCGGGATCGATCTTGGGCAGCGCCACCTCGGGGTCGGCGATGCCCAACAAGTCATCGAAGAGCTGCAAGTCCTCGGGGTCTGCATCCGGGACCCGGGAGCGCAGTCGGTCACGGGCTGCCGGGCCGTCCAGATCGTCCACGCCGGTGGCCGCACGCAGCAGCCGCGCCACGACGTGGAAGGCAATGTCGGTGGCGTGCGATTCGCAGTAGGCGGTGAACACGTCGACACCCCGGGCGGTTGCCATCGCGGCGACTTCTCGCACCAAGCGGCTTTTGCCGATGCCCGGTGACCCGGCCACGGTGACCACCGCACCGTGGCCGTCGACGGCGCACTCCAGCAGGCCCTCGACGGCGGCCATCTCCCATCGCCGACCAACAAGATTCGACTCAGCACGCTCGACAGCGTGACGCCCCTCCGGCACACCCAGCAGTCGTTGGGCGCAGACTGGTTGATCGGTGCCTTTGATGCGGACACGCTCAACTTCACCGAGAGTCGCAGCGCCCTCGACCAGCCGCGCCGTGGACGCGCTGAGCATCACGCCACCCGACGGTGCCACCGATTCCATCCGCTGGGCCATACCGACTTGCTCACCAACGGCGGTGTAACCGAAAGCACCCGAACCGATCTCACCGGCGATCACCTCACCGGAATTAAGTCCCACGCGCAATTGGAGGCCGACACCGTCGCGGCCTTGGACGTCGACGGCAAGCCGCTTCGCTTCCTCCTGAACACCCAAGGCCGCCAGACAGGCACGAAAAGCGTGATCCTCCAACGCCACCGGCGCACCGAACACCGCCATGATGCCGTCACCAGTGAACTTGTCCACCGTGCCGCCGTAATGTTTCACCACCGCCGCACACCGGTCGGCGAGGTCGGCCATGATCTCGCGCAGCCGCTCCGGACCCACCGCCGCAGCGATGTCCATGGAGTGCACCACATCGGCGAACAGCACCGTGACCTGTTTGTACTCCGCATACTTTGCGGCCGACGTGACTGCCGCACCGCACTCGCTACAGAACTTGGCCTTCTCGCTCAGTTCCGTGCCGCACGATCCGCACAACAGCCCCGACGCTGTCATCTCACGCGGCCAGCCAACTGTCGTTCCACGTCACTATCGTGTCACCGCTGGCCAGCCAGCATGTGCCATATCGCCGCTGCGAGCCGGCCACCGGGTAGCGCGCCACGCAGCGCCTCGGGGCGGGGTCTGAGCCGGATTCCGCCGATGTGTGAGGTGGGAGCCTGTCTGTTGTGGCATTCTGCGGGGGTGTCCGCTCCTGCGGCGGCTGCCCCTTCGGGGGTAGTGACGTTTCTGTTCACCGACGTGGAGGGTTCGACCCGTCGGTGGGAAGCCGACGCGGAGGGTATGCGGAAGGCCCTGGCCGCCCATGACGAGGTGTTGCGCAAGGCGATCGAGGAGCACGGGGGCTGGTTGTTCAAACACACCGGTGACGGGGTGTGCGCCGCGTTCGCGTCACCGGGCTCGGCGGTGCGGAAGGCCCTGGCGACTGCGCGAACGGCCCCAGGGCATGGCCGACTGATTGGAGTCGACAAATGGAGGATAGCCCGACACCACTAGCCGAGATCCTCGCCTTGCTGCGCGGACCGGCCGCAGAGCGGCTGTACCTGCTCGGAAACTGCGGGAGGGTGAGGCCACCGGTCCCCACTAGACAGCCATCTCTGCAACGCAACCAGCGGCTTGTGGCTGCGCTGTTCGTAGTTCTTACCTATTCGTGGTCGCAGTCATTACTCCCTGTGCCGTGGCGTTGTTGACCGTGAGCGCCAAGCTGACCTCGCTGATACCGTTGGAATCGAGATCATAAACGTGCTGGTTAGTTACCAATTCACCGTTTTGAACCCAACCGGTGATGTAGAAATCGGCTTGTGGCGAACCACCATTACCATTGTATTTCGATAACGCGCAGGAAACGTAGATATTCTGCGGGCTACCGAAGTTAACGTTGGCACTCTCAGTGAAGTTGTTACCGCCGGTTTCATGCGCGTTGAGTTCCCAATGCCATAGAGCCATGCTAGGCATCCTTTCTTATGTCGACATCAGGTGGCCTACGAATTACTTACTAGCTAGTGCGCGTGTATTTTATTGCCCGCGGTGACCGCCGCGGCAAGGCCCCGGTCCGCTCAGCGGACCACGAAACCGTTTCCGACCAAGCCAAGCGGCACGGTCGGAGCCTGAAATGTGGCCTTCACCTAGGAGAATCCGACCTTTACGCCGGCTCAGGCCGCTGCGCTTGTCGAGGCGGCGGCGGATGCGTATTGCCCCTCGATACGCCACCGAGAGCATCGCCTAGCTGAAGGTGATCGAGCCGCCCCCATATCTTTCTCGGCGCTGAGCGCCGCTATGTCGGAGCAAACCGGTATCCGCAGTGCTTACAGACCTTGGCGTCGGCGAGGACGGTCTCCGCGCAGTCGGGGCACTTCTTCGTTGCCGAATCCGCTTGGGGCGCAACTAAAGGATCAGCCGGGGCGCGGTTTGTGTGCTGAACTAGTATCACCGACCCGATAAATGCGGCAGCGACCCCGGCCCCGGCAACATAGATGGCGATGCCAAGGTGGGCGACCGTCGTAGGCAGGGTGGTGTAACCCGCAAAAGTTGCCCCGACAGTAACCGACACGCGGCGGACAATACCGGCTGTCGTAAGCGACCGTGGTCCAAATCCGTTGCCAGACTGCCGCTTAGTTTCCTACCCCGTCGTTGGTACAAACGTAATTACTAGACGTCTCGCTGTGAGTTTGCTGTCGTGAGTTGCCACGGGCCAAACGGGACGTGCAACATCTGACGTGCCCTGAGTACCTGGATCTGTATTTGGAGGCCCCGCGTTGAAGCTTCCGTTGAGCGCAGAGTTGCTCTATTCACGACACAGACAGGGAAAACCGTGACCGGACTGAGGATTCGGCTCTTGCCCGTCCTGCTCAGCCTCGGAGTGCTCGTCACGCTAGCGACTGGCTTCGCACCGTACTCCAAGGCCACCCCTCTTCCTGTCAACTGCAACTCCGCGCCGTGGGGTTTCCTGGGCAGCAAGACGCGCCTAATCTGCGACGGGCCGATCCGACCGGACGGCTCCTGGATGCGGACACGGATCATCGGGATTCCTGCCCACTACGCGAACCCGAGCAGTAGCTGCTCCGGTGGCGAGTACTACAGCAACTGCACCTACTACCCAGGCGGCTACGTCCCCGAGCAGGACTCGGACAACGAAACCTACCCTGTGCGCCAGGACACCGTGCTTCCCGACGAGCCAGGGCACATGCCGGACCCTGCACCGGCCCCGCCGCGGCCCACACCGCCCCCAGTGTGATCGCAACCTGACATCAGCAGCATGATCAACGACGGGAAGGTGGTCTGCAGCGCACTGCGCGGCAACCCCTCCACCGCCGAGATCCTGGGCGACCTGGTCACGGAAGGCGGCTTCGACCAGAACGACGCGGCCCGCGTCGTCTACGCGGCGGCGAACACCATGTGCCCCGACGTGCTCCCCCGCCTCCAGAACGAAGCCAACGCGGCCTCGCGGCCCAAGCTGAAGTGTCAGCGGCGCGGGAGGCGCGTCGGGCACGCGGGCAGTCCATCGGACGACCCAAGGTGCTTGATGAGAAGAAGACTGCTTTGGCGCAACGCATGCACGCCAGCGGCGAATCGGCGAGCACGATAGCCACAGCACTCGGCGTAAGCCGGGCGACGGTATACCGAGCCTTGGCCGAACAGACTGCTGAAGGCGATTGAGAACATGCTGCGGCGCTCTCGCGCTGGACACGCGACTCGCGCAACTCAACTGGGGTGTTCGAGTTCTGTTCGGGCCTGGTCCATTTGGTCGTATGCGTAGGTCGCCATGGCGGCGGTGGTCATCGTCTCGCCCTTGCGGGCGAGCGATTCGTAGGTCTGGTCGCCGAGGACGCCGCGGAGGTGGGTGATCGCGCTGGTGATTTCGGGGACCGCCGCCGCAGACAAAGGACTGAGCGCGAACTCGGCGATGGTGGCCGCCGGTTCGTAGCGTCCGAGCCGGTCGAAAAGAGCGGCGAGGATGGCCAGCGGGACGCGGATCGTCGTGGTGTCGCCCGCATTGTGGTAGTTGCGGATCGCCAGAGTGAGGTGATCGAATGCGGACACGGTGCCACCGTGCTCGGCCTCAAGTCGTGCCAGATTGTTCGCCAGGACTGACGCGATGGTGCGGTTGCCGCTGTCTTGAGCGATCACCAGACCGCGGCCGAGGGCGTTAAGCGCACCGACGGGATCTGCGTCACGGAAAGCCAAACCGTAGGCACCGAGCGCCCACGCGAGCACGGACGGGTTGCCTGTTGCCTCCGCAGCCTCGATCAGGCCATCCGCGGAATCCATCGCCTCCCCACCGGAACCGGCCACTGAAAGAGCGACAACCAGCCATGCCCGGATGTACACCTGGGTGTCGCGGCGGCGTGCGAGCTGGGCGCGGCACAACTCGGCCAACCGCTCGGGCTGCCCGATGACTAGGTATACAACTCCAAGCAAGCCTTCGATGCCGTGCGGCAGCGCCTCGCGGCTGCTGCCGAGAACGATCTGCCCGGCGTCGCAATAGCGGACAGCCGCCTCGATCCGTCCGGTCGTGAAGCACTGCGACGCGATCACGTACAGGAACGCCAGCCGGGGGTGGTCGACGGTGCGGGCGGGCTCGATCAGCTCCTCAGCCCAGGCGATCGGCTCAAGGGTTTGGACCAAAAGGCCGAGCCACCCTACATAGGTGGCGAGGGTGGCGGCGACATCCAGATCGCCGTGGTCGGCAGCCCAGCGAAACGCGGTGCGCAGATTGGCCAGCTCGACAGTGAACCAGTCGCAGGCCGCCCGTTGGCGGGGGCTGTCCCACAGGGCCAGGATGTCGGCTTCGCGTCCGGCGAAGTACCGCGAGTGGGCGGCCCGAATCTCGGATGCTTCACCGCGGGCCACGAGTTGTTCCTCGGCGAACTGGCGGATCGTCTCCAGCATCGAAAACCGAGTCCGCCCCGAAGATCGGTCGGCCACCAGCAGCGACTTGCGCACCAGAGCGTCGAGTACCTCGAGGATGGCGTACTCGTCGAGGTCATCTGATCCGGCTACCGCGCAGGCGCTTTGCAGGTCAAATCCGCCCGCGAAGACCGAACAGCGGTCCAGCACTGTCTTTTCGGTGTCGTCGAGAAGGTCGTAGGACCACGCCATCGCGTGGCGCAGCGTGTGGTGGCGTTCCAGGCCGCGCCGTGATCCGACCAGCAGCCTGAACCGGTGATCGAGGCGATCACGCATTTCACTGGCGCTCATCGACGCCATCCGCGAGGCGGCCAGTTCGATGGCCAAGGGAATCCCGTCAAGGCGCTGACAAATCTCAGTGACCGCGGCGGCTTCATCGCCGTCGACCATCGCGAAGCTCGGCGCAATGCCTTGAGCGCGTTCGACGAACAGGCTCACCGCCGCCGAGTCGATTCCCGCTGCCGCGTCCAGCGCGGGCACCGGCCACACCTGCTCGTCGGGGACTCCGAGTCCTTCGCGGCTGGTGGCGAGGATTCGTACAGTCGCCGAGTGCGCGAGTATGGCTTCGATCAGGTCGGCGGCGGCGTCGAGAACGTGCTCGCAGTTGTCGATCACCAACAGCCGGACCCGGCCCTCCAGTGCAGCGGCCACCGATTCACTGACGGTCTTGCCAGGTTGCTGGGTGATGCCCAGCACCGCGGCCACTGCATCGGGCACCGCCGCCGGGTCGGTGACTGCGGCCAGCTCGAAAAACCAGACACCGTCGGGAAACTCATCGGCCAGCCGCGCCGCGACCTCCACCGCCAGCCGGGTCTTGCCGACCCCACCTACCCCGGTCAGCGTGACCAACCGATGAGCTTTCACCACCGCTTGCAGCTCGGCGACCTCGGACTCGCGTCCGATGAAGCTCGTGGTCGCAGCCCGCAGGTTCCCCGGACTCGCATCCAGCCCCCGCAGGGCTGGGAACTCCGTGCGTAGGCCGTCTGCTTGGACCTGGAACACCCCGACCGGGGTGGGCAGGTCCCGCAATCGGCGCGGCCCTAAATCCACCAGATCAACGCCGCTGAGCAGACCCGCCGTCGAGTCGGCCAGCAGGATCTGACCGCCGTGCCCGGCGGCCATCACCCGCGCCGCACGGTTCAGCACGGCACCGAAGTAATCCCCATCCCGCAACTCGGCTTCGCCGGTCGCCATCCCCATCCGCACCGGCAACTCCAACACCCGCTGCGCGGCCACCGCCGCATCCACCCCCGAGCGCGGCGAGGCGAACGCGGCGCACACACCGTCACCGGTGTGCTTGAACAACCAGCCCCGGTGCGCCTCAATCGCCTTGCGCAACACCTCGTCATGGGCGGCCAGCGCCACCCGCATCGCATCCGCGTCGGCCTCCCACCGACGGGTCGAACCCTCCACATCGGTGAACAAGAACGTCACCGCACCCGAAGGAGCAGCCGCAGGAGGAGCGGACATACCTGCAGAATCTCACAGCAGACAGGCGGTAACACCATGTCCGGTGCATTCGCGTATCGCGAGCCGTGCCAGTTGTGCCTAGCATCCGGAGTGGCACAACTGGCACACCGGGGCGGCAATGCCAACAGCAGTCCCTTTGCCAGGGGGAGTACCCCCGACGGCAAGGTGGCCGGACACCCCATGCAAATCCGGCCCTCTCTCTCCTGCGAAAATCAGCCCGAACCTTGCAATTGCAATTCGCCGATATACGTGAGTGCGGAGGGAAGGCGGTTCTCCGTTAGCCGAAGCCCATGTGGGACTCACGCCGCCGCCGCCGCTGGCAGGCCGGTAAGCCGCTCGATGAGCCGGTGCGCGGCTACCAGAGATACGACGAAGGCCCAGACGGGAAGCCGGTGAAGGCAGTTCCTAACCGGGCCGTAAAGCTGAAGCCGCCGTTCGCCGCCGAGATGCGGCTACTGAAGGAGCTTGGCCTCAGGTAGCCACAAGGGGGCTTTGTGGCCCCACAAAATCAAGACCCCTACTGAAGGCCACGCCAGATGGCGACAGTGGAGGCATGACCACTTACACCTCTCCCTCCGTTTCCCACCCAGGCCCGGTGCGCTGGCTCTGGTACACCTTCGGCGGCAGGCTCGGGCCGCGCTACCGCGAGTGGGTGCTGCACGACACCACCACTCGCACGCGCTGGTTGCGCCAGGCCGTGCGCGGGACAGTACAGATCGTGCCGCTCGCACTGGTGATGTTGGTCGTGCTGCCGTTCGGTTGGCTCACCGGGGCGTCAATGGTCCTCGGCCTGCTGCTGGCGCTGTGGTACTCCCTCGCCTACATGAACCAGACCGCTGAACGACGCCTGGTGAAGAACGGGTACGAGCCGGGAACGCTGGAGCGGGAACTGCACGAACGCTATCTCCGCGAGAACGAGGACCGGATCGTGCGCTACATGGCGACCTACCGGAATATGGATATGGGCGTCGAGCAGTGCTAACCGGAGGTACGAGAAGGCCCGGACCGTGTTGTCCGGGCCTGTTTCCTGCCGTTGTGCCAGTTGTGCCCTGGGGTGAAGGTGGCACAACTGGCACAGCTCAGTCCTCGCCTTCCTCGTCGTCCTTGTGCTCCTCGTAGATGGCCCGCATGCGCTCGAAGTACTCGACTACTTCGTTCGGCACCGGCAGCGCCTCCTCGCCCTCGGCTGAGCCGGTGACGAATACGGTGCCCTGGAGTACGGCCCGGCCCTCCATCGGGGGGCAGAGGTTCCACCAGAGGTAGGTGGCGAGGGTGTTGTCGGAGTAGTCCTTCAGCATGCCCTCTTCGTCGCGCCAGAGGACGCAGTGCTGGGTGACGACGTCCTCGATGTAGCCGCCGACGATGCCCTGCAGGGTCTTGAGTTCCGGCTCGATGACGCGGAGTTCGTAGGTGTCGTCCGGTCGGATGATGAGTACTCGTATGGGCGGAGCTGCCACTCGTTGAGAGACTTTCTGGCTCATGGTTAGTCCCTTGGATGCGTCGGGCCGGTAACTGGGTTGCGTTCCCGGTACGGCAAGCCTCGCATACGCCAATCATGTTGTTCAGCAACACTTCTTAGCCGTTCAGGTAAGACTCGGCGGAGGCCGATTGCACCTCTCTCATGACTCCACTACTCATACCGATTTCCCGGTCATGTTCGCAGGTACTGCTTTGGCTTGCGCCGCCACCTTTCACCGTCGTCCTTAGTTCGCGTGCCAGGAATGCCACCAGCCCACTGCGGGGATACACCAAGCGGCGGCCTCTCCGGTGGCACACTGGACCCCCGCCAAGATTCCGTAGGTTGTACATCCGCTGCACTCCGACGCCAAGCACGCCTGCCGCTTCTTCGACGGTAAGTAATTCATCAGTCGTCCATGCCATGGTCTTGTGCTCCTGCTGGTTGCTGGCTGCTGTTTAACGGGCGGTGAGTGGAAGGTGGACTTGCCTGCCGAACGACATGCGTATTCGTTTAGGTATCAACCTCTTTAGAGGGAGATGCTTCCTTGCCCCCGTAGGCCTGCGGCGGGCACTCATCCGCGAACTCGCACGACTACTCAGGCTGCAGGTTGGATAGTCCTCGCGTGATGATCTGATCACTTATCCAGGTACCTCACTTCGTCCTGGCCGTGCCCACTTGGGATTAACTCCCGCACTCCGGTTCCCGGTTCGACTCTGATTCAACAGAGGGCGGCGACACATGCAACGCTCTTCTGGGCACAGGGAAGTTGCCCCTTTCCCAATGGAATCCCTTCCCTGGGTGCGGCTTTCCGCGTTACGGGCGTATCAGCAGGGCTGCCTTCTGCCGTCTCGGCGATGGCGTTACGCCTGCCCCGGATTCGTACCGGTCCCCGGCTGCTAACCGTGGGCTGTGAAGTTGTGGGTCAACGCTGTTGACCTTGAGGCTATTTACTCACACTCTTAAACCGGCGACGGTGATGCTTACCGATCTTGTCCCGGTTCGGGTTTGGTAGTTTCGGTGGCAATTCGATCACTGTGTACTGTCGGCCATTCACAAGCCGCCTGCTGGAAACTAGCTGTGCCACAGACAAACTGCCTTTCTACCTCTAATTCTACTACAGCCTCCCCGATTCGGGAGTCGGCTAACTACGCTTGCTTGGAATGTTAGACCTGGGGGCTGACGAGTCGAGCTAGTGGCGATGAAAGATTCCGGCACTACGACTTCTTGTCGGTCCCTGGGCTTTACGGTCAAGCTATGACCACCGCCGCATCCGACACGGCAGCCGATTGCGACCCTGACCTCGCACCAGTTTCACGCCTTCAGCGGCGTGATTGACTTAGGGCCATGCAACCAACGACAACACGACTCAGCACACGACAAGCAGCCGAATACCTCGGGATTTCCGAGGACACCCTGCGATGGTGGCGGCACCGTGGGGATCGCGGCCCAAAGTCCTACGCCCTGTCCGCCAGAAACGTTGTCTACGACCTGGCCGACCTCGACACTTGGGCCGACCAGCGCAAACGCGAAACGCAGCGGTGCGGAGAGTAACCAGCGGGTTACGATCCCGGCCATGACAAGCTACAAGCGAGCGCACCGAAGCGGCGTCGAAGATGAGTGGCACAAACGCGGCGAGGGCACGCCCTGCACCAATTCGAAGCACGGCAAGTTGGGCACTCTCGTGGAGAGCGCGAAGCACGGCGAGGGAAAGCGTTGGCGAGCAAGGTATGTCGACCCATCAGGCAAAGAGGCTGAGCGGTCGTTCCACGTCAAAGCCGAAGCGACGGCATGGATTACGGCTCAAACCGCCGACATCGCTAAAGGTTCTTACGTCGCACCGAAGGATGCGGTGATGACGTTCGACGCCTGGGCCGAGAAGTGGCTGGCGACCTACAGCAAGTCACGGCGGCAATCGTCGGCCCGCCAGGCCAGAACGCACCTGAAGACCATTCGGGAGGCGTTCGGTCCGATGACGCTGGCCGAGATCAAGCCGTCCATGGTGACCGCATGGACCGGCAACCTCAGAGACGACTACACGCCGTCCACGGTCTATGCCCTGTACCGGCGACTGGCTCACGTGCTGGACGATGCCGTCCACGATGGTCTGCTGGCTCGCAACCCATGCTCGCGGAGGACCGCACCACCAACCGGCCACGTCGAGCAGTACTGCCCGACAACCGAAGTCGTGTGGCAGCTCCACGACACGATGCCCGAACACCCGCGGGTCGCGGTTCTGCTCGGCGCGTTCGCGGGCCTGCGTGTCTCTGAGGCTGTCGCACTGCGGGTCGAAGACGTGGACTTCACACGCGGCGTCGTGTTCCCCAAAGTGCAATGGACCCAGGATCAAGGGTGGTTCGGTCCGCTGAAGACGAAGGGCAGCAGCGCACCTGTGCCGATCCCGCGTGAGCTGACGCTGATGCTGTCCGCGTCGGTGCAGCAGTTCCCAGGCCCGACGCTCGTCACCAACGGCCGGGGCGAGCGGGTCGGGCCATGGATCGTTGACCGCGCCGTGGACAAAGCACGCCAGGTCGACCAGCTTCACTTCCACTGCCTGCGGCACCACCTCGCCTCGCTGCTGATCGACAGCGGCTGCGACGTGAAGACCGTTCAGGCCCGCATGCGGCACAGCTCGGCCAAGACCACGCTCGACGTGTACGGGCACATGTGGCCCGAGCGGGACGAGACAACCCGCACGGCAATCGGTGGCGTGATCGCAGCGCGGATGGCGGCGTCCAGCGAGGATTCTGCGGGCGCTCTGCGGGCGAAACGGCCCTAACTCACGCGAAACCGCAGGTCAGCGCATTAGCTAGCTCACACGTCGTAGTAGAGGGCGAACTCGTACGGGGTGACCCGGAGGTTGAACGGCGCAATCTCGTAATCGCGCTTGTAGTTGATCCACGTCTCGATTAGGTCAGGCGTGAAAACGCCTCCCTCGGTGAGGTATTCGCTGTCTTCCTCGAGGCGGTCGATCACCGCGGACAGTTGGGTGGGAGCCTGAACGATTTCCGCGGCCTCTTCCGGCGGCAGCTCGTAGAGGTCCTTGTCGACCGGGGGAGGCGGCTCGATCTTGTTTTTGATGCCGTCGAGCCCGGCCATCAGCATCGCCGAAAACGCCAGGTACGGGTTGCCTGACGAGTCGGGACAGCGAAACTCCAGCCGCTTGGCCTTCGGGTTGTTGCCAGTGATCGGGATGCGGACGCACGCCGACCGGTTGCGCTGGCTGTAGACCAGGTTGATGGGAGCCTCATAGCCGGGAACTAGCCGCTTGTAGGAGTTGACCGTCGGGTTGGTGAAGGCCAACAGCGACGGCGCGTGGTACAGCAGACCGCCGATGTAGTGACGGGCGGTGTCCGAGAGGCCGGCGTACCCCTCCTCATCGTACATCAGCGGGACGCCGTCCTTCCACAGCGATTGGTGGCAGTGCATACCGGAACCGTTGTCGCCGAACAGCGGCTTGGGCATGAACGTGACGGTTTTGCCGGCCTGCCAAGCGGTTTGCTTGATGATGTATTTGTACATTTGGTGGTCGTCGGCCGCGTGCAGCAATGTGTTGAATTTGTAGTTGATCTCGGCCTGGCCGCCGCTACCGACTTCATGGTGACCCTTCTCCAGAACGAATCCCGCGTTGGTCAGGTTGGTCAGCATCGCGTCCCGCAGGTCCACGTAGTGGTCGGTGGGGGCGACCGGGAAGTAGCCACCTTTGGGGCGGACCTTGTAGCCGAGGTTGGGGCTGCCGTCAGGCTGGGTTTCTTCTCCGGTGTTCCACCACCCGGATGTCGCGTCCACCTTGTAGAACGAGCTGTTGATGCTCGAGTCGAACTTCACCGAGTCGAAGATGTAGAACTCGGCTTCCGGGCCGAAGTAGGCGGCATCGGCAATACCGGTGCTGATCAGGTAGTTCTCCGCCTTGCGGGCGACGTTGCGCGGGTCGCGTGAGTACAGCTCGAGGGTGAACGGGTCGTGCACGGAGAAGTTCACGTTCAGCGTTTTGGCGGCACGGAACGGATCAATGGTCGCGGTTTCCGGATCGGGAAGCAGCAGCATGTCGGACTCGTGGATCGATTGGAACCCGCGAATCGACGAGCCGTCGAATGCCAAGCCGTCCTCGAACACGGTCTGGTCGAACACGTAAATCGGAATTGTGAAGTGCTGCATGGTGCCTGGCAGGTCACAGAAGCGGACATCGACGTACTCAATGTTCTCGTCCTTGACGAGCTTGAAGATATCGTCGGGCGTGTTTTCGGACACGGCATGCTCCTCTGCGTGGTCTTCCGCGGACTGCGAACTCCAGCCCGCCGTGATTCGCGGTTCTTCGAGTATTCAATCTGTGGAGCAATGTCGCTCGTTGAGCAGCGCGGCGACGAAATCGGCGAGACGGCCGAGTCAGCCCAGCAGGCGTACGGGAAGGGTTGACACCGTTGCGACCGAGTGCTTTTCAACGTCCTGCGCAGTAAATACGACCGCGTGATGGCTAAATCGGCTAAATCTCAGTTTGCCAGGTCGGCACCCAGTGATGCCGATACATTATTTTCGCCAACTGGTTTCACACGCGGAGCGAGGCCGACATGGGATTCATCACGCCGGAGCTTCCGGACGTCGATCACGACACGTGGCCCACCCTGCCAGCGGCTTCACGGCTGCAAGTGGTGACCCGCCATTGGGTGGAGAACGGCTTCGGTACCCCGTCGGGGATTTATCTGCTCTACGTGGTCAAGATGGTGGCTTACGTCGCGGGGGCTGCGGTGGTCATCTCGCTGACCCCGGGGCTGGGCGGATTGGGTCACATCGCGACGTGGTGGACGCAGCCGATCGTGTATCAGAAGGTCGTCATCTTCACCCTGCTTTTCGAGGTCTTGGGGTTGGGCTGCGGGTCCGGCCCGCTCACCGCGCGCTTCTGGCCGCCGATCGGCGGGTTCCTATATTGGCTGCGGCCCAAGACAATTCGTCTACCGCCGTGGCCCGACGAGGTTCCGTTCACCAGAGGTGATACCCGCACCATCGTCGACGTCGGCCTTTATGCCATCGTGCTGGGCTCTGGCATCTGGGCGCTGCTGTCACCCGGCCATGGCGGGCCAGCCACCGGCGCTGGTGACGTCGGTCTGATCGATCCCGTTCTGGTGGTGCCGACGATCATCGCCCTGGCACTGCTGGGTCTGCGCGACAAAACCATTTTCCTGGCCGCCCGTGGCGAGCACTACTGGTTGAAACTCTTGGTGTTCTTGTTCCCGTTCACCGACCAGATCGCGTCCTTCAAGATCATCATGCTCGGGTTGTGGTGGGGAGCGGCGACATCAAAGCTCAACCACCATTTTCCCTACGTCGTCGCGGTGATGATGAGCAACAACGCACTGCTGCGCGGTAAGCAGTTCAACTGGCTGAAGCGCATGCTCTACCGCGATCCGGCCAACGACCTGCGCCCCACCTGGATACCGAAATTCATGGCCCACGTCGGCGGGACCACGGCGGAATTCATCGTGCCGGCGGTGCTGGTCTTCGCCGGCGACAACCATCCGTGGCGATGGTGGTTGATCGGGTTCATGGTGATCTTCCACCTCAACATCATTTCCAACCTCCCGATGGGAGTCCCGTTGGAGTGGAACGTGTTCTTCATTTTCTCGCTGTTCTACCTGTTCGGGCATTACGGCAGCATCGCCATCTACGACCTCAATTCGCCGCTGCTACTCGCCCTCCTGCTGGCTGCTCTGGTTGTGGTTCCGATAGTGGGAAATATGTTCCCACAACAGATTTCGTTCCTGCCCGCACTGCGCTACTACGCGGGCAATTGGGCGTCCAGTGTGTGGTGCTTCCGCGCGGGCGCCGAGGAGAAGCTCGACGCCGACGTCATCAAAAGTTCGGCACTGACCGCCAACCAACTGGCCAAGCTCTACGACCCGGCGACCGCCCAGATCATGAGCGACACGGTTCGGGGGTGGCGGTCCATGCACGTGCACGGCAGAGCGCTCAACGGGCTGGTGCCGCGCGCGCTGGACGACGAGGCGGAATACACGCTACGGGAGGGCGAAACCGTCGCCGGTCCCCTCATCGGCTGGAATTTCGGCGAAGGCCACCTGCACAACGAGCAGCTAGTTGAGGCGGTACAACGGCGCTGCCAATTCGGCGAGGGCGACCTCCGGGTGATCATCCTCGAAGGCCAGCCGATCCATACCCAGAAGCAGTGGTATCGCATCGTCGACGCCAAGACCGGCCTGATCGAAGAAGGCTACGTTACCGTCGAGGACATGCTGGCTCGCCAGCCCTGGCCGGAGCCCGATGACGAATTTCCCGTCCATCTGGTGACAGACCGCACCGACGCTTCGCGATGACGCGGCCAGCGACGATGCAGAGCGGAGCGATGTGAAGGAGCGGCGCTCGTGACGACTGCGGTCGTCGTAGGCGCCGGACCGAACGGTCTCGCTGCCGCAATCCATTTGGCGCGCAACGGTTTCGACGTGCAAGTGCTTGAGGCCGCGGAAACGATTGGGGGAGGAGCGCGATCGGGGGAGCTGACCGTGCGCGGTGTCATCCACGACTACTGCTCGGCGGCTCATCCGATGGGAGTGGGTTCACGGTTCTGGCAGGAGATCGACCTGGGCCGTTACGGGGTGGCCTGGAAATGGCCCGAGATCGACTGCGCGCACCCGCTGGACGACGGCACCGCCGGTGTGCTGTATCAATCGATCGAAAAGACCGCCGCGGGCCTCGGTGCCGACGCACGCCGGTGGCGATTGGCGGTGGGCGATCTCGCCGCTGGTTTCGACGAGCTGGGTCGGGATCTGATGCGCCCGGTACTGCATGTCCCGCGCCATCTGATCCGGCTCGCCACGTTTGGGTCGCGCGGCGTATTGCCGGCCACCGTGGCGGCGCGGTGGTTTCGCACCGAGCAGGCGCGCGCCCTATTCGGCGGCGCGGCCGCGCACATGTTCACTCGGCTGGATCAGCCATTAACGGCAGCGATGGGACTGATGTTTCTGGCCAGCGGGCATCGCTATGGCTGGCCGGTCGCCGAGGGCGGATCGGGGTCGATCACCGCCGCCATGGCCCTTGCGCTGCGCGATCACGGCGGTGCCATCACGACTGGCGTCACCGTCACCAGCCGCCGCGATATCCCCGACGTCGACGTCGTGATGCTTGACCTCAGCCCTGCCGCGACCGTGCAGATCTACGGCGACGTGATGCCCGCTCGGATCAGGTGGTCCTATCGGCGCTACCGCGAGGGCTCGTCGGCGTTCAAGGTCGACTTCGCCATCGAAGGCCATATCCCATGGACCAGCCCCGATTGCGGGCGGGCGGGCATGGTCCATCTCGGCGGGACCTTCGACGAGATCGCACACACCGAACGGCAGCGCTTCGAAGGCCGGATGGTAGAGCGCCCGTTCACCCTCGTCGGACAGCAATACCTGGCCGACCCATCGCGGTCGGCCGGCAACATCAACCCGATCTGGTCGTACGCCCATGTGCCGTTCGGCTACCCCGGCGACGCCACCGCCGCCGTCATCGACCAGATCGAGCGGTTCGCTCCCGGATTCCGCGAGCGCATCGTCGCCACCGTCAGCAAGAGCACCGCCGACCTGCAGGCGTACAACCCCAATTACATCGGCGGTGACATCATCGGCGGGGCCAACGACCGGCTGCAGGTCGTGTTCCGGCCGCGGGTGGCGATCGATCCCTATTTCACCGGCGTGCCCGGGGTCTACCTGTGTTCGCAGTCCACCCCGCCGGGCGCCGGTATCCACGGGCTGTGCGGCTATCACGCCGCCGAGTCGGCGTTGCGCCGGTTCCGCAAGTGAATCAGCAGCCCGGCCGCGCGACCTAAACCACCGGATTCGCGGCGCATTCCCGCAGCTACTAGGCTGGCGGCGAGCAATTCGTCAGCGACTAAGGAGAGACAAGTGACGGTCCGGGTAGGCATCAACGGCTTTGGTCGCATCGGACGGAACTTCTACCGGGCCCTGCTGGAGCAGCAGGCCGCGGGCGCCGACACCGAGATCGAGTTGGTCGCGGCAAACGACCTGACCGACAACGCGACGCTGGCGCACCTGCTGAAGTTCGACTCGATCCTGGGCCGGCTGCCTTTCGACGTCAGCCTGGAGGGTGACGACACCATCGTCGTCGGCGACCACAAGATCAAGTCGCTGGAGGTCAAGGAAGGCCCGGCCGCACTGCCGTGGGGTGACCTGGGTATCGACGTCGTCGTCGAGTCGACCGGCATCTTCACCAACGCCGCCAAGGCCAAGGGCCACCTGGACGCCGGGGCCAAGAAGGTGATCATCTCGGCGCCCGCCACCGACGAGGACATCACGATCGTGCTGGGCGTCAACGACGACAAGTACGACGGCAGCCAGAACATCATCTCCAACGCGTCGTGCACGACGAATTGCCTTGGGCCGATTGCCAAAGTGCTCAACGATGAGTTCGGCATCGTCAAGGGTCTGATGACCACCATCCACGCCTACACCCAGGATCAGAACCTGCAGGACGGCCCGCACAAGGACCTCCGCCGAGCCCGGGCGGCCGCGTTGAACATCGTGCCGACCTCCACCGGCGCCGCCAAGGCCATCGGATTGGTGTTGCCGGAACTGAAGGGCAAGCTCGACGGCTACGCGCTGCGGGTGCCGATCCCGACTGGCTCGGTTACCGACCTGACCGCCGAGCTGGCCAAGTCGGCCACCGCAGAGGAGATCAACGCCGCGATGAAGGCCGCGGCCGACGGTCCGATGAAGGGCATCCTCAAGTACTACGACGCGCCGATCGTGTCCAGCGACATCGTTACCGACCCGCACAGCTCGATCTTCGACTCGGGCCTTACCAAGGTGATCGACAACCAGGCCAAGGTGGTGTCCTGGTACGACAACGAATGGGGCTACTCCAACCGCCTCGTCGATCTGGTCGCGCTGGTCGGCAAGTCGCTCTAACCGTGAGCAACTCTGCTGCTTTGTCAACCCTTCCTGACCTTCTCGCACAAGGGGTTTCGGGTCGTGGTGTGCTGGTGCGTTCCGACCTGAACGTGCCGCTCGACGACGGCGTCATCACCGATCCAGGCCGTATCACCGCCTCGGTGCCGACGATCAAGGCGCTGGTCGACGCCGGCGCCAAAGTGGTGGTGATCGCCCATCTGGGGCGGCCCCAGGGCGAACCCAACCTGAAATTGTCGTTGGCGCCGGTCGCTGCATCGCTCGGTGAGCAGCTGGGCCAGGATGTGCAGTTGGCCGACGACGTCGTCGGCCGTGATGCGCGGGCCCGTGCGGAGCGTCTGACCGACGGGGATGTCCTGCTGCTGGAAAACATCCGATTCGACCCGCGGGAGACCAGCAAGGACGCCGGGGAGCGGCTGGCGTTGGCCCGAGAGCTCGCCGAATTAGTAGGTGACACAGGCGCTTTCGTTTCCGACGGATTCGGCGTTGTGCATCGCAAGCAGGCCTCGGTGTACGAGATTGCCACGCTGCTGCCACACTACGCCGGCAAGTTGGTCGTCGAGGAGGTCAGCGTGCTCGAGCGGCTCACCAGCTCGACGCGGCGCCCCTACGCCGTGGTGCTGGGAGGTTCGAAGGTTTCGGACAAGCTCGGCGTGATCGAGCAGCTGGCCACCAAGGCCGACAGCATCGTCATCGGCGGCGGCATGTGCTTCACATTCCTTGCCGCAGCCGGTCTTTCGGTGGGCACCTCGCTGCTGCAGACCGAGATGATCGACACCTGCCGCCGATTGCTCGACGAATATGCGGACGTGTTGCGCCTGCCGGTGGACATCGTGGTGGCCGAGAAGTTCGCCGCCGATTCGCCACCACAGCTCGTCGCCGCCGATGCGATCCCGGACGGCAAGATGGGGCTGGACATCGGGCCCGGGTCGGTGATCCGCTTCACCACGCTGCTGTCCAACGCCGAGACCATCTTCTGGAACGGCCCGATGGGGGTCTTCGAGTTCCCGGCGTTCGCTGCCGGCACCAAGGGCGTCGCCGAAGTAATCGCCAACGCGACCGCCAAAGGCGCGTTCAGCGTGGTCGGCGGCGGCGACTCCGCCGCGGCGGTGCGCGCGCTGGGCCTGCCCGAGGACGGCTTCTCGCACATCTCCACCGGCGGTGGGGCGTCGCTGGAATACCTTGAGGGCAAATCGTTGCCCGGCCTCGAAGTGTTGAGCACCTAGATCTAAGGACGCCGATGAGCCGCAAGCCGCTGATAGCCGGCAACTGGAAAATGAACCTCAACCACTTCGAGGCGATCGCGCTGGTGCAGAAGATCGCGTTCTCGTTGCCGGACAAGTACTTCGACCGGGTCGACGTCTCGGTCATTCCGCCGTTCACCGATCTGCGCAGCGTGCAGACCCTGGTCGACGGCGACAAGCTGCGGCTGACCTACGGCGCCCAGGACCTGTCGCAGCATGAGTCGGGCGCCTACACCGGCGAGATCAGCGGGGCGTTCCTGGCCAAGCTGGGCTGCAGCTTCGTCGTCGTCGGTCACTCCGAGCGGCGCACGTACCACAACGAGGACGACGCGCTGGTGGCCGCCAAGGCCGCCGCAGCGTTCAAGCACGAGCTGACCCCGATCGTCTGCATCGGCGAGCACCTGGAAGTCCGGGAAGCCGGCGAACACCTCAGCCACTGCCAGGAGCAGCTGAAAGGGTCGCTGGCCGGGCTGTCCGCCGATCAGATCGCCAAGGTCGTCATCGCCTATGAGCCAGTGTGGGCGATCGGGACCGGACGGGTGGCCAGCGCTGCGGATGCCCAGGAGGTGTGCGCAGCGGTCCGCAAGGAGCTGGGCATCCTGGCGTCACCGCACATCGCCGACACCGTCCGGGTGCTCTATGGCGGCTCGGTGAATGCCAAGAATATTGGCGACATCGTCGCCCAAGAGGATGTCGACGGCGCGCTGGTCGGTGGCGCGTCGCTGGACGGCGAGCAGTTCGCGACGCTGTCCGCCATCGCCGCCGGCGGCCCGCTGCCGTAACGGATGGTGCGGGCGTGGCTGGTGAGGCGTTGCGGCTTGACGGTTCGCCGAGTCCCGTTTAGCTTAGCGAAACCTGATAGAAACACAGGTTCGTTAAGTTCTCTTGATTGTCCAGTTACTGTCAGGGCACTGACGCAGCTCTACCCAACGCCCGGGAGGCAACCGAATGACTGCTCACGACGGCACCAAGGGGAAAAACCGGCGTCGGATGGCCGTTCTGGGCGGGGCGGTTGGTGCCTTTGCCGCCGCGGCAGCGATGGCGACGGGCTCGGCGGTCACCGCGGCTCCCGCCAAGGCCGACTTCGAGGACCTGCTCGACCCGATCATCCAGCCCCTCATCACTTCGATTGCCGACTCGCTCGCCGGCTTCGATCCCGCCGCCGCGACGGATCTGACCAGTTGGACCGACAGCCTGCTCAGTAGCCTGAATTCGATCGACTTAGCGCTTCCGTCGGCCGCAGAGCCTGCCGCGGCGGCCGCCTCGTCGACATCCGACCCCGCATCGGCCCCCTACGACATTCCGATAACCATGCAAGAGGTCACCGAGCCGACCGTGCAGGCCACGGTTGACGGGTCGAACACGACGTTGCTCGTCGACACCGGATCCAGCGGCCTTGTCATCCCCTACCAAGACCTCGGGCCGTCCAACCTCCAGGCGCTTGAGAACCTCTTCGCGCTCGGCTTCCCCTCTACTGCCGGCTTCAGCGGCTACAGCGGTGGGGTGGACTACTTCTATCTGACCTACGACAACGTCCCGGTCGATTACGGCAACGGCGTCCTGGACACCACGAACACTCCCGTCGATGTGGAGGTCTTCTCCTTCCCGACATCCGCCGCCTCGCCGGCGAACTTCGAGGCCTTCCTTGCGGATGACAAGGTAACCGGCATTCTGGGTATCGGACCGACCGGCACGGGTCCGGGCACCACCCCGTTGGAGAGCTTCGGCGGTGTGACCGTCGACATTCCCCAAAACGAGCTGATCGTCGGTTCCACCAACGCGCTAGCCGGGCCCAACGCCGTCACGGTGAGCGGAGCCCCGATCACCGACCTGACCGAATCGCTCAATGGTGGCACCCACGTAGCGGTTTCCGACGATGTCGACTCCGGCGGTGTGTACGGCACCATCCCGTCATCCCTCGTCGGCAACGCCGGTTCCGTGCCGTCGGGAAGCACGATCACGGTCTTCGACGGCACGAAGGAGGTGTACTCCTACACCACGGGGACCGACAGCCTCGGCCAGAGCACTGCGCCAACGGTGGTGTCGGGAACCTCGATCGACAGCGGCGTCGAACCCTACCTGATAGAACCGATTTTCATCGACTACGCCAACGACACCCTGACCTTCGACTCGCCGAATTAACGCCGCCGACGCCGGTCTGAGGCGGCCGCCGGCCGCCCGGTAAGGTGTTGGCCATGGAATTGGCCCTGCAGATCACCCTGGTGGTCACCAGCGTCCTGGTGGTCCTGTTGGTGCTGTTGCACCGCGCCAAGGGTGGCGGTCTGTCGACGCTGTTCGGCGGCGGCGTGCAGTCCAGCCTGTCTGGGTCGACGGTGGTGGAGAAGAACCTGGACCGACTGACGTTGTTCGTCGTCGGCATCTGGCTGGTGGCCATCATTGGCATGGGGCTGCGCATCAAATACAACGTCTGAGCCGCGCGCTCGCAGCGCGGACTAGCCAGCGCGCCCCGATACTGGATTGATGGTTGGCGTTTCTGACACCGGGCTGGAGCCGATCGGCGCCGTCCAACGCACCCGCACCGGCCGCGAGGCGACCGAACCGATGCGCGACGACATCCGGCTGCTCGGCACGATCCTGGGCGACACCGTGCGCGAGCAGAACGGCGACGAGGTCTTCGCCTTAGTCGAGCGGGCCCGGGTGGAGTCGTTTCGGGTGCGCCGCTCGGAGATTGAACGGGCCGAGGCGGCCCGCACGTTCGAGGGCATCGACATCCACCAGGCGATCCCGGTGATCCGGGCGTTCAGCCACTTCGCGTTGCTGGCCAACGTCGCCGAGGACATCCACCGGGAACGGCGCCGCGCCATCCACCTGGCCGCCGGCGACCCGCCGCAGGACAGCACCTTGGCCGCCACCTATCCCAAGCTCGACGCGGCGGACCTGGACGCGTCGACCGTCGCCGCGGCGCTGGCCGGTGCGCTGGTCTCCCCGGTCATCACCGCCCACCCGACCGAAACGCGCCGACGGACGGTGTTCGACACCCAGCACCGAATCACTCAGCTGATGCGGCTGCACGCGCGGGGGCACATCCACACCGACGATGGGCGCGACATCGAAGTCGAACTTCGCCGCCGGGTGCTGACCCTGTGGCAGACCGCGCTGATCCGACTGTCGCGGTTGCAGATCTCCGACGAGATCGCCGTCGGGTTGAGGTACTACTCTGCCGCGTTCTTCGAGGTGATGCCGAAGGTCAATGCGGAGGTCCGCGAGGCGCTGCGCAGCCGGTGGCCCGACGCCGACCTGCTCCCCGAACCCATCCTGCGGCCCGGCTCCTGGATCGGCGGCGACCGCGACGGCAACCCGAACGTCACCGCCGACGTGGTGCGACTGGCCACCGGCAGCGCCGCCTACACCGCGTTGGGTCACTACACCGCCGAACTGACCGCTCTGGAGCGGGAGCTGTCGATGTCGGCGCGGCTGGTCGCCGTCACCGACGAACTGGCGGCGCTGGCAACGCAGTGCGGTGAGCATCCCGCAGACGAGCCCTACCGCCGCGCTCTGCGGGTCATCCATGCCCGGCTCACCGCCACCGCCGCGGAGATCCTGGATCGTCAGCCGGACAACCTGCTCGACCTCGGCCTGTCGCCGTACGCGGCACCGGGGGAGATGCTGGCCGACCTCGACACCATCAGCGTCTCTCTGCGGTTGAACGGCAGCGCCCTGCTGGCCGACGACCGGCTGGCTCGACTGCGAGAAGCCGTGCACGTCTTCGGTTTTCATCTGTCCGGTCTGGACATGCGGCAGAACTCCGACGTCCACGAGGAGGTGGTCGCGGAGTTGCTGGCCTGGGCCGGAGTGCATCCTGACTACTGCTCGCTGAGCGAAGACGAACGGGTCAACGTCCTGGCCGCCGAGCTGGGCACCCGACGGCCGCTGATCGGCGACCGCGACGAATTGTCCGAGCTGGCCCGCAAAGAACTCGCCATCGTCACCGCGGCCGCGCGCGCGGTCGCCATCTATGGTTCGGCGGCGGTGCCCAACTACATCATCTCGATGTGTCGCTCGGTCTCTGACCTGCTGGAAGCGGCGATCCTGCTGAAGGAGTGCGGTCTGCTGGACGCCTCTGGCAGCGAGCCGTACTGCCCGGTGGGCATCGTGCCGTTGTTCGAGACGATCGACGACCTGCGCCGGGGCGCCTCGATTATGGAAGCGGCACTTGACCTTCCAGTCTATCGGAGCATCGTGCGGGCCCGCGGCGACAGCCAGGAGGTGATGCTCGGCTACTCCGACTCCAACAAGGATGGCGGCTACCTGACCGCCAACTGGGCGCTGTATCGGGCGGAACTCGACCTCGTC
>Ga0209656_10000656_pt1 | contig 22509 bp, 21 predicted proteins | sample BogFormECP12_OM2_FD_188239 | JGI IMG/M metagenome (GOLD analysis project Ga0209656, IMG submission 188239) | Bog forest soil microbial communities from Calvert Island, British Columbia, Canada - ECP12_OM2 (SPAdes) (version 2) | ecosystem: Environmental > Aquatic > Freshwater > Wetlands > Bog ... | reverse complement strand
GCCGCCGGCGATCATCGCCGGCCCACCCATGCCGATCGAGGCGTCCTCGGTGGCGACGATCAGGTCGGAGCAGCCCGCGATGACGGCGTTGCCCGCAAAGCAACGGCCTTTGACGATCGCGATCCGCGGCACCAACCCGGAGAGCCCCGCCCACAGCTTGAACGCGCGAGCATCGAGTGCCGACACGACGGGATAGTCGGTGTCGCCCGGTCGCCCCCCACCACCTTCGGCGAAGAAGACGGTGGGCAACTGCATCCGCTCGATCAGCTCGAAGAGCCGGTCCTTCTTGCGGTGACCCAGCGTTCCCTGCGTGCCGGCCAGCACGGTGTAGTCGTAGGACAGCACCGCGCAGGCGCTGCGCTCGTCGCCGAAGAGGTCACCGTTGATCCGCGCCGTGCCGGCCACCAGCCCGTCGGCGGGTGTGCGCGCGATCAACTCGGCGACGTCGCGGCGATGGCGCTGGGCGGCGATGGCGAAGCGCCCATATTCGACGAACGAGCCCGCATCGACCAGATCGGCGATGTTCTCGCGGGCCGTGCGTGCGTTTCCGGCGTGCCGCCGCGCGACCGCCTCGGGGCGCGCCGCGTCCTCGGTGAGCGCACGCCGCCGCAGTAACTCGGCGTGATCGCCGCGGATGGGCTCGTCACGCGCCGGGGTGTTCGATTCTGACATCGTCGTGGCTCCTTCGTCGCGTGATGCCGGGCGTTCGCCCGCTGATTATGGGCAGGACACCTGCCGATGGCACCGTGGCGGTGTGCCGGTCGAACCGCAGTCGAGTCGAGCAGGGCCGGCGGAGCGGTTCCACCGGTGCTGTGCGGAGGCCATCGCCCGCCTGCCGTTTGGGCTGGATTCTGTTGTGGCACCGACCTTCCTGGGCTTCGTGGTGATCAACGGCTGCACGTTCGGCCTGGATCTGCTGGTGATCACCATGCTGCACGGCGGCCTGGGAGCACCGCTGCCGATCGCGGTGACGGTCGGCTACGCGCTCGCCTTCGCGGTGAGCTACCTCCTGAACCGGACCCTGAACTTCCGCTCGCACGCCGAGGTGGGACCGCAGGTCGCGGTGTACGTTGCGGTGGTCGCGGTGAACTACCTGCTGTTCATCCTCGGCGTTTCCAGTGCCCTGTCGGTTCTCGGCGTGCAGTACCACCTCGCGCGGATCGCGGCCGGCGCCGGTGAGGCGATCTACATGTACTGCGCGATGCGGTGGTTGGTGTTCGGGCGCTGACCCCGGCCGCACAGGCCTGTTCGCCCTGTCTGTGGCGTCGTCACGAGAGTCGCGCCAGACATCACCCGCGGCTACGATCGCCGAACCCGGGCGGGGGCGCACCGGCACAGTCGGGGTCGACCTCGACCGCGTAAGACGTTATCGACGCGATCTTGTCGCCGGAGAACTCGAACGTGTTGCAGCGGGCGACCGCGGTGACGCCGTCGGGTCCGCTGTAGCGGTCAAAGGAGTCCACCGCCACAACGCCATCGCCAACCGCGGTGATGCAGCGGTCCCGGCTGATCGTGGTGCCTTTCAGGCTTTCCAGGGTGTCGCGGCAGGTGCGAATGACCGCATCGGCCCCCTCGAGGACCATGTAACCCACCACCGTCCAACGCACGTCATCGGCGAGATGTGGAAACACCTCATCGAATCGGTGTTCGGAGAACGCTCGGCCGACCGCACCCGGATCGAACACCTCACCCATCGGTCGGCGCGCTCGTGCCCGACACGGCGGACGCGATGCGCCGCCACTGCTCGCGGGGGAACTTCGTGTGATCTGAGGTCAGGACCTGGATGCAAACATGGTCGGCGCCGGCGGCGAGGTGCTGGTTCACCCTGCGCATGACGGCGTCCTCGCCGCCCCACGCGATGATCCCGTCGAAGAGTCGGTCGCTGACTGACGTGAGGTCCTCGGAGGTGAAGCCGGAACGCAGCAGGTTGTTGGCGTAATTCGGGAGTGCCGTATACGCGCGGAGCCACCGGGACCCGATCGCGCGTGCTTCATCTTCATCTTCGGTGAGGATGACGGTCTGTTCCGGCAGCAGTAGCGGACCCTGACCCAGCACCTCCCGTGCGCTACGCGTGTGGTCAGGTGTGACCAGGTACGGATGTGCGCCGCCGGCGCGGGTTTTCGACAAGGTCAACATCTTGGGGCCAAGCGCGGCGAGTACACGGTGGCCGACGGGGACGGGATGCTCGGCGGCATCCAGGGCGTCGAGGAATGAGCGCGTCGCGGCCAGCGGCTTGCGGTATCGGCCGGGCTCAGACGCGTCGATCAGTGGCGCGTGGCTCACTCCGATGCCCAGAAGAAAGCGGTCCCCATGAGCCGCGGACAACGACGCGAACGAGGCGGCCACGGCCGAGGGCGTGTGCATCCAAAGGTTCAGGATGCCGGTCGCGACGACCACCCGTCTGGTTGACGCCAGCAAATTCTCGACAGCGTCGAACACAGGCCCGCCGACGTCGGGAATCCACAGCGCCCGGAAACCCAGTTCCTCCAACTCCGCGGCGGCCTCCGCGGATTCGGCGGGATCTCCATACCGAAGCTGTGCACTCCACACGCCCACGCCCGAAAGCTCCATGCACTTGTTCCTTCCACCCGCCGCACGCACACCATTTCACAAGCCCCCGCGGACCCCAAGGTGTCACGCTCCGCTGGGGTGGATCGTCACGAGCTGCGCAGGCAGGATTCGGGCATTTACGGCGGGAGGGTGGAGGTATTCCGCAACATGATCGCCCAGAACGCGCTCGGACTCGGCCGTCCCGCGACCACGGCCCCCCACGGGTAAGGTGAGCTCGCGGTCTGCCGTAGCTCTGGTGGCTATCGACGGTGTGGGTGAAGTGATGCGACGACTCGGTGCATTCCTCGTCGCCGCGGTGTGGCGCTCGGCGGTGGCCGCGGCGACCGTCTCCGCCGTGCCGGGGTGCAGCTACTTCGCCTCGGAAGTTCCGGTGAAGGCCGTGCACAGCGCACCCCACGCGGGTGCAGTCGTGGCAGACGCGGGCAGGTATCCGACCACCCCCGGCCCACCACCCGGGAGGGCCGGCACCGACTCCTACGGCCGAGTTCTCGAAGGCCTCCGGATGGCGGAATACGTCGTGGTGCCCAGCCAGGTCGATCCGGCGCTGACCCGCGCCATCCCGCAGAACACCAACACACTTCGGACCGGTGACGAGTTACCAGATCCACTGGACGCGGACGACAAGCAGAACTTTGTGGTGGGGTTCTCCACCGCTCGCAGTTCCGCCGCGGATCAGGTCCTGCTCAACATCGTGCTGCGTTTCACCAGCGCGGCCGCAGCGGCGGACGTGGCCCAGGACACGGCGGACCTGCACGCGCGGACCGCGCAGCGGGCCACTATCCCGATTCCCCGACACAGCGCGACCCTGGCCTTCGGCTCCGAGACCGCTCAGGGCGCGGAGTTGCACAGCATCACCGCCCGCGGCCCGTATGTGCTTTTGCAGTACGCGCGCTCCAAGCAGGGGGTCCGGGGCGCGGTAACGCTCGTGTCGGGGACACTCGACCTCCAGGAGCCCCTGATCGATCAGTTCGTTCCCGATGACCCGTCGCGCTTTGCGGACCTGTCCACCGACGACACCGGGCTATTGCGCCGTACATTGCCGCTGGCGCCCCAGGACGCGGACCTGCCGGCTCGCGGGTGGGACCTCCAACCCAGGGCGGCCCTGCACTTCCAGGAAGACTCCGCCAAGGCGGCGCCTCTGTTCGCCGTGACGGGAGTCGTGGCGGTAGCGGCCGGGAAGAGCACGGTATACGAGGCGGCTGATCGATTCGGCGCGGAACGACTGGCCGAGCGGCTCGCCGCCGACCGGCGCGGCGACGGCTATCGACCCGCCGCGGCGGTGAGTGAGGTACCGGCGGCTCGCTGCTTCGGCGGAGGCCGCGACGACGACGCCTCACCGCGGAATTTCTACTGCGCCGGCTCGGCCGGCCGGTACGCCTATGAGATCTTTTCGAGCGATCAGGTCGATGCGCACCGACAGGTGGCGGCGCAGTACCGCTTACTGACGGAAACCGATCAAACCTGGTAGCCGGGGATGGCGCCCACCGCGTCGGCGTCCCGGTAATTGATTCCGGAGAACTCGACGGCAATCTGTACCTGCCCATCGGGAAGGAAGCGGTCGTCGACGCCTTCGTGATGGACGGTGGCGTTTCCCTCGTTGTCTTCGCGCGCGACAAGCGCGTTGACATCGGTCATCGGATGCCTGCCTTTCGGGTGCGGTTTCCCCCGGCCGCTGAATCTTGCCCCTCGCGGAGGAGGTTGGCGAAGGCTTCGGCGGCCGCGTCCACGGCGGCGGCGTCGTCGGTGGCCACCAGGTCGAGCAGCAGGCCACGGATGACGGCCAGGCCGAGCCGGACCTGAGCAGGGTCCACCGATGCACCGGTGTTCGCGGCGGCCGCGGCCAGCCAGCCGTCCACCGCGCCCGGCACCATACGGGCGAAGGGCTGCTCACCGGCGACGCCGCGCGCGTAGCACTCGAAAAAGAGGCGTTCAAAGGGGCGCAACTCGGGACGCCGCACGTCTGCCCACATCACGGAGAACCCGGCGGCAGGGTCGGTAGGCAGGTCGGAGAGGATGCCCATCTGCCGACGCTCCACCTCCTCGACGATCGCCAGGAGCAGCTCGCTGCGTGACCCGAAGTGGTGCAGCAGCATGCGGTGGCTGGTGCCGAGCGCGTCGGCCACGTCGCGCAGCGAGCGGTCGCCGATGCCGCGTGCAGCGAATTCCCCGATGAGCGCGGCAAGGAGCTCCCGGCGCCGTTCGACGTCAGGAGGTCGGGCCATGAAGGCTGTGCAGGTGCTCGCTTCTGGCCTTGAGGCCCCGCGCCTCCCACTGCAGGTAGCGCTTGGTCATCCGGACCATGAGCCGGCCCACGAGCGCGCCGATCAAGCCCCTCTGGTCGATCTCCTGGTGGACCCGCGTGCGGTGCTCGTCGATGGGGATGACCTGGTGGCGCGCGAGCGCCAACCCACCGGGCGAGCGCTGCACCCAGGTCCACGAGGCACCGTCGGCCAGCTCGGTGACCTCCCAGACGAGCCTGGGCATCCGGGGCTGCGAGATCGCGAAGCGCCGGCCCACGCCCAGGCCGGGACCGTCGAGCGCGTCAACGCGGGTGACCGATGCCGTCCACTCCGGCCAGCGCCCGACGTCGCTGAAGACCTCCCACACCAACGGCGCCGGGGCGTCGATCTCGACATTGCTCACGGTATTCATGTACCAGATGGTACAGCCAAGGTCCAGCCTCCGCGGCACTTGCGGTGGCAGTCGAGAAATGGGGTCATGACGGCTGCACAGGTGAGCTCGGTGAAATAGTCACCGCCAGCGTTGATCTGGTGCGCTCCGGGCCGGCGCCGCTCTCCTAGCGCGCGGGAAGAAAGATCACGCATGCTGTTCCCATATGGAAAGAGCCCCGAGCGTGCCGCCCGCTGACTGGTACCCGGATCCGTGGCACCAGGCGGCCCTGCGGTGGTGGGACGGTGGCGCGTGGACCTGGAATGTGTCGGAAACCCCGCCGTCGTCGCAGCGTGCCGCGCAACACCTGCGCTGGGCGCACGATGCGGTGCCGTTGGTCAAAGCGGCGCTTGCCGGGTTGGCTCAGTACTTGATTCGACACGATGCACCGAGCTACCCGTCCGCTCGTGATGAATCGGATGGCGGCTCGCGATCGCCGCGCGGATTCGTGCTCAAAAGGGCCGGCGGTTTCTGCAGCCTGCTGACGGCTGACGGCAAGATCTGGGAACAGGGTCGGGGCCGAACAGCAGGATTCAAAGACGTCAACGAAAGCGCTCTGCTGACCGACAGGTTCTACATCGGTCCCCGGTTCATCTACGTGTCGTTCCTCGACGGCGAGGTTTACGCCGGCTATCGCGAGTGCGGCCCCGAACCGCTCATCGACTACCTCGCCCACCTCGCCCTGGCGATGAACAAGCCCACCTGGTACGCCGATCCTGACCTTCTGCCCACCAGGGGGTCTTCTGCCGATACCGCGCCGCTGACCGCAGTGCTGCCCGGCGAGGCGCCGTCGGCACATCCGGCTGCCTGAATTCCGGTTGCCGGCGTCCGCATCGGTCACGATGCGGCTCTTCCGGTATACAACGGGTTGGCCTGCGAATACTCTCGTCCGCGGAGGTCTTCACGATCGCCGACGATTCAGGCACAAACGATCCCGCGCATTGCGTACCGGACGACGAAATTAGAGGGCGGCCATGGCACAAGCTCACCCGGATGAGGGCGAAGCACCAATCATCGTCAGTCTCGCGGAGGCGGCGATGCACATGTACGTGTCGGCGATCGATTCGTTGCCTCATCACGAGGATCTCGAATTTCCCCGCCGGGTGGAGGTGATTCTCTCGGGCCTGCGCAAGCTGCAGGTCTCGCTGACTGAAGCGGCCGGCCGGAGCCGGACCACGCCGGCGGTGATCGTCGCGCTGAGCGAGGTGCGCCGCCAATACGACGACCTGATGGGCCGAGCCGCGGCAGCCCCCGGGTCCACCCTGGGGCAGCGGCTGTACGTCGCCCGCCGGCGCGCCAGGATCTCTGCACAGGAGGCGGCCAACGGTGTCGGGCTGCGCGCCGATCTCCTCGACGACCTCGAGGCCGGTGAGATCCCGACCGAGGACGAGGCCGTGAAGGTCAAGCAGCTCATCGAGGCCCTGGGCGGTTCGCCCGAAATGGCCGCGGCCGCGTTCCACCACCGACCGGACCCCGAGACCCTCGACGAGTCGATGGCGTGGAACGGGAGCGACGTCGGCTAGCCCGAACAGCCGGGGCGCTGCGCAGGCCGTCGATCGGCGGCCCGGATGGCGCGCCCTATGCTCGGTGTTCGATGAAGCTGGCGGCTAAGGCAATCGACAGACTCGCCAACCCGGCGCAGGTGGGCGATTTCGACAAGTTGCGCGGCGCCGTATCGGGCAAGACCGTGCTGGTGACCGGGGCGTCGTACGGAGTTGGCGCCGCGACGGCGCGCACGGTGGCCGCGGCGGGGGCGACCGCGTTGATGGTCGCCCGGTCGGCGGACAAGCTCGACGAGGGGGTGGCCTCGATCCGCGCCGGCGGCGGACACGCAGTTGCCTATCCGGCCGATCTCACCGATGAGGCGCAGGTCGGCACACTCGTAAAACAGATCATCGAAGACCACGGTCCGCCTCACATCGTGGTGAGCAACGCGGGCAAGTCGATCCGCCGGTCGCTGCATCAGCAGTACGACCGGCCGCATGATTTCGAACGCACGATCGACATCAACTACCTGGCGCCGATCAGGCTCCTGCTCGGACTGCTGCCCGCCATGCGAGAGCGCGGCGGCGGGCACATCGTCAATGTTTCCAGCGTCGCCGTGCGCGTTCCGCCCGGGCCGCAGTGGGGCGCCTACCAGGCATCCAAAGGGGCGTTCGACCGCTGGCTGCGCAGCGTCGCACCGGAATTGCACGCCGACGGCGTGGACGTCACCTCGATCTACTTCGCCTTGGTCCGCACCAGGATGATCGAGCCCACACCGATCCTGGGCAAACTTCCCGGCCTGGATCCCGATCAGGCCGCCGACGTCGTCGCCAAGGCGATCATCGAACGGCCCCGCACGATCGCGCCGCCCTGGGTGTGGCCCGCCGAACTGGCCTCGGTGCTGCTGGCCGGCCCGATCGATCGCGCAGCCCGGCTGTGGTCCCGGTATGCCATCGACTCCGGCAGCGGCCGGGCGATGCGGCGATGACCAACGGGAGCGTGCTCACCACCGCGGCCCGGGCATTGCTGCGCTCCGGGCTGCTCCGTCCCCCGGGCCCGGCTGCCGCGGTGCGGTTGCTTCGCGAGGCACGCCGCAGCGGCACGAATCCGGTCACACTGCTGGCGGTCGCGGCGGCCCGGTGGCCAAACCGGACGGCGGTCATCGACGACGAAGGGACCGTCACCTACCGCGAGTTGCAGGCAAAGACAGAAGCGCTGGCCCACGAGCTCCGCCGCCACGGCGTCGAACCGGGGCGGGCGGTCGGAATCTCGTGTCGCAACGGGCGCGGCTTCATCGCGGCGGTGTTCGCTGCGGCGCTGGTCGGCGCCGAGGTGGTGCTCGTCAACACCGATTTCCGCACGGATGCGCTGGCCGCCGCGCTGCGCGCGCACCGGATCGAGACGATGGTCTGCGACAGCGAGTTCGCACACGGTGTGCGGGCCACCGGCGCGGCAGTCACTCTCGTGGACCCGGCGGCGAACAAGACGCGCGGGGGTGATCGGCGACCCGCGGTGGCGGCGCCCGGTCGGATCGTCCTTCTCACATCAGGAACCACAGGCAAGCCCAAAGGGGTACCCCGGACACCCCGAATGGGTTCCGCCGTCGGCGTCTGGGTGACCATCCTCGACCGCACACGGCTCACCACGGGTTCCCGAATCGCAGTGGCGGTGCCCATGTTTCACGGGTTGGGTCTGGGCATGCTGATGCTGACCACGGCGCTGGGCGGCACCGTGCTGACCCACCGGCGCTTCGACGCCGAGACGACGCTCGCGCAGGCGTCACTGCATCGCGCCGACGCCTTCACCGCGGTGCCGGTGATGCTGGCGCGCATCCTCGAGCTTCCCGACGCGGTGCGGGCCCGAAACCCGGTGCCCTCGCTGCGCGTGGTGATATCCAGCGGGGACCGGTTGGATCCCAGCCTGGCGCAACGGTTCATGGACACCTACGGCGGCATTCTCTACAACGGCTACGGCTCCACCGAGGTCGGCATCGGCGCCCTGGCGACGCCGTCCGACCTGCGGGACGCCCCGGAAACCGTCGGCAAACCGGTTGCCGGCTGCCCCGTGCGCATCCTCGACGACCTCGGCAGCCCCGTCGGCCCGAACATCACCGGACGCATCTTCGTCGGCGGCGAGCTGGCGTCGGAGGGCTACACAGGCGGGGGGGCGAAAGCCGTCGTCGACGGCATGACCAGCACCGGCGACATGGGCTATCTCGACGAATCGGGTCGGTTGTTCATCGTCGGCCGTGAAGACGACATGATCGTCTCGGGCGGCGAGAACGTCTATCCCCGCGCGGTCGAGAACGCACTCGCCGAACACCCCGGCGTCGCCGACAACGCGGTCGTCGGGGTCCCCGACGAGCTGTTCGGACATCGCCTGGCCGCATTCATCGTCGCACGGCCCGGCAGCGGCATCTCCGAAGCAGCGGTGCGGGAGTACCTGAAGGACAGGGTGTCTCGCTTCGAGCAGCCCAGGGACGTCCGAATCGTCGCGAGCATCCCGCGAAACCCCGCCGGCAAGATCCTGCGCAACGAACTGCCGACGTTGGGTTGAGGGGATGCACCGCCATGCCGCACTGATCACGAGCCTTGACTGTCGGGGCGATGGGAAGCCCCGGACACAGTTGGACATAGTTCACGCCCGGCACAAGTTGGCGCCTTTGCTGACGACTCATGTTCTGAGTCAGTTTGGCGCACACCAACGAGGGCCAGGCCGACACCGCCGGACGGGGGAAAATCCCCTGCATGGCGGACGGGCCGGTGACCAGAAGCTGTTTCCCATTCGGGCTGAACGCGACCCCAAGCGCGTATTGGGTGTGCGCGTTGTACGGCGCTCCGATCGGTCGCAACGTCGCAACGTCCCACACCCGCACCGTGTGGTCGTCGGCTCTGGAGGCGATGCGTGCCCCGCCCGGGCCGAATTCCACATCGGTGACCGGGGAGCTACTACGCCACGTTTTGGAGCATTTCAGAATCATGTCGGTCGGGGATTCTCACTAACTTGTCGGAATCCCCAGGGGGTAGCCTGAGCTGACCGTTATCCCGGCCGGGGAGCAGGTGCGGTGAGCGAGAACGAGTCCACGGTTCGCGACGGGATGCTGGTCTGTTTCGATACGCCGATCACGATGCCGGACGGCGTGGTGCTGCGAGCCGATGTGTACCGCCCCGACACCGATGCCCGGGTGCCGGTCATCATGACGATGGGACCCTACGGGAAAGCACGCCGATTCCAGGACGAGCCGTACGCCGCGCGCTGGCAGACCCTCATCGCCGAGCACCCGGAGATTACGCGGCTGTCCGATTGTGTCTACATGACCTTCGAGACCGTCGATCCGCAGTTGTGGACGGCGGCCGGATACGCCGTAGTGCGGGTCGACTCGCGAGGCGCCGGCACCTCGCAGGGCCACCTGGAGGTCTTGTCCGAGCAGGAGACCCTCGACTATTACCAGGCCGTCGAGTGGGCCGGCACCAGGGAATGGTCCACCGGGAAGGTCGGATTGTGCGGGATCTCCTACTACGCCATCAACCAGTGGCGGGTCGCCGCCCTGGCACCGCCGCACCTGGGGGCGATCTGCCCCTGGGAAGGAGCCCTGGACCACTACCGGGACATGACCCGCCACGGAGGCATCCTCAGCAACGTGTTCTACGAGCTGTGGTATCCCTTGCAGGTTCTGTCCAACCAGCACGACCTCGGAGACAACGGGCCGACAAACCCCTGGACTGGCGAACCGGCCACCGGCAAGCAGACGTTGACCCAGCAGCAGCTGGCCGCCCGGCGCACCGACCCGCTGCCCGCCGCCCGCGAGCACCTGCTCGACGATGACTGGTACCGCGCTCGCACCCCGGAGCCGGACAAGATCACCGTGCCGGTCCTGTCGGCGGCAAACTGGTTCGGCCAAGGTCTGCACGGGCGCGGGAACTTCGAGGGCTTCACCGGCGCCGGATCCCGTGACAAGTGGCTCGAGGTGCACCCCGGCCGACACGAGGAATGGTTCTACCTGCCGGACAGCGTCGCGATGCAGCAACGGTTCTTCAACCACTTCCTCAAGGGTGAGGACAACGGCTGGCCCGATACCCCGCGCGTCCTCATGCACCTGCCCCACCCCGACGGCAGCCACCGCAGCCGCACGTCCGATGTGTGGCCGCCGCGCGGGGTTGAATGGACCCGGCTGCACCTGCACCCCGACCGACTACTGTCGCGGGAGCCTCCGACCGCGGCGGGCACGATCGGTTTCGATGCGTCCGGCCAAGGGATCACCGTCACCACCGGCTCGCTCGATCACGACGTCGACCTGGTCGGACCGCTGACCGCGCGGCTGCAGGTGTCCACCACCGCAGCCGATGCGGACCTGTTCCTGACTTTGCGCGTCTTCGCCCCCGACGGCACCGAAGTCACCGTGATCGGTTCCGTTGCCGCCGCGCAGGTGCTGTCCAACGGTTGGCTGCGCCTGTCGCATCGCAAGACCGACCCCGCCCGGTCGGTGCCCTATCGGCCCTGGCACACCCACGACGAACGGCTGCCCGTGCGGCCCGGACAGATTTACCCGGTCGACGTGGAGATCTGGCCCACCGGCATGCACCTGCCCGCCGGATACCGGCTGGCGTTGACCATCGGCGGCAGCGACTTCACCCGCCCCGAGCAACCGGGCTCCCCGGTCACGCTGTTCTTCCACACCGACGAAACCGACCGGCCCACGAAGACTTTCGCCGGCGTCACCACCCTGCACGTCGGCCCGGGTCAGGACAACTTTCTGCTCACGCCGCTGCTCGCCGCCCAACAGCAGGAGCCATCACAAAGCGCATCCGAACCCGGGGCAAGCCCGCGGTCCGACGTAAGTGACAAACCACGTCCGCCAAACAAGCGAGAATCCGACACGTTGGGTGAGTACCTACCCGGGGATTGCACCGGGGACCACCGCCCGCAAGCACGCGGCGCATTTGCGGACCAGGCGATGAGCACACCACTGGGTAGCTAACCGGTGGATGACTCCGGCCAGGCGACCCCGGTATGGGTGGCGTGCACCCAGACCGGTTGTCCGGCTTTGATTTCGTCCTGCCCCGGGACCTCGACCACGAGTTCGGTTGCCGGGTCGTCGTGGATGCGCAGGCGCACTTCCGATGCGGGGCCCGTGTACGTGACGGTGACGACGACTGCTTTGATGGTGTTAGCTGTGGGTTGGGTAGCGATCGCGAGTTGTTCTGGTCGCAACATGAGGGTGTAGGAGCCGTCGGCCAGGTCCACGACCCGCCGCGGCATCGGAATATCGCAGTATAATTGGCCCGCAACTACTTTGGCTGATATCAGGTTTGCCGTGCCGAGGAACCGAGCGGCCGGCTCGTCGGCCGGTGTGGCATACAGGTCGCGGGGGCGGCCGACGGCCGCGATGCGGCCGCCTCGTGTCAGTGCGATCTGGTCGGCGACGGCGAGGGCCTCCCCGCGGTCGTGGGTCACCAGAATCGCAGTGGCGCCAACATTTCGCAGGACCTGCGCAACCTGCCGGCGCAGGCTGACACGCAGCGCCGCGTCCAGTGAGGCGAACGGCTCATCGAGCAGGACCACCTCCGGTCGGGGGGCCAGGGCTCGGGCTAACGCGACGCGCTGCTGCTGGCCGCCCGACAGTTCGTGGGGGAACCGGTGTTCCAGCGACTGTAGGTCGAGCATGTCGATCAGCTCGCCGATCCGCCCGCGGTCGGACCGGCGAAGCCCGAAACCGATGTTCGCGTGTACGCGCAGGTGCGGAAACAGCGCACCGTGCTGTGGGACGTAGCCGATACCGCGGCGCTGCGCATGGACCGCGGTTCTGCTGTCATCGACGACCGTGCCCCCGATGGTGATGCTGCCCGCGTCCAGCCGTTCGAACCCGGCGATGCAGCGCAGCAGGGTGGTTTTGCCGCTGCCGGACGGGCCGAGCACCGCGGTGATGGTCCCGGCCGGTACGCGCAGGTTGAGGTCCTTGAGCACCGGTGTGGTGCCATAGGACTTGCAGGCGCCCACAGTGGCGATCGCGCTCACGGCAGCGCCTCCGCGACCAGGGCCGCCGACGGGGTCCGAACGGCGGCCGTTCTGCGCGTTGCTATTTCGCCATCCGCAGTTCCTGCGTCGGGCCGACTAGCGCGCGGTCGCCGGTCGAACCACAGGCCGAGGAGCGCACCCGGCAGTGCGGCCACCGCGACGATCACCAGCGCGTACGGCGCGGCGGCACCATATGAGCTCTCGGTCTGAAACGCCCAGAACTGGGTGGCGAGGGTCTTCACCCCAGCCGGTGCCAGCATCAGCGTTGAGGTCAGCTCGGTGGTGGCGGTCACGAACACCAGGCAGAACCCAGCGATCAGTCCGGGACCGATCAGGGGCAGCGTGACCGTCAGGAACACGTAGGTGCGTCCGCGGTTCAGCGACCGGGCTATTTCGCCGAGCTCGCGTGGCAGCACTGCGACGGAAGTGTGCACGCACACCAGGCCGAGCGGGAAGAACAGCACCGTGTAGGCGGCGATGACCAGCCAGCTCGTCTCATAGAGCGGGAAGAGGTAGTTGATCGCCAGATACACCAGGGTAAGCGCCACGATCACCGCGGGCACCGCGCGGCTGATGAATGTGCTTTTCTGTAGGGCGACCGAGACCCGCGACGGGTAACGCACGGCCAGGTAAGCCAGCGGTGTCGCGAGGACCAGCACCGTCGCGGCGCTGAGCGCACTGTAGGCGAAGGTCGTCTCGGTCGCCGTTGCCAGGCCCGCAACAGCGGGCAAGGTGGTGCGCTGGCTTTGGTGCATCCAATAGAAGAGCACCACTACGGGGAAGATCATCCCCGCCGCGACGGTCACGGCGAAGGCGACCATCGCCAACCTGGCCGCGCCCGTGGCCCGCTGACCTGCCCGGCCTGCCGGGCTGGTGCGGGCCTGCGCGCGAAACCCGCTCGGGCGCCGCGGGATTGCGGCGTCGAGGCTGATGGCCACCAGCCCCAGCAGCACCAGCGGGATCGACAATGCGGCCGCCGCGCGTGGCTCGAACTGAAATTCGGTGAAGATCTCCGTGGTCAGCGTGTGGAACCGCACCGCCTCGAAGGCACCGTATTCGGAGATCACCACGAGCGCAGCCAACAGGACGCCGCCGCCGATCGCGCCCCGAATCGACGGAAGGGTGACACGCATGAAAGTCGCCAGCGGCCCGGTGCCCAGCCCGCGCGCGACATCCTCCAGGGCCGAATCGCTGCGCCGCAGGGCCGCCGCGACGGGCAGGAAGACCAGCGGGTAGGTGGAAAGCGTCATGATCGCCGTTGCCGCCGCCAGCGGCGGCATGGTCGGCCACACGGAATGCCAGGCGAATCCGACCACGAAGTCGGGCATCGCCATCGGCAGGATCAGCAGCGCGGTCCAGACCCGGGCAATCGGCACCGCTGAGCGCTCCAAAAACCACGCCGCCGCGGTGCCGACCACCGCGGCGGCGATGCAGACCAGCACGGTCAGGGTGATCGTGTTGGCCAGCAGGTCGTAGGAGCGTTGGCGGAAGAGCACTGTTCGGATCTCACGCCAGCCGGCGTCACGGGCATCGACCACCAGGACCGCGATCGGGGCGGTCAGGCACACCGCCATGCAGCCACCGAGCAGGGTCAACACGAGCCTGCCCGGCGGCCATCCGGTGCGTACGAGGTTCACAACAGTTGGGCCTGCTGCAGCAGTGCTTTGGCGTCCTCACCGGTGCCCAGATCGGCGACGCTGAACGCATTGGGCGCCAACGTGTTTAGCGGGGGCAGCTGGGGGTTGGCCGCGACCCCGTTGGCAAGCGGGTATTCGAAACTGTCGCTGGCGGCCAGGATGGTCTGACCGGATTGGCCGGTGAGGAACTGCAGGAACTTCTGCGCCGCCGCCTGGTTCTTGCTCGACGCCAAAACCGCTGCGCCGGAAATGTTCTCGACGTAGCCCGGGTCATGGGGGGCGAAGAACGCGAACTGGGAGCCGATCACGTTCGCGCCGACCTCAGCGCGAAGCCGGTAGTAGTAGTACTGGTTGAGCACGCCCAGGTCGGTGTTTCCCTGGCTGATGTCGGCGGCCAGAGTCTCATTGGACGGCACATTGTCGTTGCTGCCCGCGTTGGACTTGAGCGCGTTGAGCCAGTCGAGGGTTTTCGCCTGGCCGTACGTGTGCAGCACCGAACTCACCACGGGCCAAAAGTCGGTCTCCGCGGGCCCGATCTCGATGCGGTTCTTCCACACCGGATTGGCCAGGTCCATGATCGACTGCGGAAGTTGTGCGGCCTGAAGCTTTTTCGTGTTGTAGGTGATGCCGCTGATCCGGGCCGACACGCCCACCCAATCACCGCTGGCTGCGCTGTCGGGTTTGGGCACCGCCGCCAGGGTCGACGCGTCGACCCTGGCCAGCAGCCCCTTTTGGTCCAGCTGCTCCAGCCATGGCGAGTTCTCGGTGTACACCAGGTCGGCGGGCGACTTGGCGCCTTCCTGCTCGATCTTGGCGGTGGTGGCGTCCTCGTCACCGTTGACGACGTTGACCTTGATCCCGGTCTGCTTGGTGAACCCGTTCACCAGCGCGTTCGTGGTCTGCTGGTGCTGAGCCGAATACAGCGTCAACTCGGTCCCTGACGAGCCAGATGACGACGGCTTGCCGCAGGAGGCCACCAGGCCGGTCAGCGTCACGAGTGCGACTGTCCCCGCGGCGATCATCAGCCGGCGGCCGCGGTTGTTCGAGATGATCCGGTTCATTGGTCTCCTGGTGGGCGACGAGATAGCGGAACGGGGCATGGGCGCGATCAGGCGAACAGCGTCTCCCCGACCCAGTGGCCGGCAGCGGGTGCGCCCGGGGGCAGGGCGAACACCGCGCTGGCGGTGTGGGTGATGAATTGGTTGAGCGCGTCGTTGATCGCCAGCCGGCTGTTGATCGGCACGAACGCCGTCCGCGGATCGCGCTGGTAGCCCAAGAACAGCAGACCGGCATCGTATTCGAGCGCCTGGCGCCACGGCGGCCAGCGTTCGGTGAACTGCGTGGTGCCGTTGTTGTAGGAGAAGGCGCGGCGGATCAGCACCGCCCCGTCGTTGGTTTCCGGCGCGGCCAGGCGCACATGGGCGGTCTCGGGGATGTGCAACTGTCCGGCGCCGTCACGGGCCGCCAGATCGAGGGCGTCGAACTCCCCCGAGGCGCCCAGCGGGGCGCCGGAAACCTTTTGCCGGCCGATCACCTGCTCTTGAGCGGCTACCGGCAGCCGGTCCCAGTGCTCCAGGGTGATCCGGATCCTGCGGTAGACCAGGTAGCTGCCGCCGCCCATCCAGGCCGGCCCGTCGGAGCCTGCCCACAGGGGCGCGTCAAGGTCAGCGGGCGGGTGCGCGTTGGAGTTGATGGTGCCGTCCTTGAACCCCATCAGGTTGCGCGGCGTGCCCGCGTTGTTGCTGGGCGAATAGCCGATCTGGGTCCACCGCAGCGTCGCGATGTCCGGCGAGACGCGGGCCAGTGAGCGCACCCCGTGAAAAACGGCCTGCAGGTCATCGCCGCAGGCGTGAATCAACAGGTCGCCGTTGCTTTGATCGGGGGCCAGCTGGTCGCCGGGAAAATGCGGCAGCTCGACCAGCTGCGCCGGCAGCTTGGCGGCCAGCCCGAACCTGTCGGTCCCGTCGCGCAGGAATAGTGTCCGGCCGAGGCCGATCGTGAGCGTGAGCCGGTTCGGGCCGCTCTGCCACGCCTCCAGCGAGTCCGACCTGGTGGACTTGCCGGTGGTGTCGGCGTACGCGTTGGGCGTGTCCGCCGGTTCGTAGATGGGAATGGTCGCCGATCGCCCTTGTGTCAGCTGCGCGGCCAGGTCGCTCCAGCGCCGCAGGAGCTCGGTCACATGCTCGCGCGATGTGGTGTTCAGGTCGAACGCGGCCAGCACGGTGTGCTGTTGGGTGTCGGTGACAATGCCGCTTTGGTGAGGGCCGTAATACGGTTCGACTTCCGAGCCGGGTGGCCGGGCGCCGGTGTTCAGCGCGGCGGTGGCGGTGGCCGCGGCGGCCCCGCCGATCACCGCCCCGCCGACGAACAGGCCGCCCTGCAACATGTGGCGCCGTGATAGCCGCCGCGACGGTGGTGGTGCGTCAGCGCTCATCCGTGCAGCAACGAGAGTGTGTTGGTGTCGTCGTTGACGAAGTAGATTCCGTCGTGGCCCTGGTTCACGGCGATGTCGAACAGGTTGCCGTTGCCCGGGGGATCCTGGGCGACATCCTGGTTCGCGTAGTACTCGCCCACCTGCGCACCGGCCGCGGTGATCTCGACGATCTTGCCGTTCGTCGCGTTGGCCACCAGCAGATCGCCGTTGGGTGCGCGGTCCATTCCCAGCGGGTTGGCCAGCTGACCTCCCGCGCTGAGGGTGGCACCGGCGCCGGCCGAGTCCGTGCGGTTCAGCGCATTGGTGATCGCGGCGACCCGATTGCCGAGGTTGTCGCCGACGTAGAGGGTGCCGGCGGGGTCCAGCGCCAGCCCGGTCGGGCCCTTGACGAACGCCGAGGCGTCCCGGCGCTCCGGCAGCGAATCAGCCACCACGACGTGGTTGGTCACGACCGGCGCCTTGCTGGGGGTCTGGCTGAGGCTGAGCCGCACCACGTTGCCCTGGTTGACGGTGTTGCCGCCAGCGTCTTTGATGCCGTTGAGTGTGTTGGTAACGAATAGCGTTGCGGTGTCGCCGTTGTCGGCCACCGTGGCGTCCCACGGGCCGTTCAGATAGTCACCGGCCAGGGTTCCGGCAACCTGGCCGGTAGGCGATAGCTCGATCAGGCAGCCCGCACCGGCGGTGTCGATCTTGCCGTCGGTGCTGGGCAGGCTGCCCACCAGCACCCACCCGTCTTTGAGAACGACCATCGCCGTCGTCAAGCCGACACCGCCGGGGCAGCCGGGCAGCGTCTGCGGAAGGGCGGCGAAAACAGTGACCGACTTGTCCGGATGCACGTCGACGATGGTGGTGCCGGTGCCCTGGTTGTTGGATTTGTTGTTGAAGTTATCCACCAGAACGTCTCCCGCGTGCAGCGAACCCATGTCGGCGGTGACCGGCCAGATGGCATACGGATTGACATCGCCGTTGTCGGGCGTGGTCGACGCGATCATCGTCACCGTGGTCTTGCCCTGCAGAAACGAACCCGCCGCCGGTGCCAGCGTCGTCCGCGCCGCGGCGTCCGCGTCCGAGAACTGTGCGCTGTTGAGTGACTGGGCCTCCTTCGGGTCGATGCCGGCCGGCGCGTGCGACGCGGAGTTGCTGCTACAGCCGGTCAACGCCGCCGCGATGGCTGCTAAAGCCGTCACGGCCGCGCCAATAGTTGACCCCATCCGCCGCTCCCGTACTTCCACGCCCAGGTTCATATATGCCTGCCTCGCCGTTGCCTGCGCCCGCCGTCTCACTTCGAGTCCGCGTCGCGGCCCTTGAGTGTGGTAAGGCTAACCAAATTCACCGAACTCGTCAAAGCTGCTTCCACTGCGGAGTGGGCAGCGGCTGGGCACGCGCTGAATGGCTCAGCCAGGCACTTGCCGGCGGTCACCTCCTGACCCACGGCTACTCGATGCCAGCTCAGATTTGGTTAGCTTACCTAAAACACTAGCCTGTCCTTGTTTTCTGTCCTGCCGAACAAGGGGGCGCCAGTGTGCGAATCAGGCTATGGTTCCGCTGTTCATCGTGAGCGGTGCGGAAACCGGTGACATTCCGGTGCGGTCGCGCCACTGTGTCCAACAGGATTCGGCCCTGAGTCGATGACTGTCGGGAGCCAGACCCTGCCGCTCGCAGACACCCACGATGGGGACGCGCCATCCCCGGAAGGGCGGTCCGGCTCATGCCCGATCCGCATCCTGCACCTTCATCCGCGACGGTGTTTCGCCGTCTTGTCAGCTCCTGGAACCGACGGGATTGGCTCGAGGTCGCGGGGTTGGTCGCAGTCATCGCGCTGCTGCACCTGGTGGGCTTCGGCGCCCTGATCCTGCTCGTCGCCCCGCACCACTACCAGGTCGGTCAACAAGTGTTCGGGATCGGACTCGGAGTCACCGCCTACACGTTCGGGCTGCGCCACGCCTTCGACGCCGATCACATCGCCGCCATCGACAACACGACCCGCAAGCTGATGGCCGACGGCACGAAGCCGAAATCGGTGGGTTTCTGGTTCGCGATGGGTCATTCGACCATGGTGCTTCTGATGGCGGTGCTGGTGATCGCCGGAACGCACGCCGTCAGCACCCTGCTCAACGACGACTCCCCCACCAGAAACGCCCTCGGACTGGCCGGAACCCTGGCCTCGGGTGGATTTCTCTATCTCATCGGCATCATCAACGTCGTCGCGCTGATCGGCATCTGGCGGGTGTTCATTACGCTCCGCAACGGCCGATTCAACGAGCACGACCTGAAAGACGCGCTGGACAACCGCGGATTCCTCGCCCGGATGCTGCGACCGGTCATGAAGCGCATCAACCGGCCGGTCCAGATGTATCCGGTGGGTGTGCTGTTCGGGTTGGGATTCGACACCGCCACCGAGGTGGCGTTGCTCGCCCTGGCGGGGACCGGCGCGGCGGCCGGTCTGCCCTGGTTCGCCGTGCTGGTGCTGCCGGTGTTGTTCGCGGCCGGGATGAGTCTGATGGACACCGCCGACGGGCTGTTCATGACGGTGGCCTATGACTGGGCGTTCGCCAATCCGGTCCGCAAGATCTACTACAACCTGTCCATCACCGGGCTCTCAGTCGCGGTCGCGTTGCTCATCGGGACGATCGAGCTGGTGACCGTGCTACACGACCACCTGGGCTGGATCAACCCGCTGACCGACTGGATAAGCGCGGTCAGCCTCAACAACGTCGGCTTCGCGATCGTGGGTCTCTTCGCCGCCACCTGGCTGTGCGCCGTCACCTATTGGAAACTCGCCGGTGTCGAACAGCGTTGGCAGACAGCACAATCCCGCGATACATCGTAGGGCGCGGGGATCCTCGCGGTCCGACGACGAGCATGACGAGGTTGTCGACGTCGGTGACGGCGAACAGCCCGTCGCGGTGGCAGCGAATGCCATTTCTTCCGACGCAGCGCTCCCCTCGGCGAGCGGAGCCCAGGGTTTCCGGTGGTGCCGGATTCGTGACCAGATCCGCCCGGTTAATCCTGGCGGCATGCGTGCCTCCCAACGGCTGACAACCACAGACACGACCGCGGCAAGTGCCCAGCCAAGCAGGACGTCGAAGACGTAATGCTCGGCTGAGTACACCAAGGTAAAAGCCATCACCGGTACGTAAGCCGTGAGCACCACTCGCCAGGCCCAATGAACTCGGCGCCACAGGAATATCGCCACCATGGCCGACAAGGCAGCGTGCACGGACGGTATTGCCGCCACCTGATTCACGCTGGCCTGTCCCTCATCGATCAGTGCCCGCGCGGCGTTGAGATGCAGGGCCCCCCAACCCCGCATCGAGATTCGCTCGACGAAGTCGTGGGCTCCGCTCTGGCTTACGTGCATGGCGCCCAGAAGCCCCCCGTTGGGAACCCCGGCGGCGGAACGCGACATGCAGTCGGGGTGGGATGGACCGCTGGGGAGCTGGTCGGTGGTGCAGCGGGCGGCGGCCCACGGCGGCGCCGCCGGCACGAGCGCATAGAACGCCAGGGCGATAAACCATATGGAGCCGAATCGCTTGACAAACGGTGGCCAGTCGTCCCTGTTACGCAGCCAGACGATTCCCCCGATCGCATACGGGACGATAAACACCGACATGTAGACGGTGCTGATGACTACCTCCCACCATGGCGGGTAAGGCGCTTTGAGGTGTTCCTGCAACCACACAGTCGGCTCGACACCGAAGAACAACCAGCGATCCACGTCGGGTTGGACTTGCCAGAGAGTGGATGCTCCCAGCAGCGGCGCCGCCCCGCGGCTGAAGTCGTACCCGATGAGAACGACCGCAAACGGAAGCCAGTCGCGGACTACAAGCAGCAGCCGACGCTGGCCGATACTTGCCGCGATCAAACCAGCGAAGATGTACACCATCAACAGCTGCCGATCGAAGGCAACGCCCGATGTCGATGTCCTCCACACCACCGCCGCCGCCCAGAGCCCGACCGCCACGCGCCGGGCCAGGGTCAGTCGACGACGTAGCGCGGGGTTGCTGATCCTCGGCACCACCTCGGCGTTGTCCGGAGGCACCACTTCGCGCGCCCAGTCGCGCACGCGGTGTCGACCCGGATGGGTGCTCATGAGCTGCGGCGGCGTGTCAGGGAAGCAGGTTGCGCGGGAACAGGTTGCCAGGCTGGTTGGGGGGCTGGCTCGCGGTCACGGTCACGGTCTGGGTCGCCGTCTGAGTCGGCGTCTGGATTGCCGTTTGAGTATCGATTTGGGTCTGGGTCGACGTCTGGACCACCGTCTGAGTATCGATTTGGGTCTGGGTCGACGTCTGGATTGACGTCTGGATTGCCGTTTGAGTATCGATCTGGGTCTGGGTTGCGGTGACCGTGCTAGGGCCGGCATTGGCTGGTGGTGGCGCCGCAGGCGCGCCACCGGACCCGTGAGCGTGGTGAGAGCCACCCGCGGCGGCCGCGGAGGTCGTCGTCGCGGCGGTCGTGGTGCTGGTGATGGTTGTGGTGGTCGGTGCCTTCGTACCGTTTGAGCCGCACGCCACGGCCAGCGGGCCCATGGCGATAGCGGCGCTCAGCCCGATGACAGCTGACACTCGCCGGCAACTGTTCCACCTGCTTGCCTGGTGCGACGGCTTTTCGGTTTCGACATCGGCGCTCGTCATGGATTCAGGTTCGCTTTCGTCGAAGAGCTACGTTTCTCGCCGGGGTTGGCAATCAGGGACGCTTCGCCCCGGCCGCGGGTGCCAGACCGTCCCTGGGCACCAATCATGGTGAGAGGAAAGCTCGCTGGAAACCTGGACGACACGCCGCGATCGGTATCCCTTCAACGGACTCCCAGCTAACGATCAGCACATCCGTATCTCGGCGGTCCAAACGGACAAGACCACCGCGGTAGTGCCACAACGAGTCTGTGGGAGTTGAGGATGAGCAAGAACATCCGACCCTTACCTGCCCTCGTGCGCTAACCGCGCGGCCAGGTCTATGAAGTCTGTGGCCACGATGTCGAACTCGCCTTGGCGATACACCGGGAGCGGTTTGCCGGCGCCATGTTCGAGCGCCCGCACCCCAAACCGGTCGCACCCCAAACCTTGGGGTTACACCAACGGCGCGACGAAACTCACCGCCTGGTCGATGTACGGCGAGGTCTCGTAGCCGGTGTGGGCAGACGGATTCCGGCCCGGAGAGCAGATCGGGTCACCGTCACCGCACACGTCGATGGCCCTGCCGGCGAAGAGGCCGCTGGTCGACAATGGATTGCCGAACTTGGCCGCCGGATTACCGAAGACCGCGACCGCGACGACGTTGCGGGCGGTGGCGGCGGGTAGCGCGGGCGCCGACCCTATGCTGCCGATTCGGTCCCCCAGCGGCGGCACCCCGGCCAGCATCGAGACCGCCGCGGCACCTTGTGAATACCCGCCGAGCACGATCCGGGTCCCCGGGCATTGCGCTGCCATGTTCGCGATGTGAGCGGTCGCGTCGGCTGCCCCGGCCGCCGCGGCCAGAAAGTTGTAGCTCGCCGGATAATCCACCCCATAGGTGCCGAGCGTGCGAGCGCCCAGCTGAGGCTGGAGCGCGTCCGTCAGGGCCTGGCCCACGCGGCCGATGCCGGGCGGCTCGCTGGTGCCGCGGGCGAAGACGATCTCGACATCGGGACACGGATCGGCTGCTGCCGTCCGGGCGGGGCCGCCGGCGATGGATGCCGCTGCGCCGAGGACGGCAGCCGCG
>Ga0209656_10000655_pt1 | contig 22550 bp, 28 predicted proteins | sample BogFormECP12_OM2_FD_188239 | JGI IMG/M metagenome (GOLD analysis project Ga0209656, IMG submission 188239) | Bog forest soil microbial communities from Calvert Island, British Columbia, Canada - ECP12_OM2 (SPAdes) (version 2) | ecosystem: Environmental > Aquatic > Freshwater > Wetlands > Bog ... | reverse complement strand
AATCAACTGGTAGAGCTGGGTACGGTCCACGACTTCCACAAACGGCGTCCCGCGTGCCGAGTTGCTGACGACGTAAATGGTGGGCGTATGGTCCACCGGAAGCCGCTGCCCCAGGGCATAGTCAGCCTTTACTTTGGCAGCCAGGTCCCCGTTCGAATCGACCACGAACGGCAGCACAACCTTATTCTGTTCAGCAAACTTTTCCGTGTAGCCGCGCAGGTTCTGCTTGGTGATGTAGGGCTGGTTCTTGAAGATATAGAGGCGATAGTCGTCGCCGATCTTTAGCGATTTGGTGTCGAAATAACGGGCGTTTACCGCCGCCTCGAACGACCATGGGTGTTGGGGCAAGGGAAAATCGTATTGAACCAGGGGGATATTGTACTGCTTGGCCGCATCATGCAGCAGCGGGGCAGCGCGCGCGCAGTCCGGACATTCCAGGTCTTCGAAGACGATAATGGCGGCCTTGGCTCCCTTGGGAGGCCGCAGCATGGAGGTGTCACCGCCCCACGCGAACGCGGCGGTTAGCAACGTTAGAACGAGAAGGACAAACTGCCGGGGAAGAGCGCAATTCATTACGAGTTTTCCTTGAGGCTGTGCCGATTGGGCCAGCAGGTTCCGCAGGAATAACTTTTATAGTAACGGAAAGCAGCCTCGCGAGTCTCGCTGCCCAGCCCGCACACCGCGTTTGCTCGCAATTCTACGGCCTGCTAAACTATAAGTTTCCCGCCTGATTGGCATAGCAAATCCAGATAAGGACCATTCGTGCGCAGTTACACTCGACATCAACTTAAGCAGGACTCGTTTAGAACATCGACCACCGAAACCATCTTCTGGGCTGTAGAACATCAATCCAAGCTCATCGCCGCAGGTATTGTGGTCGCGGTGATTGTGGCCGCCGTCATTGGCGGCTGGTGGTACGTGGACTATCGCGATCAGCAGGCGCAGAGCCAATTAGCGGCGGCCATTGAGAAGTACAGTGCTCCCATTCGTCCGGCGGGCGAGCCGGCTAATCCGGAGATGATGAGCTTTGCCTCGGCGCAGGAACGCGCCAAGGTCACCAACGCCGAATTCACCCGCATTGCCGACAAGTACTCGTTTACCCAGTCGGGACGCGTGGCGCGATACTTTGCCGGCATTACGTTCCACGAATTGGGCGACGATACCGCGGCGGAGAAGGACCTGAAGGACGTCGCCGACAGCCGCTCCAAAGAGATTGCCAGCCTGGCGAAGCTGGGGTTGGCGGGCATCTATCACGACACCAATCGTGATCCTCAGGCCGTCGTAATTTACAAGGACCTGGCCGATCATCCCACCGCTTCCGTAGGCAAAGGCACGGCGCAGTTCCTGCTGGCATCGTTGTACGAGGAGAGCCACCAGCCCGACCAGGCGCGCGCTCTCTATCAGCAGATGCAGAAGGAAAGCCCCGCAAGCCCGGTGGCACAGCTCGCGACGCAGAAGCTGCAGGCGATGAAATAGTAAGAGTCGCGCCTTGCCTCACATTCTTGCATAAGAAAAACCGGTCGCGGTTGCGACCGGTTTCTACTTTCTATTGCTAGTTCCCGTTGTTGGTCGGACGCGAGATTATCTGTTGCGGCGCAACCAGCTTCCCAGTCCAACGATCCCAGTTCCCAGCAACAACAGAGAGGAAGGTTCTGGCGTCGTCCCTCCTCCTCCTCCGGCGGGGTAAATGAGGCCATCGAACGGGTCGCCGTTGAGGGTGGAAACCACCTGGTATGTCCAGTTATTCGGATTCACCTTGTACAAGTTGCCGCTCCAATCGTCCACGAAATACACGCCCAGGTCTGCGTCCCATGCCACACCGTTGTCGTTCAGGAAGCCTGGGCTGCCCAGGAGCGTTGCTGCGCCCGTTGCCGGGTTAATGGAATAGAAACTACCGCTACCGCCCGCCATGGTCAGAATAAGCTGGCCGGTAGTCGAGTTGAAGGTCATGCCACCGGGGTAAATGCCGTTGCTGCCGATCAGCGTGGCCGCCCCAGTACTTGGGTTAAGGCTGTAAAAGTTTCCGTTCGTGGCATCTCCATACAGCATCTTGGTCGCAGGATCGTAGGCCAAGGCGAACATATCGGTGATACCATACGAGCCGACCTGAGTTGCTGCACCTGTGCTCAGATTTAGGGTGTACAGGGTGGGGTTGTTACGGCCGGCAATCCAATAGGCCGTGTTGTTGTCAGGATTCCAGGCCATGTCTCCGAAGTCACCAGTGGCGATTCCGGTGTAACCTACCTTGGTGAGAGCATACGTGTTCGGATCGATGGTGTAGAGAGTGTTAGTGGCGTCGTCCATCGCGTACAGCAGTGTGCCGGCCCAGGCCGTGCTGGTCGCGAAGCAGATCGCCAAGGGCAGAGTCAACAGAAGCAGGAAGAAGCGCCTCATAAGCCATCTCCTTTAGAGTCCGCAAGTTTAGAGTCCGCAAGTGCATATATTGCAAGGTACAAGTCGCGACGGAAGGTCGCTCCTTGTCAGGCTCGCTTGCACAGCCATAGAAAAACCTACTCGAATATCCGCAATTTTGTTTCCGCTGTAAGCCATTGAAACGAATAAGTAGTTGAAACAGTCTGGTGCAAGAACTTGCAGACAGTTCCCGAGGTTTTTCCCTTCGGTTGGCGAGCGACCTACCTTCCGCGTTAAATCTCGATTTTGAATTTCGTGCCGCCTGTGCGAAAGTAGCGCCGTGCGCGCTGTCGCCCTTCTCGGACCTGTGGCCAAGGAACACCACCTCGGGCGATTCGATCTGCCGGGCGTGAACCTGTTCTCCGGCAACGAGTTGGATCCCACCGACCAGCCGGACGCGGCGCTCATCTTCGGCGGCGATGGCACCATTCACCGCCATCTTGGCGGACTTGCCGTAAGGCAGATCCCGACACTTATCGTTCCGCTGGGCAGCGCGAACGACTTCGCGCGTTCCCTTGGAGGGGAGACGGTGGAGAAGGCGCTGGCCGCGTGGAGGCGCTTCTGCGCCACGGGCGACAACATCCAGGCGGTTGATCTTGGGACGGTTGAGCCATCGGACAAGACAACGCCTGATGCACCGGTTGCCTGGCAGGGCGAGTCGCTGGAGTCGATGCACTTTGTCCCGGACGGACCTCGTCGCGACCTGCCACAGATGGGCGAACGCATCATGCAATCGCAACTGCGGCGTCTGGACGATGCGGCGCGCGAGGCCTCTCGAACCACGATGTATGCATGCATTGCAGGCACAGGCCTCGACGCTGCGGTGAATCGCGTCACCCTGAAGCAGCCGCGCTGGCTGCGCGCTCACGGCGGCTACGTGGTTGCACTGCTGCAGGTGCTGCGAGGCTTCCGTCCGCCGCATGTCACGCTTTCCGTTGAAGTGGACGGGCAGTGGCAAACGCGGCTGGACGAGCCAGGATTTCTGATCGCCGCCGGTAATGGGCCGCAATATGGCCACGGTATGAGATTGGCGCCCGAGGCGCGCATGGACGATGGCCTGCTCGATATTTGTTTTGTGCGGCCGCTTAACAAATTGCGACTGGTACGTCTATTCAGAGTTGTCTATCGCGGCGGGCACATCGGCATGGAAGAGGTCGAGTATTTCCGGGCGGCGCGCGTGCGTCTTCGCACTGAGCCTGCGACTGAACTCTTCGCCGACGGCGAGTATATCGGCTTGACGCCCGTCGAAATCGGCGTTCGACGCAATGCCCTGCGGGTGATTGTTGGCGCGTGAAGGGACGCAAGCGTCTGCATGGCAAGCGCTTGTCTTAAGGAGCGTCGCGCCCGTAGGGGCGAAACGCCGGGTCGGTTGACATTTTCTGGAACTTATCGCAGGTTGTTGGGTCTATACTGTTATACAGAGCGATGTCTACGCCATCAGTGTCCAAACCGGCGACCCCAAGTGTTCCGCGGGTCGCACCGCAGGATCAGGTCTTGCCCTCATTGTTCGAGGGGCAAGGACTTTATCCGCAGCGCAAAGAGGCCTTTCTATACTCCTATGCCATCGTGATGGTTTCGGTGGCGCTGGCCATATGGTCGAGCCATTGGGCGTTCACCCATCAGGACCAGATTAAGCAGCAGGTGATTTCGCTGGCCACTGACATCAGCCCGTACATACCGATGCCGGTTTCGAAGAACCGGGCGGGCGGCGGCGGCGGCGGCGGCGATCGCGACAAGCTCAATGCGCCCAAAGGCGCTCTGCCGAAGCTGGCGAAGGACCAGATCGTGCCTCCAGCCATCGTGGTCCGCAATGACCATCCCAAGTTGGAAGTTACCCCAACAGTCGTAGTCCCGCCGGAGATTAAGCTGCCAACGGTTGGCGCATTGGGCGATCCTCTTTCGAAGGTGATTGGGCCGCCTTCCAACGGAACCGGTTACGGCGGCGGAATTGGCAGCGGCAGCGGCGGCGGCGTAGGTTCTGGAACCGGTCCTGGAGTTGGTCCAGGACACGGCGGCGGATATGGTGGAGGCGCATATCGCGTCGGCGGCGGCGTGAGCGCTCCCAAGGCGCTGTATGCACCTGATCCTGAGTACTCAGAAGAAGCGCGCAAAGCCAAGTATCAGGGCACGGTTGTGCTGTGGCTGGTGGTGGATGCCGCTGGACGTCCGCAACAGATCCGCGTGCAGCGGCCCTTGGGCATGGGTCTGGACGAGAAGGCCATCGAAGCCGTCAAGCAGTGGAAGTTTGAGCCCGCTAAAAAAGACGGCCAGCCCGTTCCCGTCATGATCAACGTCGAAGTAAACTTCCGGCTTTACTAACCCGATAAGTCATTGACCCGCTGGTTTCTGTCACAGTCCGGTTTGCGAGAGTTGCCTCGCGGGCACTAACAACCAAACCCTAATGGCCGGGCGCAGGAGCCGGTTGTTGATCTGGCGCTCCTCCGAAGTTCACCTTGGGAGCTTGTCTGGCGCCCTCGTCGGTCTTGAAATAGGCGTCATTGCGGGTGAATCCCGAAAGGCTGGCGACAATGTTGTTGGGGAACAATCCGATGTACGTGTTGTAGTCTTGCACGGTTTCGTTGTAGCGGCGGCGTTCAATCGCGATGCGGTTCTCGGTCCCCGCCAGCTCGTCCTGCAGGCGCATAAAGTTTTCGTTGGACTTGAGCTGGGGATAGTTCTCGACCACCACCAGCAGCCGGCCCAGTGCTGAGTCCAGTTGTCCATTGGCAGCAATTTTTTCTTCCGGGCCCTTGGCCCCGATCAACGCTGCTCTCGCAGCCGCGATGTCGCCGAACACTTTCACTTCCTGGCTGGCATATCCCTTCACTGTCTCAACCAGGTTTGGAATGAGATCAGCGCGACGTTGCAGGACGACGTCGACTTGCGACCACGCCGCATTCACCGCCTCCTTCTTGCGCACCATGTCGTTGCGGTGACCGATAAACGTGCCGCCCAACCAGAAGCCCAGCACCACCAGGATAACGATGATGATCAATCCAACTTTCATTCTCGTCTCGCTTTCGCTTTTGAACTCTTATGCTGTCCCAGACATCTTCTGCCAGTGGCGTTTCGGCGCGCGTGCGTCCAGTTCGTGGGCGACCCGGCCGATAGCACTCATGTAGGAGTTGTAAACCTCGAGGGTATCCACTGGATGCTCTCGATTGTTCCTGAGATCAAGAATCGTTCGCAAGGGCCGAGAATCGAAGCCGAAAACTTGCCCAGCATGCTCGGCCAGCTTCGCCTTATCGCGAGGAGGATCATCCCCCAGGGCAATAAGCGCATGACGCACCAATGTCAGCACGCTGCTGATGGACTTCGCCAAGACGAGTTTCAGCTCGCTTTCGTTATCAGGGTTCAGCAACCTATGCTGTCGCAGCCGCAGCAGAGTCGATCGCAGTTCGTGCTCCACCTCGACCCGATGCAGATTCATGGGCACCTGGATTGCGCCGACAATGTCTTCGCCGAAGAGCGTCCGGTGGGTGTTCTGAATATCGAGCAGTTCGATAGCGAAGACGTCCGCCGATTCCCGCAGCTCGAGATCCGTCATCATCAGTGGAGGCGTAAACTTCTCCTCGTGAGTCCACCAATGTATCACCGGTGTTAGCGTTGCTAGCGGTCCGGCGCCAAGGTCATGGAAGACGGCCAGCACGTTTACGTCAGAGTATTGCTCATGAAACTCTTCTCGCGCCGCGGAACCGTACAACACTACGGAGACCAGGTTGCCGCGGGAAGCTGTCTGCAATCGGCTGACGAGTTCATCGAGTTTGTTCTCAGGCTTCTTCATTTTGTCTTTCTTCGCTGGATACTTACCAACTGCCTCCAGCGCCCCCGCCTCCGCTCATTCCGCCGCCAAATCCTCCGAATCCACCACCACCGCCGAACCCTCCCGAGCTGCCTCCAAACCCTCCACCTCGGCCCCAGCCACCGCCCATCGGCGGAAGGAAAACCACGGGAGGAATTCCGCCGCCGCGTCCCCCAAAACGAGACCCGCCACTACCGCCTCCTCTGCGGCTGATAGCACGAATCAACCACGGAACTCCGATGAAGAGCACCGGCAGAACCCACCACGGTAAACCGGAACCCGATGCTGGTTGACGCGTGGCTGGAAGACTCGGCACGCCGGTAAGTTGAACACCCTTGTCGGCTGCGATCACTTGCGCCAGGCGGGTAACGCCTGCCATCACGGCACTATTGTAGTTACCGCTACGTAGATCAGGCACCATGACCCGCCCCACGTCTCCTGCCCGCGCATCATTGATGACCGGCTCCAGACCGTACCCTACTTCGATTCGATATTGGCGCTCGCTCGGGGCGAGCAGCAAGAGCGCCCCACGGCTCTCTGGCTTCGAACCGACGCCTAAGTGCCTGTAGAGATCGGCTGCGTAGTCCTCTTTGCTTTGGCCTTCGAGAGAACGTACGGTTACGACGGCAATCTGGGCTCCAGTTTTTTGTTGGATCTCGGCGCAAAGCGCCTCAATCTTCGACTTCGTAGCCGGATCAATCACCTGTGCCAGGTCAGTTACATATCCTTGCGGGCGGATATCGGAGATCTTCTCAGCCTGAAGGCTGCCCCAAGCGAGAACCAACACTACGTAGACGACGAGGTTGACGGGGAAACGCACCATGACACCGGCCGGAAACGGAGGGGCTTACTTCCTACAATCCAAGAACTGCCATGAACTCCACATCAACTCGTTACTTGAGCTGCGTGTTGTTGCACACGACATGCGAGCGCGACAGGGCCTGTTGCCTGTCGCGGTCTCCTTCTTGTTATACACGTTAGCGCTGGAACGGCTTGGCCAGGGGGGCGACCTTGCTCTTTGCTTTGTCGGCCCACTCCGAGCCTTTGTCAACCCAGTCGCTCGCCTGATCGCTGAAGTCATCCACGGCGTCACGCGCGTCTTCGTACTTGCGGCGAAGGGTCTTGCGCATCTGCTTTCCGGTTTGGGGTGCGAGCAGGAGCGCAATCAAGGCGCCGGCTGCCAGTCCTATGAACAGCATGGTCAAGCCACTCCCAGACTCGCGATATTCTCCCGAGCTTGCAGAGTCATTCGTTTCGTCACTCATTAGGTTCCTTCCTTCCTGTGGAAATATTACCGCGATATTGGGGAGAGCGTTTAGGATTCGTCTGCCTAAGCGTTGGCGGCTCGTTTGGGGAACAATCGCGAATTTCCCAAGGACATCGCCGGACGTGTAAAATCGGGTGTTTACCCTTCGAGCCGCGCGGTCACGAAGGCCCTGATGGGGTGTTTCTCGCGTCAGTCGGGGTCCTCGGAACGCGCCGTTTTTGCCGCGTTCTGGGGTGGAGCGGCTCTCCCAAAGAAACAAGGAGTCACACGAATGGCAATACCAGCCACACAGATGCGTCCGGGCATGGTCATCAAGCACAACAACGATCTTCATTCCGTATTCAGCGTCGAGCATCGCACTCCGGGCAACTTGCGCGCCTTTATCCAGGCCAAGCTGCGCAACCTGCGCACTGGCGCTATGTTCGAGCACCGCTTCCGCTCCGGCGACGCCATCGAAAGGATTACGGTTGACGAAGTGCAGATGGAGTTTCTCTACGCCGACGGCGACGACTACCACTTCATGAATACGGAAAACTACGAGCAGCTTCACCTGAACCGTGACATCCTGGGAGACGCGGTCGACTACCTGATCCCCAATCTTCAACTCAAGATCGAGTTCTTCGACGGCAAAGCCGTGGGTGTGGAATTGCCGCAGACGGTGGAGCTCACGGTGGTGGAGACCGAACCAGGGTTGAAGTCCGCCACTGCCAGCAGGCGTTACCAAGGCGGCAAAGACGGAGACTGGCCTAGTGGTGCAAGTGCCGCCGTTTATCAACGAAGGCGAGAGGATCCGCGTGGACACGTCGGAAGGCGCGTATCTGTCGCGGGCGTAAGCACCTTTCTTTGTCATCCCGAGCCAAGCCGAGGGATCTGCGGTGCTTGTGCATTGCTAATTGATATTTGCTAACTGCTAATGTCTGACCTCCAAACCCGCCGTTACCTAATCTCGGGACGCGTGCAAGGCGTCGGTTTTCGCTGGTTTGTGGAGCGCGAGGCGGGGCTGATCGGTCTCGCCGGTTGGGTTCGCAACTGCGAGAACGGCGACGTCGAAGTAATGGCAACGGGCACGCGCGAGCAGCACGGTTCGCTGAGTCGTAAGCTGCAGGAGGGACCGCGGGCCGCGCGCGTGGACCACATTAGCGAATCGGCTGCGCCGTTAATGGAGGCGCAATCGTTTCGCATTGAAGGAGGGTGACAAGCCATGGCGCAGGACCACAACTGTAACGACCTCAAGAAGCTCATCCGCGAGGTACCCGATTTCCCGAAGCCCGGCATTCTCTTTTACGACATCACTACGCTGCTTAAAGACAAGCTCGGCTTTGCCCGCCTCATCGACGCGCTTACCGAGCACTACATCGACAAGGACATCGATCTGGTGCTGGGCATCGAAGCGCGCGGATTTATCTTTGGGCCGGCGCTGGCCTATCGCCTGAACGCCGGCTTCGTTCCCGTGCGCAAGCCGAAGAAGCTTCCCGCCGAAGTTTTGCAGTGGAAGTATGAACTTGAATACGGCCACGACACCTTGGAAATCCACAAAGATGCGATCAAGCCGGGACAGCACATCGTCATTTGCGACGACCTGCTCGCGACCGGCGGCACAGCCAAAGCGACGGCCGAGATGGCCAAGTCGCTCGGCGCCGACATCTGCGGACTGGGGTTCGTAGTCGAGTTGGACGCCCTCAAAGGCCGCGATAAACTGCAGGGCTGCGACGTGTACTCGCTACTGCACTATTAGGGGCAGTGGTTGGTGGATAGCGGTCAGGGGGCTAATGCAGAGCTGCGAGCTTTCGCGTGGTTCACCAGATTGTCTTCAACAACGGACATCTGAGAATTCGTTCGTCGGCTGTGACCAGCGGCAAGCCTTCGGCTCGCGCGGTGGCAGCGATGATGCGATCCATTGGGTCAGAAGGAAAATCAGGCGGGAAGTGCGCGGTCAACACCGCAACATCCGGAGAGATCGGTTTGATTGTCACATTGGCGATCATCCCCTGGATCGTTGTTTCGAAACTGCCTCGCAATCCCACTCGGCCACGCCGGATGAGCCCCGCCAGTTCTACAAGTGTGATGGCAGAGATCGCCAGCCCGTCCGATGCCCGCGCTCTCCTGATGGATGACGCAGCAGCGCGCGATAGTTTGCTGCCTTGCAGCTGTGACCACACCAGCACGTGAGTGTCCAGAAGGATCATTTCAGCATGTCGTAGTCTTCCAGCGGAAATACGGGTGTGATGAGGTCATCTGGGTCACCGATGATCTCGATGACGCCCTCTAGCCGGCCGATGAAGTCATCGCCCTTTCCGCTTTTCTTATTCCGAGGCCGTCCCACCTCCACAAAAGGCTCCCCGCGCTTGGTGATCAGCAATGGCTTACCGGTTCTAGCAACCTCGGCCATCGCGCCCAGGCATTTGGCTTTGAATTCGCCCACTGCCATTCTTCTTTCTCCTTGGGCGACGAGTACGTTAGTCAATGGCTTTTTCCCGACTACTCTCGACCTCATATGGTCACCTCCAGATGACCATGGTCATTTTAACATGGTCATGTCGTTTTCTGTCCCGATTACTACTCGTCGCCCCTCGATCGTGTACTCTCCTTCCAGCACAATCCGGATGGCCTCAGAGTAGGCGATGTGCTCCTGTTCCAGAATGCGGGCGGCCAGCGTGTGCTCGTCGTCGGTGTCCAGCACAGGTACAGTCTTTTGCAGGATGATCGCTCCATGGTCGAGGTCTGCGTCCACGAAGTGCACAGTGCAGCCCGAGACTTTCACGCCCCAATCGAAGGCCTGCTTTTGTGCGTCCAAACCAGGAAACGCCGGCAGCAGCGCGGGATGAATATTGAGGATGCGATTGGGAAACCGCTGCACGAACCAGGGCGACAACAGGCGCATGTATCCTGCAAGGCAGACGAGTTCGACCTCATGCTCCCGCAGCGCGGCCACGACTTCGCGATCATGCTCCTCGCGCGGCTTGCCCTTCGATGGAATCACCAGCGCTGTCAGGCCACGCCGCCGCGCCGACTCAATGCCTGGTGCGTCAGCCCGGTTCGAGATGACGATCGCGATCTTCGCGTCGAGCTTGCCTGAGGCGACGCGGTCAGCAATGGCCTCAAAATTCGATCCGCGCCCAGAGAGCAGGATGCCAAGGTTCTTCATGGAGTGATACGCGAATGATAATTGATTGCATTTAGCAGTTGGTACTTGGCATTTAGCACTCAGCCAGACGCCGATTTGCAAGGGCCTTGAATCGGCGAATCTGCGACTGTGTTCCGCCCACTTCCCTTCCCCTGCGCAGTATTACCTAGAATCAATCACTTAGCCTTAAGATTACTCGCAAAATATTGATTCCGCTTAACTTACACGTAAAATATTAAATCATAATGGCTTAGAAGCAAGAATAGGTTCTTTTCTGTAATATTAATAATATTATCAATGCCAATGTTGTATCATACTAATGATACAATCAATACCACATTGATAGCATGCTATCCATACAAATCGTACGCTGAAAAACTGACATACGAGCCGACAGTACCAAACTGTTGCGGTTTAACCAGTCAGTGCTAACATTCACTGCCATGACGTAAGGATGAGGTGGTAATGGCTACAGGGGCAACAGTTGCGGTGGCAAAGGCAGGCAAGGCCACCGCGCCAAAGTGCAACTTCGCTATATGGCAGTCAATACTTCCGCCAAGGCGATCGAGGCTCTGAAGGCGTTGCTGGCAGACGCCAAGAGCAGAGGTCTGGACAAGATGAGCATGGATGAAATTAATGCTGAGATCGCACCCCATCGTCGCGAGAAGCGCTTAACCGCTCGCTAAAAAAATCGAAGAAGCAGATCGCTCGCACGTTGCTCTTCACCCCCGACCTCAGCTCGCATGGCTGAGTTCTTCGCGAATAACGCGGCGAAGGGTGGCCTCCAGCGGTTCGCGGCTCCGCCGAATGTGTTGCCGCAGAGCATCGTTGATGAGGCTCTGATAGTTCCCGCCGCCGGCCTGGTCCACCTGGCGCCGAAACCAGTCCAAAACGTCGTCGTCGAGCCGGATGGTGATTCTGGTCTTGCCCTTGGGAACGGGCACGACAGGTCCGCGCTTGCCGCGGCTGAAGTCGTATTCACGTTTCATTGTTTTCCTCGTATTGCCGCTTCTGCGCGGAGTCGTCGGCCGGGCGGAGATGAGCCGAATTCTCTCGCCACGCCAGGTGTAAACCACCACCAAAATTCTGCCCAACATGTCCATCCCGATCGTGATCCGTCGCTCTTCATCTCCGAGATGGGGGTCGCGAATGGTCAGGGCAAAATCATCTTCGAAGACTGGGACGGCATCTGCAAAGTGGACCTCCGTGCTTTGCGAGATTGGTCGCGGCCTTGGCCGGGTCCCACTCAAAGTGCACGGCAACCATTGTATGCACAGTTGTACACCCCTGTAAAGATGTAAGCGCGTTGCGCCCTCCCCTCGCTTCCCGTTACTATCGCCGCAGCGTGCCTTTGTCCAAAGAGAACCCTGATCCCGACCGCATCGTCTCGGCGGTGCCGGTGGATGACGATTCGTCCTTCGAGCTGAAGCTGCGCCCGCAGCGGCTGCGCGAGTTCATCGGACAGAAGAAGGTCAAAGACAATCTCGAGGTCGCGATTCAGGCGGCCAAGTCGCGCGGCGAGGCGCTCGACCACGTGCTGCTCTACGGGCCTCCGGGGCTGGGCAAGACGACGCTGGCCAACATCATTGCCAACGAGTTGGGCGTCGCCTTCCAGCAGACCTCGGGGCCGACGCTGCAAATCAAGGGCGACCTCACGGCGGTGCTGACCAACCTGCGCGAGCGGCAGGTCCTGTTCATCGACGAAGTCCACCGCCTGCAACCGGTGCTGGAAGAGCTGCTGTACTCGGCGCTGGAAGACTACAAGCTTGACATCATTATCGGGCAAGGGCCGTCGGCGCGCACCCATACCATCGAGGTGCGGCCGTTCACCTTCATCGGTGCGACTACGCGCGCGGGGCTGCTGTCGGCGCCGCTGCGCTCGCGCTTCGGCATCGTGCTGCGGCTGGAGTTCTACACCCATGAGGACCTGAAGGTCATCCTGCAGCGCTCGGCCGAAATTCTGGGTGTCGAAATTGACGAGCCCGGCGCCATCGAGATTGCGACGCGCTGCCGCGGCACACCGCGCATAGCCAATCGCCTGCTGCGGCGGGTGCGCGACTACGCCCAGGTGCGCGGCGCCGGCAAGATCGACAAGCCCACGGCGCAGGCAGCGCTGGAGATGCTGGAGGTTGATCGCCACGGCTTCGACGAGATTGACCGCAAGCTGCTGCTGACCATCATCGAGAAATATCAGGGGGGGCCGGTGGGCGTGAACACGCTGGCGGCGTCGCTCGCGGAAGAAGTGGATGCGATTGAAGAGATCTACGAGCCGTTCCTCATCCAGATCGGCTTTCTCGACCGCACTCCGCGGGGGCGAGTCGCGACGCACCTTGCGTACGAGCACTTCGGGGTAAAGCGGCCGAGAGTGGATCGGAGTGGGCAGGAGACGTTGTTCTAGCGCTATTCGCTATTCGCTGTTCGCTATTCGCCAACCTGGGTGTCTCTCCAGGCCCTGGCGAAAAGCGAAGGGCGAAGGGCCACGAACTGGACTGGCGCGCACTCGCCATCAGCAGATAAGCTAGTCAAACAAGGAGAGTTTTGTATGGCTCAATTGATGAGGACTTCAAACCCGGCGTTAAGTGGCGACACCTTCCGCACCGGCGAAGCGACTTTCGGCGAGAGCATGACCGTATCGGGCGCCGTCAACAAGACGGGCATCCTGCTCATCTGCTGCGTTGCCACCGCTGCCTGGACCTGGAACCGCTTCTTCAACGCCAGCTCGCCCGAGAGTGCGATGCAGGCGGTCGCCCCGATGATGGTGGTCGGCGGCATCGGCGGATTCATCCTGGCCATGGTCACCATCTTCAAGAAAGAATGGTCGCCCATTACCGCCCCGATTTACGCACTGCTGGAAGGTCTGCTGCTGGGCGGAGTCTCCGCCATGCTGGAGATGCGCTTCCACGGCATCGCCATACAGGCTGTGGCGCTCACCTTCGGCACCTTGGTCGCGATGCTGGTTGCCTACCGTACCGGCCTCATCCGCGTGACCGACAAGTTGCGGCTCGGCATTGTCGCTGCCACCGGCGGCATTGCGGTGTTCTACTTCCTGCAATTCATCCTGGGGTTTTTCGGTGTGCACTTCACAACCATCAACGGCTCTAGTCCAATCGGGATCGGCTTCAGCCTGCTTGTGGTGGTCATCGCGGCGCTGAATCTCGTCCTTGATTTCGACCTCATCGAGAACGGCGCACGGATGGGCGCGCCGAAATACATGGAGTGGTACGGCGCCTTCGCGCTGATGATCACGCTGATCTGGCTGTACTTCGAGATCTTGCGGCTGCTGTCGAAGTTCCGCAGCCGCTGAGTTGAATGTGATAGCGGTTCGCTCGTTTGCCAAAATCAATCTCGGGCTGAAGATCGGGCCGCTCCGCGCCGACGGTTTCCACGAGCTGCGCACCATCTATCAGACGCTGGCGCTGCACGACATCGTTCGGGTGGAAGTACAGCCCGGCGTCGGGATTGAGATTCGCTGCAACGATCCGCGCGTGCCGCTGGACCAGTCGAACACCTGCTACAAGATTGTTGAGCGTGTGCTAGCGGTCCTTCAGGGGCTAAAGCCCGGTTCCCAGGCAGCGCCTGACGGCACGGCTAAAGCCGTGCCCCTTCAAGAAGAGGCTTTCGAGGCGGCTGAATCTGTGCCTCTTCAAGACCAGAATTACGAGATGGCGCGCGGTGGCAAGATCGTCATCGAGATTGACAAGCGGTTGCCGGTGCAAGGCGGCCTGGGCGCCGCGTCGTCGAATGGGATCGCGACGGTGCTTGGGCTGGAACGCGCCATCGGCACAAGGCTCGCCGACGAAGAGAAGCTGCGCATTGCGGCCGAGGTTGGCAGCGACCTGCCGCTGTTTCTGGTTGGAGGGACAGTTCTCGGCGTCGGGCGCGGCGAGCAGGTGCATCCGCTGGAAGACCTGCCAACCATGCATCTGGTGGTGGTCACGCCGGCGGTTGGCGTTTCCACTCCGGCGGCGTTTGCGCACTGGGATGAGATGGTCGCGCGCGAGGCAGAATTGACCGGCACGGTAGCCACAGGTACAATAAAAAAGCTTGGTCAGGACGTGTTTACCCGGCTGAGCGAAAGTGTTTTCTCGCAGGCTGCATCTGCGAGTAAGCCTGCATCCGGTGTTCCCGCAGTGGGCGGGGACCGGGCCGAGACGCCGCTTCTCGACCTCGTCCGAGCCGGGATCGAGAACGACTTCGAACGCGTAGTCTTTCCAGAGTATCCCGAGTTGCTTGAGGTAAAACGTGTCCTGGAGCGCGAAGGCGCGCGCTTCGCGTCGCTGTCTGGTTCCGGGTCAACGTTGTATGGAGCGTTCGACTTGGGCGAGGAAGCGCAGGATGTCGCCACGCGGATGAAGGCGGCGGGACACGCTGCGGTGGCAACGACAACGCTGACGCGGGAGCAGTACTGGCGAGAGATGTTTGGGGAGTGATCTGAAGTTTCCCACCCTATCGTTTCCGCCAAAAGAGGGCGGAAGCGATAGGATGGGGCACCCAGCGGTCGGGGGCTGCTCGTTGTTTCACTGGGCGGTCGACTAATGGTAGGTCAAGTGCCTTTGGAGCACTTTGTCTAGGTTCGAATCCTAGCCGCCCAGCCAGAAGAACAGTTGTCAGTGGCCAGTTGTCAGCTGTCAGTTATTTCAGATTTGCAGACTAAGAGCTAAGAGCTAAGAGTCAATACCGAACAGCGGCATTCAAGACCCAGCATGTAACTCAACCAGGTTAAGCGGGGTGTTTGATTTGATGGAAACGGCAGCAAAAGCAAGCGCAGATCATCCTGTGATCGCGGCTGGCGAAGGCACGGCGACGGTCGCGCAGCAGTCGGACAAGAAGGTCCACCCGGGCGCCGACCCCAAAGCTGAGCGCAAGCCCGCGCGGGCGCGTCAGGATGACCGGTGGAAGATATTTTCCGGCACCGCGAACGACGCGCTGTCCAGAGAGATTTGCGATTTCCTGGGCATGCCGCTGGGCCAAACGCACATCGCCAAGTTCTCCGATGGCGAGACGTACGTGCAGATCATGGAGAACGTGCGCGGGGCCGACGTTTTCATGGTGCAGCCGACCTGCGATCCGGTTGACCTGCACCTGATGCAGTTGCTGCTGCTGATTGATGCGCTGAAGCGCGCTTCGGCGCGCCGCATCACGGTGGTGATTCCGTACTTCGGATACGCCCGGCAGGACCGCAAGGACAAGCCGCGGGTTCCGATTTCGTCGAAGCTGGTGGCGGACCTGTTGACGACGGCGGGGGCCGATAGGGCGCTGGTGGTTGATTTACACGCGCCGCAGATTCAGGGGTTCTTCAACATCCCGGTGGACCATCTGTTCGCGTCGCCGGTGCTAGTGGATTACTTCCGGAAGAAGGAGTTTCCGGACCTGACGGTGGTTTCCCCCGACGCGGGTGGCGTGGAGCGCGCGCGCTTTTTCGCCAAGAAAATGGAGTCGGCGCTGGCCATCGTGGACAAGCGCCGCGTGGAGATGGATGAGACCGAGGTGATGCACGTCATCGGTGACGTAAAGGGCCGCACCTGTCTCATCCTGGATGACATTATCGACACCGCCGGTACGTTGGTGAAGACTTGCCAGGCGCTGCTGGATGCGGGTGCTCGCGAGGTGTACGCCTGCGCCACCCATCCGGTGCTTTCGGGGCCGGCGATCGAGAGGATTTCGCAATCGGGGTTGGCCGAAGTGGTGGTCACCAACACTATCCCGCTGACGGAAGCGGCGCGCCACGAGCCCAAGATCAAAGTGTTGTCGATCGCAGGTCTGATTGGGCGCGCCATTCAGTCGATTCACGAAGAGACTTCGGTCAGCAGACTGTTTTTGTAAAGGACCCAGATTATGGCTACAGCAACCGCAGACAAGAATGTAGAAGCCAAGCCGCGGCAGAGCGGCACCAAAAACGACGCACGCCGGGTTCGCAAGACCGGCATGGTCCCGGCCGTGGTGTATGGCGCCGGACAAAAGTCCGAGACCATCGCAGTGGATCCCAAACAGATCAGGCGGATCCTGAACTCGGAGTCGGGACACAACTCGATCTTCGATCTCAGCTTGGACGGTAATGCCGCCAAGGTGATGATCGTGGATTGGCAGTACGAGCCCATCAAGGGCGCATTGCTGCATGTGGATCTGAAGCGCATTGCGATGGACAAGGCGTTGCAGGTCAGCGTGCCTATCGTGCTTAAGGGCGAAGCTCCCGGAGTCAAAGTGCAGGGCGGCATTATGGAGCAGTTGCTGCGCGAGGTTGAGATCGAGTGCTTGCCGGGCGACATTCCGGGCCACATCGACGCGGACGTCAGCAACCTCATGTTCGGCGAGGTGATCCGGGTCTCCAATCTGCCGCACGATGACAAGGTGAAATTCGTCACCGACGAGAACCAGCCGGTGGCGCACGTGGTCGCAGTAAAGGAAGTTGTGGAAGCAGCTCCTGCGGTCGAAGGCGCCGAAGCCGAGGCGGCTGCTGCCGAGCCCGAAGTCATCAAGAAGGGCAAGCAGGAGACCGAAGGCGAAGCTGCTGAGGGCGCGAAGGCGGAGAAGCCCGAAAAGGGCGAGAAGTCCGAGAAGAAGAAGTAGGCGTTGTGAAGCTGATCGTCGGGCTCGGCAATCCGGGCATCGAATACCAGTTCACACCGCACAACCTGGGTTTCCTGGCGGTGGACCGCATCGCCGAGCAATGCGGCGTGCGGGTCAATAACCGCAACTGCCGCGCGCAGACGGCGCGCACCCGCATCGCCGAGCAGGAAGTGGTGCTGGCCAAGCCGGAAACCTACATGAACCTGAGTGGCACTGCGGTCCGCGAGCTGGTGCGCGAGTACGAGGCGCAACCGGAACAAGACCTGGTGCTGCTCTACGACGAAATGGATTTGCCGCTGGGCAGTTTGCGGGTCCGGCCACGTGGCCGCTCCGCGGGACACAACGGCGTGGAATCGGTGATTGACGCGCTGGGCACGCAGGAAATCACGCGCGTACGGATGGGAATTGCGCCCGATTATGCGGTGGGCGATGGCGCGAAATATGTGCTGTCGCAGTTCAAGAAGTCGCAGTCTCCGGTGATTGAAGAGGTGCTGGATGCGGCGGCTGAGGCAGTAAGAGTCATTCTCGCGGAAGGCGTGCAGGCGGCGATGAACCGCTTCAATCGCAAGTCCGATGAGGCAACTAGCGACTAGCAACTAGCCGTTAGCTGACAAAACAAGACACGCGCTAGTTGCTAACTGCTAGTTACTAGTTGCCGGGAGAGAAAAATGCAACGTACTTATGAATTAATGTTCATCGTCCGGCCGGACATGCTGGAAGAGGACCAGGACAAACTGATCTCGAATGTCGAGACCCAGGTGGGCAATGCGGGCGGCTCGGTGAAGAGCGTGGAGCGCATGGGCAAGCGGCGTCTGGCCTACACCGTCCGCAAGTTCCAGGACGGCATTTACATCCTGATGGTGCTGGAAGGTGAAGGCGGCATGGTGAAGGAAGTGGAGCGCCGCCTGCGCGTTACCGAGCCGGTGATCAAGTTCATCACCGTGCGGGTGGACGAGGAGCAGAAGCGGCTGGCCAAGATCAAGGCCATTCGCGACACCAAGGTCCGTGGTAAGGGACGGCAAGCGGCGGCGGCGGCGGCCGCTGCGGAAGCTGCCGCCTCGGCGGCGGAAGTGACACCTGAACCGGCATCGCCAGCCGGAACTGAGCCGGCCCCGGTCATCGCCTAAGAGTCGATAGCCGGAAATTAAGCGCCGCCCAGCGCCATCGGCGTCAGCCCTGGCCTGGTGGCAATCAGAATTTCAAGTCCCGTTAGGGACGGTGCCTGGACGAAACTCGCGTCAAGGCGGCAGGACAACAAGGAGAATCATGGCAGACGAAACTATCAAGACCGCGGGGCCCGAAAATGGCGCCGCTACGAGTGACGCCCCGGCGGCACGCCCGGAAGGCGGACCGCGCGAAGGTGGTCCGCGGGGACCGCGTCCCGGTGGACGGCCTGGCGCCGGCCCTGGCGGCCCACGCGAAGGTGGCCGCAAGTTCTTCCGGCGCAAGAAGGTTTGCAAGTTCTGCGTGGAGAAGATTGACGGTATCAACTACAAGGACGTGCGCTTGCTTTCGCAGTTCGTTTCCGAGGCCGGCAAGATTGTTCCCCGGCGTTTGACGGGCGTATGCACGCCGCACCAGCGCCGCCTCGCCGACGCCATCAAGCAGGCGCGCAACATTGCGCTGATACCTTTCGGCGGGCGGTAAGTTAGTGGTCAGTGGCTAGTGGCTAGTGGATGGGTACTAGAAGCTATCTCATAAATCGCTTTTGAAAGGGTACGGCATCGGCCGTGCCGCTGAAGTCCCGATAAACAATGGGCTTTAGCCCCTGAGGGAGTCCGGGTTTCGGCGCTCAGGCATTTATGAGATGAGTTCTAGCTGTGGTGAATACTTTACCGGCGTCGAGACAGGCTGGCTTATAAGGCCAGCTTTTGGGTGAGGCAGTTGGCAGCCCGTGCCTTCAGGCCCGGCGTAAAGTGGATAGAAATTTTTTTTCGACCTGGACTTCGGTCCGGCGACAAGGAAAGAATCTAACGGAGTTCTCTCATGGAAGTCATTCTGAAAGAAGATGTAGCCAAGCTTGGTTCTCGCGGTGACGTAATCAAAGTGGCCGAGGGCTACGGCCGCAACTATCTCCTCCCGAAAAAGCTGGCCATTGAAGCGACGGCCGCCAACCGGGCTGTCATCGAGCAAATGAAGGCAGCCGCGGTGCGCCGTGTCGCCCGCGAAAAAGGCGATGCCGAAAAGTTGGCGCAACTGCTGGCCGGCGTCTCACTTAGCTTCACCCGCAAGTCGGGGGAGCACGACCAGCTCTTCGGTTCGGTCACCTCGGCCGATATTGCGCGCGAACTCGAGCACAAGAGCTTCAACATTGATCGCCGCAAAATCCATCTCGACGAGCCGTTGAAGCACGTCGGGGAATTCAACGTGCCCATCCGGCTGCACAAGGATGTTACCGTGCCGGTGAAGGTGGTCATCAACAAGGATTCGGTTACTGAGGAAGCTCCGGCGGAAGAAGCCAGCGCCGAAGCGTAGAGGTGCCTACCAGATGCGGCGCACGCCATAGTGATCGAACACAGGATCAGCGCTGATGATGGGCCAGCCTGTGGCTTGCGCCTGTGCGACTAGCATGCGATCGAACGGGTCCTTGTGATGCAAGGGCAAAAGACCGGCGCGGATCGCGTGGGAGGACTCGACGGGCAGCTCGGTGAAGCCTTCTGCGACCATCTTACTTACCCAGTTTGCGAGCAGCACGTGGACGCGAAGCTTTCCAATGTTCGTCTTAATGGCGAGTTCCCAAGGCACGACGGCTGAGATCACAATCGAGTTCAGTCGGTTCGCGATAACGATCTTCGCCGATTCGGACAGCTGCCCGGGGTCATCTAACCACCATTTCAAAGAATGAGTGTCGAGCAAGGCCGTCATTCAAAACCCAGTTCCCGCATTTCCTCATCGGTTAGCGGGTCGAAGGCATCCGGCGCGGACCAAAGCTGCCCCTTCATGCTGCCGGGAATGCGCTTCTTGGACGTCTCCTGAATCGGCACCAGCTTTACAACCGGTTTCTTGCCGCGCGTGATGACAACATCCTTCCCCTTCTCAGCTTCTTTGATCAGCCGCGAGAGGTTGGTTTTCGCCTGATGGACGGTATAGCTCATTAGCTAAGTTTACTTAGCTAATCGAAGACGGTCAATTCTCCGCCGGCTAAACCTGCATAGCCAGGCGGTCAACCCACAGAGCCACGTTGCAACGTTTGTGGTGCAATTCAATCCCCCTCCACGCGCCGATATCGGAACTGCAATGTCGCTTCCGACGTAAGTATTAAGTGAGCGTCTATAATGACCGCTCACGGTTTCTGCCAGCGCCCGTCTATGTAGTTGCAGGCACGAGAATTGGGCTTGCTAATTGCACACTAGGTAGAAACCAGTATGCCGGCCGAAGCGGTAGCAGTTCCTCTCACGGTTGGCCCGGGGCTCCGCCCTCCTCAGACGTGGCGAGCGGCGGACGAGACGTCCTCTACTCCCTCCGACCGAGGGTCGATGGTTGGGCAGGCCCAGAGCCGAATGAACGACACGGAGCTGATACGGGAAGCTCAACGTGGCAATGCCGCCGCGTTCGAGGATTTGGTGCGCCAGTACGATGGCGCCGTGCTTCGCCTCGCCTACCACCTGACACGCTCCCAGCAGGACGCGCAGGACATCTACCAGGAAGCCTTTCTCAAAGCCTACCGGAACATCAACAACTTCCGTTTTGAATGCTCGTTTTATACCTGGATCTACCGCATCGTCACCAACTTGTGCCTTGATCTTTTGCGCAAGCGGCAGGTGCGGAAGGAAGACTCAGGCATTGCGTCCGACTCGGAAGGCGGCACCTATGACATGCTGGACCAGGTCGCCGATGTGCGGTCTGGCGCAAGCCCCGAGCGTGACCTCATGCGGCGAGAACTGGGTGCGCGGATCGCGAAGGCCCTGACGAAACTTACTCCGCGCGAGCGGATGGTCTTTGAGATGAAACACTACCAGGGGCTGAAGCTGCGGACGATCGGCGAGATTTTGAATACTACGGAAGAGACCGCGAAGAACACGCTGTTTCGCGGAACGCAGAAACTGAGGGCAGCACTGAAGGACATGCGTTGACAGAAAGTGGTTAGTCGTTGGCGGTAAGAGGTGAGTCATCATGAATTGCGAGTGGGTACAACAGAACGTCACGCTATATCTGTATAACGAACTGGCTGACGACGCGCGTCACGAGTTGGAGCAGCACATTGCGCGCTGCAAGGTGTGCGCTACCGAGGTATCGGCCCAGCAGGAGTTTCAGGTGCAGATGAGCGCTCTGCCGGTGGAAGAGCCTTCGGCGAGCTTTCTGGCTGCAGCCCGTATGCGGCTGCAGGAGGCGCTTGAAACCGCCGAGCAAAAACGCGCCTGGTACCACCGGTTCGCCTTCGATCCCACCGCATGGCTGCGGCAGGTACGGTTTTCGCCCGCTTTGGCCTCGCTCATCTTCCTGGTGGGCTTCGGCGGCGGGATTGGCGCCATGTACAGTGCAATGAGCAAGGGTTCGCCTGCCCATCCCCCTAGCGAAGCAGCTTCCATTGGCGGCATCACCTCCATCGAGAAACAGCCCGGCACTGACAATGTGAAAGTTCAATACGACACGCGGCTTCCGGCTTCCGTAGAAGGTTCCGTGTCTGATCCGAAAGTGCAAGACCTGTTGCTTTATGCGGCCAAAAGCAACGAAAATTCCGGTGTCCGCCTGAATTCGGTAGACGCGCTGACCAGCAAGGCCGACGATCCGCGGGTCCGCGAGACGCTGACCTACGCGTTGCGCTACGATAGCAACCCGGGTGTGCGCCTGATGGCGCTCGACGGCCTGGGCTCGTACGTGAAAGACGACATCCGGGTACGCAATGCGGTGCTGGAAGCGCTACTGAATGACAGCAATCTCGGAGTGCGCAGCGGCGCGCTTCATGCGCTTGCGCCAGTTCGCGCCGACAGCAGTGTGCGCATGGCGCTGCAGCAGTTGGCTAAGGAAGATCCCAGCGAGTACATTCGCACCGAGTCCCAGCGCATGATGGCCTCGATGCCAAGCATTGACTAGGAATTGCTAAGAACGTGCCCGGCTTGTTCGCTCCCGGAAATGAGGAAAGCTTGACTCAGGGTTTTTGCAGCGCGGCGATGGCAACAACACACTCTCGTGTTCGTGCCAGTAAACCAGCCGCAGACAGTCGCAGGTGGAAGTTTACGATGGCACTTCTCGCGCTGGCCGTTACGGTCCCGCTATGCGCGCAACAGTCGAAGATATATCGCGAGGGAAACGCGTGGATCGAGGAGACCACTGGCACCATGACTCCGGGCCGCGAAGTCCGGGTGAACACGGACATGGGTTCCGTGCAGGTACAAGGTAATTCGCCGCAGGTGAAGTACGTGATTCGCAAGCGCTCG
>Ga0209656_10000654_pt1 | contig 22583 bp, 22 predicted proteins | sample BogFormECP12_OM2_FD_188239 | JGI IMG/M metagenome (GOLD analysis project Ga0209656, IMG submission 188239) | Bog forest soil microbial communities from Calvert Island, British Columbia, Canada - ECP12_OM2 (SPAdes) (version 2) | ecosystem: Environmental > Aquatic > Freshwater > Wetlands > Bog ... | reverse complement strand
GGAATCGACAAAGGTGCCGCTGCCGTCCGGGCCGCGATGGGCGAGCGCGCGGTTCATCGCCCCCAGCACATGGTGCGCTTCGGGGCCGGGGGCGGTGAACCCGGCTATGCCGCACATCACAACGCCGCGGGATTGGCGTCGACCGGCGCCAACCGGCGCTGCGGCAACGCCGGATGCTGCACGATCCGCCTGATCTTGTAGGGCGGGCGCCCGCGCGCCTCGTAATAGATCCGCGTTTGCATTTCGGCGATGATTCCGAGCAACAGAAAGAGCACGCCCGACAGACCGATGACAGCGGCAAGCAAGGTTAGCGGCGTCTGGATCAGCGAGACATCCCGGGTGTATTTGAGGGCCAGCGCCCAGCCGAAGACGGCGACCGAGAGGACGAGGAAGCCGAGGCCGAGCTTACCAAAGAACTGGATCGGCCGATCAAACGCCCGGTCGATAAAATAGACGATTAGCAGATCGAGCAGCACGCGGGCGATGCGGCCGATCCCGTATTTCGATTTACCGAACCTGCGCGGGTGGTGGCTGACTGCGATCTCGGTGACGCGTGCCCCTTCCCAGGCGGCGTAGACCGGGATGAAACGGTGCATCTCGCCGTAGAGACGCACGTCTTCGAGGACCTCCCGCCGGTAGGCCTTGAGCGTGCAGCCATAATCGTGCAGCGGCACATGGAGCAGAGCAGAGATCAGCCAATTGGCGACGATCGAGGGCCATCGGCGGGTCAGCGCATTGTCCTCGCGCGCCACGCGCCAGCCCGAGACGACATCGAAGCCCTCGGCGAGCTTGGCGAGGAGCCGCGGAATATCGGCGGGATCATTCTGGTCGTCGCCGTCCATCGGGATGACGACGTCGCCGCTGCTGTTCTGAATCGCCGCCATCAAGGCGGCGGTCTGCCCGTAATTGCGTGACAAATGGAGCACGCGAACCCGTGGATCGGTCTCGGCGATCGCGTCGAGCCGGTCGGCTGACCCGTCGGTCGACCCGTCATCGGCAAAGACGATTTCAGCCGATAGCGGCAACCGATCGAGCGTCTCGGCCAGCGCGCGATAGACCGCCGGCAGCGCTCCCTCCTCGTTATAGACCGGAATGACTACCGAGATGTCCACAGGGACCCTATCGAATGTCTAGCGTACCCGAAATTAACCAAAAACCGCGAGAAACGCCAGCCGCTTGCCCGGCGTTACCGTATAGGCAATCTCTTAACGAGCACTTGACCGACGATCAGGCGGCAAAGTTCCAAGCCACACAACGCCGCAGGCCCAGTGCCAAGCTGTCCCTGTGCTTAACGGCTTGCTTTTCGCTGATCACCGGACCGGAGAGGTTGAAAGGCCAGAGCGGGTCGCCGGCAAGACCAGTACCGGCTCTTCGCCGAGCTCTATCGATCGTTCGGCTGCTGCAATAGCGCGAACGATATCAACTCCGAGCTCAACGTTGGAGGTATCGACGGTGCCGGATCGAACGCCCTCCAGAAACACTCTAAGTTCTCGGGTTAGGGGAAACTCGTTGCTGTACCCCGGAAAACACGGTTCGTTTTCCAATTTGTCATAAAAAGACAGTATTCGCTCGGCATTGTTGTCAAAGATCAAGGTCGCCTTTTCGCCCACAATAGTCATCTGGCGACGTCGAACCGGTGAAAGCCAACTGACGGCGGAGACAACTGGCGTATCCCCGAAATAGAATTTCGTCAGCGCTGCCTTTGGCGTCGTACCTCCGTCGAGGCTCCATGCTGCGACCTTGCTTGGAGCGCCACCGAATATCGCAAAAGCCATTGATAGATCGTGGGGAAGCCAATCCCAAAGTACGGAGCAATCGCTCCGGGAATTATTATTCATTCCCGTGCAAAGCACGTGTCGAATCGTGCCCAGCTTTGGCAGCAAGTCCAAAGCACGAAGAAACGCCGGATGATAGAGATATAGATGCCCCACGAAGACTATGGTGCCGCAGCCTTTGGCTGCCTCAATTATGCGCTCCGCATCGACGACATTCGTGGTCATCGGTTTCTCGATGAAGGTCGCGATGCCTGCTCGTATGTATGGCAGTGCGACTTCGGCGTGTTTTTCGCTCTGGGTAGCGATTAGGACGCCATCCAATCTTGCCGGCGCCTCCTGTCCCTTTCCGATGACCGTTACTGAGACGCCGGGAAAGGACAGCAAGGTGCGCTCAATATTTCGGCCCCATCGTCCGTGCCCAACGAGACCAAGTCGAAGATTTATTCCGCTATTCGCGCGCCTCAAGGCCATCTCGACCGGTGGCACATGGTCTTACGACCGGCCACTTTACCTATTGCCCAATATAGCTCTCCTGGTCGCGCGCCCATGCGACGAACCGAGCAAGCCCGACTTGCAAATCGACCTGAGATGCGTACCGCAAATCCCTCGCTGCCTTCGAGAGATCCGGACACCGGCGTTGCGGCTCACCGCCGGGGTAGGTGTCGGGATAAGGGATATGCTTGATCACCGAGCCCGGCACTATCGACGAGTACATTTCCGCCAAATTTCCCATGGAAATCTCATTGTCGGCATTCCCGATATTGTAGGCTTCGCCGTGTCTTCCATCCAATAGTACCTTGAGGAACCCGACGATTGCGTCGGTGACATAGCAGAACGTTCGCGTTTGCCTCCCATCGCCATGAACGGGAAGGGGGCGTCCATTCAGCGCCTCATAGGCGAACATCGGGATGACGCGTCGGTCGTTGTGCTTCATCCCTGGGCCGAACACGTTAAATGGGCGAACGATTTTTACCGGTACGTTGTACTGCTGGTAGTAAACGGTCGAAATCGTCTCACCCAGCCGCTTAGACTCGTCATAACAAGCTCGCGGACCGACGCTCGAGACATAGCCGTGGTAGGTTTCAGGCGTAGGAATTGCCTGCGGGTCGGGATCGCCATAGATTTCGCTCGAGCTAAAAAAGAGGAATCCTTCGAATTCTCGGTTTTTGCGGGCAACTTCCATTAGATTTTTTGTTCCTTGTACCGCGCTTTCGATGGTCTCCAAGGGATATTTCATGTAATAAACCGGCGATGCCACCCCCGCCGCGTGGATGATGAAGTTGAGATCCTCGCGCACCGGCAACGGGTACGTGACATCGGCCCAAACGTCGACGATCTGCGGATCGCGATGAGCGTCGTCACGCAGTGATGCCAGCTCGCCGGTAATATAGTTGTCGACCGATATCACCTTGCACGGCTGCGACAGACAACCTCTATTGAGGAAACGAAATACCGAAATCAAGTGACGTCCGAGAAAGCCACCGCCGCCCGACAGCAGGATTGTCTTGCCGGAGAAGCGGTGAACCTCGGAACCAAGACTTGCGACTATGTTTTCAACATCCTCGATCCTTATATCCCCTCCCCCACTCGTCATTGTACTTCCCTCGGTGGAATTGGGATCAGATACCTGTAAGATCCACCAGTCTTTTCCCGAATCGCTTCGAAATATTCGTAGGCAAAGACAATGAGAACGTCTGGACGGAGGCTGTCGAGATGCACTTTGTCGACAATCGGTATATGGGTCCCTGGTGTGAATTTATGCTGTTTGAGCGGGCTGTCATCGACCGTAAATTCGATCAGTGACGGGCCAATGTTCCCATAGTTGCAAATTGTCGAGACTCGTGCTGGTGCACCATAGCCACCCACTCTGAGGCCGTAGCGTTGATAATTTTCGAGCTTCTCCCGTAACGCGGCGAGCTGAACATCGACCTCTTTTCTGAACTTTTCGAGCCCGCTAACCGTGAGGTTGGCCTCCTCTTCCTCGAGAAGTCGCGCGACCTTTTCCGACGGGGCGACGCTCCTTGTCTTTCTCCGAATCGTCACCTGCAGCGAACCTCCATGCGGTTCAATATGTTCAACGTCCGCGACAATCATGTCGTGTGCCTCGAAGAGATGCGTCAGTGATGTCAGCGAGTAGTAGAAAATTCTATCGAGATAGAACCGCTCAAATTGAATATCTCGTATTATATTACCAATATATTCAACTTCAATGATGAATTTACCATCGTTGCTGAGTAAACTCTTAACAGCTTCGATGAACTGATGAGGATCTTCAAGATGTGTGAATACGCTGCTCGCCACGATGACATCCGGCTTGCCATACTCTCGCTCAATCTCGGCAACGCATGATGCATTAAAAAACGAGCAGATGGTTGTCAGTCCCTGGTCGTTAGCGATCTTCGACACGTTGATCGACGGCTCAACGCCGACCGCTCTAATTCCCAACGCCTTCAGCGGCTTTAAGAGAATTCCGTCATTCGAGCCGACATCGACAACAAGCCGCGAACCTTTGAGCCTTGCGGCAAGGCCTTCAAAATGCCTGACCAGCGCGGCGTTGACCGATGAAAGGTAATAATAATCCTCAAACATCCGCGCCCGTGAAATGATTGTTCCCAGTTGTACATTTTTGCAGGTTCGACAAAATAACATCGCCAGCGGAAAAAAATCCTCTGTCGCAAATTGCGCTTCAGTTGGGTATTTGTTCGCCAACGGCTGCATTCCCAAATTTAGAAATTCGATCGGATGATCAGACTCGCACAATAGACACTTCATGAGCGCCAATGCCTCCAAGTTCCACTGGGCCTATATAGAGGATGGCCCAGATTGGATCAACACGATTTGATTTGCAAGGTTTTAAGCAATCCACATGCCGGGCGGGCAGGCCTCTGTCGGGTTCCGCTACTAGGGCGCTAGGCGAGTGTTTCGTTGGCCGCTACGAAGGGATATCGGCACCGAGCGCAACGAAAAGTCGCCGCCGAGCTATGGCTGAGACTGCAACCGCCAGGTTCCCATCAGGCGCAAGCAATACCTTCCCGGGTCGGCTTCGCGAAGGTGTCGACCTGTCTTCTTGCGTTGAACGGCTAACCATGCGATGTAGCGTGGGCAAGCGAGCCCGGGGAGGCAGCGGAGAAATGAACGAAGCCGTTGTCGCATTTTCCTTCGGGGTACCGAATACGCTTCGTTCCAATCGATTGATCGCGAAAATAGCAGCCGAGAAGGCGAAGTCACGGCGAGTCCCGGTTTACACGCAACTCGATGTGCTCCCCCTAGACCCTGGGATCGATGTCGAACTCATCAAAGAGGAGTATCCCAAACGGGTGCCGTCTCTGCGAATTGCACGGGGTGCGATACGATGGGCCCAAGCCCGCGGCATCGATACGATCTGGATATGCGCCGCCAAACCTCATCTCGCGCGAACAACGCGAGATCTGAATTGCGCGATTGAGGAAGCCAACGCCTCTATCTCGATCAAAATCTGCGAAGCGATCGATGAGCACCCGAGCCACCTTTGGTTTTGTGAAGACTCGACGCAATCGGACACGCGTTTGCCGTGGCTATGGAAGCTTCGCGATGCTATATTGCTGCATATGCCAAGACGGCTTTACTCACGTATCGCGAGCTGAGGCCTACGTTGAACTCTGATATGTTTTGATCCGGGCGCCAGCCTCCACTCTTCCATGGCGAGCAAGGGATATTTCGACCAGATGACACTGCGTATCGACCACAGACGAAAGCTTGCGATTGTCTCCCCGGTCTTTAACGACTGGGATGCCTTTGGCCAGTTGATCGAACGGCTTGGTCAGCTCAACGAGACTGAGATTTTTGAGATTAACGTCATCGCCGTCGACGATTGTTCATTCGTCGACCTGGCAGACGTCGCGTCGCTGCGCGCCCGCAAAGGAGGCCTCGCGAGCGTGAACGTGGTCAAGCTGGCGTGCAATCTAGGCCCGATGCGCGCGATCGCCGCCGGGCTGGTGACGGCCAACAAGATTGACGATCTCGATGCCGTCATCGTGATGGATGCCGACGGCGAGGATCGGCCCGAGGACATAGGGCAACTCATCGCAATGTGGGATTGCCATCCTCAGCGAATTGTCGTCGCCAAGCGGGCCCAACGCTCGGAGGGACGGCTGTTCAAGGCGTTTTACGGGGTCTACAAACTCATTTTCAAAGCCTTGACTGGGCAGCTGATTACGTTTGGCAGCTTCTCTCTCCTTCCTCATTCCGCGCTGCGCGCGTTGGTTCACAACCCCGCCATCTGGAACAATCTGCCGGCGGCCATTATTCGATCTCGCATCCCATATATAGAGCTTGAAACCAAACGAGGTGTCCGCCTTGCCGGGCGATCCGGCATGAACTTCGTCAATCTAGCGGTGCATGGCGTCAGTGCGATCTCCGTTTATACCGACATCGTCCTGTTGCGGATCATTGTGGCAACGATCTTGTTCGCCATCGCGGCGTTCTTCGGAATATCTTTGGTAGTATGTATAAAGTTGTTCACCAACCTGGCAACTCCGGGCTGGGCATCTTATATTGCCGGTTCGTTGACCATAATGCTCTTGCAAATCTTGGCATTTGCCGGGTTTAGTTTGTTTCAATTTCTTAGTAATCGAAATCTGCGGACGTTTGTTCCTGCCGTGGATGTCGAAGCATTTTTACTTCCTGATGAGAGCAATGAAAGTGCCAGACCTCGCTCGGACACCAGTGTGCAATATTTGGCGCGGTGAGCAAATCGCAGGCCCCGATCGCACCGGCAACGGCGCGGCAAAACCCGCAAGCCCGGCAAGGCGCCGATCGCGGCGGAAACCGCGGCGCGAGTGGTGAGGCTGACCTGCGCCCGACCGCCGCACGAGGCGACCAACTGGACTGGCCGGGCGATGGCCGAGGCGATCGGCATCTCGCTGAGTTCAGTGCAACGCATCTGGCGGGCACGCCACTTGCAGCCGCATCGTCTGCGTACCATCGAGCGCTAACGCTCCGCTGAATATTCTGAATGGGTCATAACACTCGATCCGTGAACGCTGGAACCGGCGTGGCAGTGCAGCGCTAATCGTCAAGACCCATCCGTCTCCCACAGACATCGAGATCGTAATCTTTAGCAAAGGACGCTCAGCGTGTAAGGTGTCGCTTGCCCTTACTGATGGTGCGATGAAACGTGATTGCAAATTTGCTTAAGCCCTTCGAAGGAATCGGGTCCTTCACCAGATATTTCGGATGGGGTGCAGGCGTTATCGGCGGCGCTCTGCTTATCAAGAACATTTCGACCGCGTCTAGCGACGCCGCCTTCGTTCTCGACATTGGTATGCACTTGCTGCTGGGTCTCGTCCTGACAGCCGTTATCTTCGCCGCAGGCGGCGGGCTCATCCTTTTGGTTGGCCGACGGCAGCCGCCGCTCGACGATCTCGTGCTGCGTGCATTCCTGCCCGGCACACTTTTCGTCGGGGCGGTCGCTGCGGTGACCGTTTATGTGCCCTTCGGCGCGTGGCTGTCGATCCTGATGATCGTCGGATCGCTGCTTCCACTACGGCGTTATCGGCCGTCGCAAGCAATCGTCAGAAGGGCGGTGATAGTGCTGATGATCGCCCTCCCAGCATGCCTGCTGCTGGCAAGCATGATGGCGTTCACGTTTCACGGGCCCACAACCACTCTTGGCGGAGCTCCGCATGGCGACCAGACTGTCTATTTAAATTGGGCGATCACGGCTTCAAAGCAGTTTGCGCCGTTGCGCGATCTCGGGGTCGAAGGGGCGACCCTGGGATATGGCAATATGCTGCCCCCATTAATCATGGCGGCTCTACTTCCGCAGAACTGGTTCGATCCATTCCTGTTCATGAGCACTAGTCTTGTCGCCATGACAGTGCTCTCCCTCGGATTGATGCTGGCGATGCTGGACAGCGCCTGGCGCATTGGCAAATCCGGTCTTTCCGGGGCGCCGCTTTGGTTTGTCGCCGCGCTTGTGACCCTCGCGCCGCGATACCCGAGCTGGATTGTTGAGTCTCCTCAAGTCACGTTTGCACTGCCGATCGTCCTCTCGACTTTCTATCTTTGGCGGACCGCCGGCCATGACCTCGGCAAGCTGGGTAAAGCGTTAGGTACGGCGGTTATCGGCTCCGCCGTTTCCAAAGTAGTCATGTTCAACGTCTTGGTGCCGCTCGTGCTCCCCGATCTCGTGCGGGCGGTGGTCTCGCGAATGAACTGGCGAATACTTGTTTTTGGGTCGATTGCTTCCGCGGCAGTTGCAATTTATGTCGCCATGATGCTGACGAGATACCTGCCGTTATATCTTCCCCACATCAGCCTAACCCTACATCAGGATCGATTCATGATAGCGCGCGCATGCGGAGCGATCCTGCTCGCGATAGCCGCGAGTCGAATGGGGCTGCCCGGGCTTACGTTCGCTGCGTGGAGTGGGGTCGCTTTTTATCTGGTCATGCCATTCCTCTTTCACGCAACGCTGATGACCGTGATGCTCGTGACTGCGCTGGCTGTTATCGAGGAGCCTGGGCGACTGGCGCGATCACGGCTGGCGCTCTCCGCCGCATTGCTCACGCTGCTTCCGTTTCCATGGTTTTCGGAGCCGGGATCCCACACCATCGCGGCTGCCTGGGGCTTCACGGTTCCATTTGTTGTGGCTGCGGCCTTGCTCGTCCGAGCTGGCCCGTACTCGGCAGCAACGCCCCGCCCGTGGCAGCGAGATGCTGCGGCGGGGCTGGCTATCATGCTCGCGATCATACTGCCGATCATTGCCCTCGGAATCCTTCCGACTCGCACCATTCCACTCGGTGGCAACGGTATTGAAGTTTTTACCCCAGAAATGCGCGACATATGGCTCGCTGTCCGCGATCGCACGCCGTCCGGTTCGTTGATCTTCACCGATCAGACTGATGATACCGAGAGCCGCCTGGGCGGCTGGAATGATTACGCCTCCATATCCGAACGGCAGTTCTTCGTGGTGAGCTGGGCAAATTACGCTCCGTTCCACGATGATGCGGCCAGGCGGGCAGCGGCGTTGCGTGAGAATTCAGACGTTCTGTCCGGCAAATTGCGGCCAAGTCGATTGCGCTTGTCTCAAGAGTACAACGGCTATTTCGCGGTCATCTCAGCTGATCGGCCCGCTCCCCCCGACGCCGTCCTCGTATATCAAAACGCGCGCTTCAAACTCTATCATCTCGCTGGCTAGCCAAGAACTCCGAGCCCCGTCTGCCGTGTTCAATAAAGGCGCGAGACAGGTGCACCCCAACGGAGTGCGCATCCGGCAACAGCTCGAGCAAAGAACCGGGATCACAGCCAACCACCAGCACCGATCACCGTTTAGGTCTGACGTACTCCCGCGCCCGCGTCCCCGTGGTGAAACTGTTGTTATTGGAGGTGAGGCGAGGTTTGGCGTGGCTCAGGTTTGCTTCGGGTTTGTTGCGGCGGCCGCCATCTCGGACAGGATCTGGTGGCGCAGCCGCTCGATCAGCTGTTCGACCACCTCCTCGTCCGCCGCGGTGAACCGCGGGGACGGCTCGGGCGAGGGTACCGCGCCGGCCTGCTTCTCGGCGTCCTTGATCAGGTCGAGCAGCATCTTGATGGCGCGCAGATCGGCCGTTGCGGATTTGTTGATCAGCTGCGAGGTGATCGCCTCGCGCACGGCGATCTTGCGGCGGCGGCCGTTCTCGGTGACCACCACCTTCTTGTTCAGCCCCTCGACCAGCGACGCCGCCAGATTTTTCCCCGGCCGCCCGCGCGGGTTGGCCGAAGCCTCGCCCTGCTTGAAGCGAGTCTGCTGCGGCGGCTTGCTACGGCAATTCGCAATGCGACGGCGATAGCCAGTGCAGCGACAAAGATCACGCCGATGAATTACAGTCTGATGGTCGATTATGTGGCGACCCAACACCAAATCTCGACTTGGGCTCAAAGCGAGATCCTGACAATCCTCGGGTGAGATTCTACCCCGTCTTACACATGAAGGGGCGGATTTGGAGTAGGGAGGTAGCGTAAGCTTTTGATCTGGCTTAGAATTTGGTCGCTGAAGCGAACCCTTGGCCGGGATCAGCCGCGCCACGCTCTACTGCCCGCATTCCCAATCCTTTTATCCGGCCGTCTCGGCAGCGACGGACCTCCAAGCCAGCCCGCGCGACATCGCGGCCAGCGCCACGCCGATCGGCGCAATTAGCAGATAGCAGCTGGCGCCGACCCAAAAGCTGACGTTGATCGAGAATCCGACGCTGGTCGCAACAGCCGTGCCGGCGGCGAGCACGCCGGCGGCGCCATTAACCGCCCAGAACCACGGAGTGGGCCGCGTATCGATCGCATTGACAAGACGCATGCCGGTGGGGAAGCCGAAGCCCATCAACACGCCGGACGGCACGATTGCGGCCAGGGAGACGAGTGCGCGCACCGCTAACGAGCCACCCTCGAATGCTGCGATGGCGTTGGGGAACCAGAACGGCAGCAGGAAGAGATAGAGGGCGAGGAGGCTGGCCCAAGCGACGATACGCGGGCCGGAGCCGAGCGGTAGCTGCTCCGAAACGAGACTGCCGATGCCGGTCGAGAGAATGATTCCGAACAACCCGATCGCGAGGGCGTAAACAGGATGGCCGAGGAACGTCGAAAGTCGCTGGATCAAGCCGATCTCGACGAACATGAAGCCAAGACCGATCAGCAGAAAATAGAGCGTGCCGAGACGTGCCAGAGCAACCGGCGACCGTCGCGCGGCAGGCAATGCCGGAAAGATCATCGTGAACAGCACCAACAGGCCCGAGAACCCGACGATGATCAGCAGGGTCACCGTAGCCAGCAGGTTTCCCTTCAGGATGCTCACACCCGAGATCGCCGCCATCCGAATGGAGGCCGGATCGAGCGCGTTGAGCTGGTTGAAGAAAAATGGTCGATCGTCGGTCGTGACCGAGAGATCGCGATGCAGACGGGCCGACAACGCCCCCAGCGTCTCGGGGGTTCGCGCCTCGATAACCTGGGCCAGGACCGACGATTCGTCCTGCTGATCCGGACTCAGCACGACATCGAACCCGAGGCCGGCCGCCTGCGCTCGCAGCTGGGCCAACTCGCCGGCAGTGAATGGCGATTTCGCGATGATCAGAGTGGCGAGTTTCTGCGACCTCGCGAGAAACAAATGATCTCGGGGCTGCTCGATGCCCTCCCCGCGAAGCGCCGCCGCGGCCAGGCTGACCAGGCGCCCTGTCTCCGTAATGTCATCTGGATTGAACCATCGCGACACGGTGAAAACGCCATTAGACGTCAGTGCCGAGAGAAAGTGGTGCCAGCCCTGGACCGTATACAGCCCGTTCTCCGATAGCGAGTAGGCCCCGGCGCCCGTAGCGGCCCAGGTGTCGATCAAGCTCATTTCGATCAGGTCGAACCGTTCGGTCGTCCGTGCGAACCAGCTGCGCGCCTCGTCAACGAAAAATCGAACACCCGGCGTATCCGCAAGGTGGTTGTAGTCGCGAAATTGACGGGTCAGCAGGTCGATGAAGATCGGGTTCAGCTCCACACCGGTCACGTCGCGGAATCCGAATAAATAGGCGGACAGCAAATCGCGGCCGCCGCCGACTCCGATCACCGCGCTGCGACCCTGGTGACGGATGGTATAGGCGAGGTTGGTGAGATCGTAGCGCAGAAAGTCGAGCTTGGACGGGTCGCCATCGAACCGATACATCACCGTTGCGGCGGACCCGTCGATATTCATGCCGCGCTGAGATGCGACGATCGCCGGCATTGTCGGCGAAGGGCCCCAGAGATCAGGTCTGCCCACTCCATCTTGCAATACCTTGACGCGCGAGAACGTGTTCCACCGCATCAGCTGCGGCGGGATGAGGTCCAGACTGTCCTTGGAGATTAGCAGCACGAGGCCGCCAAGATATCCACCAAGAGGCGTATCCGGTGGCGTGGTCGGCTGGATCGCGGCGTTTCCCACCGCGATCAGGCCGAACACGGCCGCGAGAATGACCGGCCTACCGCGACGCCCGAGCCAGCGGAAACCGGCCAGCGGCGGACCGCTCTCGGCGGACATCCGCCTTGCGACGCCGAAGCATGCCGCTCCGATGGCGGCGAAGGCGGCAATCGCGAACAGCACCGAGATCGCATCGGCCCACGAGAGCAGCAGCAGAATAATCAGGCAGCCGGAGGCGGCACCCAGCAAATCGACACCGTAAACGACACCCACCGGATATGGGCTGCGCGTCAGCGCCAACGAGATGGCCATACCCGCGAGGACGTAGGGCGGTAGGAGAATCAGGATCAGCTTGAGCCAGACCACTGCCGTCATCAGCAATGTATTGGCGATCCCGGACGGCGCGATCGTGGTGATCAAGGAGAGCGTCGACAGGACGACCGAGATTGAGAATGCGGCACCTATCCATACGAGATTCTCGAATAACCGCTCGCGTGGAAACCAGTCGGTCTTGAAATACACCAGCAGAGACCCGGCGGTCATGCCGAGCATCGCCATGCTGATCGCAAAAAACGCGAGGTGATAATATAAAATCACCGAAATGACACGGGTTTCCGCGATCTGCAGCATCAGGCCGCACGCACAAATCAAAAACACGCCGCACAGAAATAGCAAAAGCTCGCGCTGTCTTACGATCAGGGACATCGGATTACTTGATCAAAATTAGTTAGTTTCAGGGGATCTCGATGAAATACCCACTGGTCTTTTCCAGCGCGCTGTTTAAAACTCTAGTGACGTTCAAAATTATAATTTATCTCCGAATATATTATTCCTGCATGGGAAATGGTCGGCGTGGCGAGCCATGCTGTCGCTACCACTACCAATGTGAGCTTGAGGCCGCGCTTATCATCCGGGGAATGCGGGCTTAGCCCGCGAGAGAAATCGGTAGGCGTCATGGCATCGCTCCAGAACGTTAGCGGGCGTCGTCACGATTCCGCCAGAATATTTGATAAAATGCTTTAGATGCAAGAAGTTCCGACCCAGATTAACCCAATATGTTAAGAAAGAACTTTTGCGGTAACCAAGATTCATTAGGAATGGCAGTGACTTGTGGCTGCCGGAACTGTACATGAGGTGTTACTGAACCGCGGCCGATCCAGCCTGAACGGCGAGGGGCGTCGCAAAGCGCGGCGAGCAGATGGAGCCTAAGCGGGGCTCTCTACGATCTCAGCAAGCTGTTCTTTGACCTGACCGACACGCCGCTGCCGGTGACCACCACCTTCTTGTTCAGCCCCTCGACCAGCAATGCCGCCAGATTTTTCCGCGGCCGCCCGCGCGGGTCAGCCGACGGCTCGCCTTGCCTGAAGCGGGTGTGGCGCGGCGGCTTGCTGTAACCGACCTCGTAATCCATCTCGAAAATGTCCCTTGTGCCATGATCCGTTGCTTACCATATAAGCAATAATTTGTCAATGTCATAATGTAGGAAAGCCGAACGATTCCCGGTTATTTCCCGGTTAAGCGGTTTGTTTCCCGGTTTGGGAGGAGCCGAATTCCCGCTTCGACAGAACCGGGAAGGCGGTCGTAACCCGCTGAGATGACGAGGTTTGTTGAGGCTCGGTCGAGCGGTATCGTTGCCGGATTGGATTTTTTACCCGGTTTTTCCCGCGCAACCGGGATTTAGGGCGGTCGTTGATGGTAACATGCTCGTCCCTGACCTTGCGTGCGAGCCGCTTCAAAGGGTCACTTGAGAGAGATGAGCCCCATCGACGAACGCGCGCCTTCCGCCGTGCCGGTCAGGCCAGCCGGTGCGACCGACGCGACATGGATCGGCGATTTTCTGCGCGAGCGGTGGGGGGCCACCACGGTGGTCGCGCACGGCGAGGTCATCGATGCCGCGCAATTACCGGCGCTGGTCGCCGAGCCGCGGCGCGGGCTCGCCACATACCGGCGGCTCGGCGGTGACGCCGAGCTGGTGACCCTCGACGCCGTGCCGCCAGGCAGCGGGACGGGTACCGCGTTGATCGAAGCTCTGTCGAGGAAGCTTGGCGCCGAAGGCTGCGCTCGGCTCTGGCTGACGATGACCAACGCCAATCTGTCGGCACTGCAATTCTATCTTCGCCGCGGCTTTCGAGTAAGTCGGGTGCGGCCCGGGGCGGTCGACAAAGCCCGCGAGCTGAAGCCGTCGATCCCATTGGTCGGCAAGCACGGTGTTCCTGTCCATGACGAGCTCGATCTGTGCCGGGTTCTCGCTCCCGATGCACAGGATATCGCCGGACCGTCGCCGTGGAGCGAGCCGCGCCCCGATCCGCCTGCCGCCGCGCGCCAAAGCTACGCCGAGGAGCTCCGCTTCACTGCCCCGATCCGCAACGCTGCCGTGGTAAAAGCGTTCGCGACGGTACCGCGCGAACATTTCCTCGGCCCCGGCCCGTGGCGCATTCTGAGCCCAATGAGCCCGGCGACGTACTGGACGACCGATAACGCCGACCCGCGTCACCTCTATCACGACGTGCTGGTGGCGATCGACGAGAAACGCCGACTCAATAACGGGCAGCCCAGCCTCTGGGCCCACCTCTACGACCAGCTCGGCGTGACACAGGGCTCGCATGTCGTGCATGTCGGCGCCGGGACCGGCTATTACAGCGCCATCCTGGCCGAGATCGCCGGTTCCACCGGACAGGTCACCGCGATCGAGATCGACCCTTCCCTTGCTGCCCGGGCGCAAGAAAATCTCGCGTCAGCCTGGCCGCAGGCGAGGGTGATCGCGGCGGATGGCTTCGATTTCCGTCCCGAGCAGCCGGCCGATGCCGTCATCGTCAATGCCGGGGTGACGCATCTTTCGCCGGCCTGGCTCGATTCGCTAGCGGCCGAGAACGGTCGTCTCTTGGTCCCGTTGACCAATGCAGAAAGTTGGGGCGGCTTTCTGCTGATCACGCGACATGCCGGCGAGGAGCGGCGTTACCCGGCCCGGTTCGTCCATCATGTCGGGATCATCCCGTGCATCGGCGGTCGCGATCTCGAAGCAGAGTCACGGCTCAAGGAGGCCCTGGCAAAGGCTCCTTTGACAGCGGTCCAGTCGCTGCGCCGGGCACCTGAAGAGCCCGACGCCTCCTGCTGGCTCGCCGGCGAGGGCTGGTGGCTCTCGACCGCCCCCGTGCCCGAAAGCGGCGTCGCTCAGGTATCGGTCGGCTGAAGCGGGCTGGGGCCACCCGCGAGTCCACGGCCGGATCGCGTCGATGACCGGCATAAGATGAGGTTCAAGGTTTTGCTTCCGGGTGTCGGCCGTCGCGCAGGCTGAGCAAGAAGCTGATCACATCGGCCGATTGCTCCGGCGACAGGATCAGGTTCGGCATCTTCGGGTGCGGCGTCTGTAGAAAGGCGCGAAGGGCAGTCGCCGTCATTCCGGGCGTGTTGGCGATGGTCTGGAAATCTGGCGCGATGGCGATAATTCTCTGCGAACGTTGCTCGGCAGTGACCGCATGGCACGGCGAGCACACCTCGCGTGCATACACACGCCCGACCTCGGGATTTCCGGCGACCTCCTGGGCATTCGCGGTGTAGGCGGACGCGGCTAAAATGCCGACGAGCATAACAATACGCATCATTTTTCTGCCTCGTCGCCGGAGCGATTACCCCAGATCAATGTTTCGTCGGGCAACCACGCGCATTTTGTCCGACCGCGCGAAAACCCCGCTCCCTTCCTGACGAAAAACGGACACAGCGATGGCAGACGCAGCTGTTGAAGTAAAGAAGGCGCCGCCGGCACAGACGACCACCCCCGACATATGGCAATCCTTCCGCGGTGAGATAGATCGGCTGTTCGACCGGGCGTTCGACCGGTTTGGTTTCCCTTCGTTGCGCCGGGTGTTCGACATCGAACCGGCATGACACCGCGCGAGCTCGTTCAGCTTCTCCGTGCCCGCGATCGACATCGCGAGGACGAGAGGGTGTGTAAGAAACCGCAGAAGAAGACCGAGATCAAATCGGCCTGAGCCAGCGTGCCGGAGGGGTGGGGCCGTCCCGCCGCCTCAATCCGGGGCCGAGGCTCGAGTCCGATTTTGCTTGAGCCGGCGAGCCGCCGGGCCAAGATAGGCAAAACCGTCTTAGCAGGAGCCTGTCATGGCCCTTTTCGCCCAAGCCGAACCGCTCGATCTGACGAGCCAGATGCGGGCCTTTATTGGGCGCCACACCGATAAGAGCTTCGACTGGGACGCGTTTCCCGGCAGCCGTGGATTCCCCGAGTTGGCGCGCGCGCAGATGCGCTATATCGGCGCCGGGGGCTCACCCAAAGCCGACGACCCGAGCACCCTCTTGCCGGGGCAATTCACCTTGAGCTTGGTGCATCAGCCGGTCGGCAAATACGCCGCTTGTCATTCCCACGAGGTGTTCGAACACTTCCTGGTGCTTTCGGGCGTCTTGACCGTAGGCTGGGCTTGGGGCGACGAAGTGATCGAGGCGCGTCTCGGCCCCAAGGACATGGTGCTGAACCAGGTTGGGCGGCCGCACGGCTTTCGCAACGATGGGGTCGAGCCGGTGCTGATGTCGATCAGTGTCGGCAGCGGCATGCCGAAACCGCCGGTTTATGTTTGCCACCCGCGCGACAATGATCCCTCGGTGGCCCGCCATTTCGGCGCGGGCCGGGGAAAGACCCACGCCTTCGATCCGCACAGCGATGATCCCCGGCAGCGGGAGTTTGCTCGCCATGTTGTGCGCTATGCCGAGCGGCGGCCGTTATGGGAAGCGGGCTGCGCCCGTTCGGTTTACATCGGCGAGGGCGGCGCTCCGCCCGGTCAGTACCGCATGGACATGATCCATCTGCCGAGGGGGGCGGGCGTGCGCGGCTATGCGCGCCCCGTCGAGGATGTGTATTTCGTGGTGGAAGGCTGTATCACGGCGGGCTGGGAGGAAGCCGGGCACAGCGTCGAAGAGGGGCTCGGCCCGAGGGACGCGATTTTCAACCCGACCGCCAGGGCCCACTACTTTCGCAATGATGGCGCCTGCGATGCGACGTTCATGATGCTCGTCGGCACTGGCGAGGCCGAGGACCTCCGATTTCACGCGGCTTAACCGGTGCTGGTGCGGGCAAAGCGGTACCCGAGCTTGGGCCGCGCGCTAGGACTGGTTCTAATATGCCTGACATTGGTGGGGGGCGGACCGCTTTGGGCGTTCGCGCGGTCGTGGTGGGCGCCGGTCACCAGGATCGTCGCGGTCGCGCCGCCAGCCAGCCTCGAAGGTTCAAGGCTGGCCGAGGGGCTGCAAGCTATTGCCGAGCTCGATCTCAAGGAGCTGCAGGCGATCGATCCGCCGCGCGGTTACGGCCGCGACTGACACAGGAGGTTCTCGACCGGCACCATCGAGCGGAAAATACGAGCGATGGTATACGACGCCCGCGACGCGCGACGCGGCCCGCACCGGCGGTGGAGTATGTGCTGGTCTGCGCCATCGAGCAGGGCGACGAAGCCTGGGTCGAGGTGTATGCCGGCATCGCGAGCGGGCCGCCGAGATTGATCACACAGGTCGCGAGAAACGGACGAATTGGACGCCAAGGATTATCTGCGGATGCTCGAGCAGACCTATGCCGAGGCGGGCGGCACGCTCAAAACGGCGCACTCCGAGATCGAGCGGGCGCAGTGCAACATGGAGCGAGCGGCCCAGCAGCGCGAGCAGGCCGATCGCCAGGCCGAGGCGGCGCGCCGGGCAGCGGGGCCCGCCACCCCGACGAGCAGTTTGACCGTCGCGCTCAAGGCCATGCAGGGCGCGGCCCGGAAGGACCTTGCCTCGGCCGACGCGCCGATGAGCAAGGCGCGGCTGCTGCGGCCGACGAGGCCCGAGCAGGACGACCCGAACATCGCTACCGCATTGGCCGCCGGTGAGCCGCCCGCGCCGCACAGCTCGAGCGATCGGCTGGCGGCGCTAAAGGCACGCTGATCGGCCGAAGAGTTCGACCCAACAGGCACCGAGGAGAGTAGAATGCCGTTACCGCGATCGAGCCGCTTCCAGTTCACCGCCGATCTGACGATCTGCCGCATCCTCAACGGCCTGTGGCAGGTCTCCGGCGCGCATGGCGCGATCGACCCGGTGCGCGCGGTCGACGAGATGTTCGCTTATCACGACGCCGGGTTCACCACCTGGGACCTCGCCGATCATTACGGCCCGGCCGAGGACTTCATCGGCGGCTTCCGCCGCCTCTTCGCCGCCCGTTACGGATCCGAGCGACTATCGGAGATCCAGGCCTTTACCAAGTGGGTTCCGCGTCCGGGCCGGATGACGAGACGCGTCGTCGAGGGGGCAATCGCCGTCTCGCTCTCGCGAATGGGTGTCGAATGTCTCGACCTCGTCCAATTCCATTGGTGGGACTACAGCGACGAGAGCTACCTCGACGCGCTCGATCATCTCGCCGATTTGCAGCGCGAAGGCAAAATCCGCCACCTGGCACTGACCAACTTCGACACCGAGCGTCTCCGGGTTATCGCCGATCACGGCGTCCCGATCGTCTCGAACCAGGTACAGTACTCGCTCGTCGATCGCCGGCCCGAGGTGCGGATGGCGCCGTTCTGCCGCGAGCACGGAATGACATTTCTCGCTTACGGCACCCTGCTCGGCGGGCTGCTCTCCGAGAAATACCTCGGGCGACCGGAGCCACCGCGCACCGAGCTCAACACCGCCTCGTTACAGAAGTACAAGCGTATGATCGACGCCTGGGGCGGCTGGGCGCTGTTCCAGGAGCTGCTGGCGGTGTTGAAACAAATCGCCGACAAGCATCATGTGAGCGTGGCCAATGTCGGCGTCCGCTATATCCTGGATCGTCCTGCGGTCGCGGGTGCGATCGTCGGTGCGCGGCTCGGGGTAGCGGAGCACATTGCCAACAATGCGCGGGTCTTCGGCTTTGAACTCGACACTGGCGATAATAGGGTCATCGAAACGGTTCTGGCGAAATCGCGTGACTTGATGAAGCTCATCGGCGACTGCGGCGACGAATACCGTTAGCCGCCCAGCCGTCATATTTCCCTGACGGCAGGGAAAAAACGCGTTTTCGCATCTGAAATCAGTCTTATGGACACCAAAAAATCACGCAATATCCGCCTCTTGGGTTCGATCGAAGCCGTTGGTTGGCAGCGGAATTTGCGCACTACATAAGCCTTGGCAGGGAATTGGCAGCGAAATTTGGCGGCTCACCCGCGACGCAATCCGCCATCGATCGGGATCACCGCTCCGGTCACATAGTCGGAGAGGTCGGTGGCAAGAAATTCGACCACCTTCGCGCAATCCTCCACGGTCCCGAGGCGGCGCAGGGCGACTAGTTCTGACCGGTCTCGATTGCTGTCGCTGCTGCCCGGAAGGACCGTCTGCATTATCCGCCCGGTAGCGATGACCCCCGGGGCAATACAGTTGGCGGTGATGCCATATGGACCGAGATCCTGGGCCAGATAGCGCGTGTAATGCGCAATCGCGGCTTTAGCCGCACCATAATGCGCGTAGCCTCCGTCGGGCGACGCAGACAGCCCGGCCACCGAGCTGACCGTGACGATCTTGCCGGAGCGCTGGCGCTTCATGAATGGTGCCACGGCATTGCAGCTGTAGACGGTCCCGAACAGGTTTATGCTGACGACGAGATCGAGGAGTGCCGGATCGATCGCGCTGGCCTTGGTGTCGACCGGCCGCCCGCGACCGCCGCCGGCGTTGGCGACCAGCACATCCACCCGGCCCCATTGTTCGACGACGCGCGCCACCATGGTCTCGACCGCTCGGTGATCGCAGACGTCGCATTCGATGCCCAACGCGGCGCCGCCCGAGGCCTCGATTTCCGCGACCGTGCTCTCCGCGGTCATGTCCTTCGTCTCGGCGTCGAACTCCCGGTATGATTTCAGATCGAGGTCGGCGACCACGACTTTGGCACCGAGGCCGGCCAGACGCTTTGCGTAAGCGCGGCCGAGCCCTCGCGCCGCACCAGTGACGATTGCGACTTTGCCGTCGAGCTTGCCCATCACCCTTCCTCCCCGTAGCCTGTGCTTATAATGCCGCTACTCATATCGAGTCCGAATCGAGCGAAAAAACCCCGAGAACCCGCTGTTTCCGCTTCTAATTACAGGAAATTATCAGCCGTCGATCACTGGTCTCCGCAAGAAACTTGGAGCGTGGCGGCGTCGCAACCCAAAGATCAGCGGGGACAAGAGCAATAGGTTACCGTATTTCGCGGAAAGCGTGGGTTCCAGGGGCTGCCGGCGCTCGAATAGGGGCAACGCACCAGTCCTTGGGTTCGGATTCCGTTTTCGTGTAGATAGCGAGATTATGAGATTAGCATTTATGTCGTAATTTGTCAATCCGCGAATCGGAGATCTTTGGAGCGGCGACGGCCGACCTCGAACCGTCGAGTTCCTGGCCGCATTACACCGCGGCAGGGAGGCCGAATGACCGTCAAGGTTTTACGAAAATGCGCTCGATTTCGCCGACAGGAACTCGGTAAACCTCCGCTACCTGCGCGGCCCTGATCCCAATACCAGGCAATGGACCACTTAGGATGAGTTCGAGCATCCAGACGAGCGTAAACAATCCGGGACTTCGCGCCGCGGCACTGGGCTTTGGTGAATCGGTGGTCATGGGAGTGGCCGGGAGCGGGCCGGCCTATAGTGTAGCGGCTACCGCGGCGGTGCTGATCGGAGCCGTCGGCGTGCTAGCGCCGGCCAGTCTGCTTTATTGCGGTTTGATCATGTTCGGCATCGTTTTCGCGTTCCGCCATTTGAACTGCCTGGACGCGAATGCCGGTGCTACCTATTCCTGGGCCACCTCAATTTTTTCACCAGCAATTGGTTTTTTTGCGGGCTGGTCGGTGATGGTCGGCTCGGCCTTGTTCATGGTCTCCGGCACCCTTCCCGCTGCTGCGGGGACTCTAAAGCTCTTTGAACCCAGTCTGGTCGACAATCAAACAGCCGTTACCCTGATCGCGGCGGGCTGGATGGTGGTTATCGGCGCGGTCGTCGCGAAAGGAATCAAGCTCAGCAGCTATACGCAGATCGTTTTCACCGTCTTCGAAGTCGGCGTGCTGGCACTGTTGGTCGTCCTTGTTGCCGCGGGTTTCGCCCCCGCGCCGGTGCATGCTTATTCTCCTTCATGGTTCACCGGCGCCGGCTTCACGCCGGGCTTGTTCGCGACCGGCGCCGCGATCGCTTTGTTCGCGTTCAGCGGCTGGGACGTCACCGTGAACCTCAACGAGGAAACCCGCGACGGAGCGCGCATCGCCGGGCGCGGCAGCATTGCAGCAGCAGCGATTACCGTTGTGCTGTTGGTTGGTTTCAATGCTGTTGCTCTCCGGGTGCTCACCGATGCTGAAATCGAGAATGCCGGTGTCAACATTGTCTTCGCGTTGGCAGAAAAGCTGATACCCCATCCTTGGGATTATGCCGCAGTGATTGCCGTCATGCTGAGCACGGTCGGCACACTGGAAACCTCGATTCTACAATTTACCCGCACTGTTTTCGCCATGGGCAGGGACAACGTGCTCCATCCCCGTTATGCGCGGCTGCACCAAACCTACCGCACGCCGTGGTTCGCCACGCAGTTGATTACCATGCTCGGCCTGCTGCTGCTCCTGCTGTCCTCATATCTATCGGGGATCAAGACGGTCATCGGCGATTCGGTCAATGCCATCGGCTTTCAGATCGCCTTTTATTACGCCCTGGCTGGACTCGCTTGTGCCTGGCATTTCCGCAAGCAGGCGCTAACAGGCTTGGGTCAATTTATTTTTCTGCTCGCTTGGCCATTGCTCGGAGTGGGCTTCTGTCTATTCATCGCTGTTTACAACGTACCAACCTTCGATTTGACGACCAACGTCCTCGGCGTCGGCGGCATCGCAATAGGGATCGTGCCATATCTTTGGAGCCGGTCGCGATTGACCCCGCGTAGCGCGACATCGGCGGCAAGGGGCGGCGCTGAACATCGCTCAGTGGAATAGCACGATGATTCGCGGCTTTTCCCGTATCTCCAACCACTATCGCAGTAAGTTTGCGAGATTTGACATAGCGATCATCGGGTTTGCGTTGGACCGTTGGGGTGCCTCCTTGTCGGCCGCATCGGTCACAGCGCGGATTTCGAGCGAGCCGATTCCGTTGAAGCGGGCCGCGCGGGCCGCGCCGCTGCCTTCCCATGCGACGCAGACCGCACCTGTCTGATCCCGGATCGCCTGCGCACGCACCGAACCGACGACATCCGCCCCGGCGCGCGATCGCGCTGAAAATTGACGAGCGGCGGCTGGCGGCGATGCGCGAGACGGCGGCCAGCGGCGTCGAAGGACCGGCCTCTACCGCACCGTTGCCATGCCCGTGGTAGAGGCCCTCGCGGCGTTCCCTGCGGCGCCTAGGCCGACGCGGCCGAGTTGTTTCTGCCAGTTTGTTTCGATCTATGGCAGATCGACGAACGCCCGGGGACCCGTCCGCGCAGCGTCCCAAACCGGCGCTTTCTTCGCCACGCCGCAAACCCAGCGAGTGGAGTTAGTTGAATTCCCCACATGATTAGCCTAGTATTCCTATCACGAAGTCTTATCAAGTGGATAAGCCGCTGGCGTTGTGTCTGCGAGCGGTGCGGAACAGCCAGCTCTTACTCTGCTGTCAGTCCGCATTCGGACGCTGCGCGGCATACTTGCCAAGTTCTGTCCAATGGCGCCGGCGCCGCCGACGCCCGGATGACTGAGCCGCCGGCCGATCCTCCTTGGGGACACCGGAGGTGCACAAGGGGGAATTCTGCGAGGTACGTCGAGAGAAAGGTTCGGGGCACTGGTTCGTTTGAAGTGTTAACGAGAGAGCCGATTGCAGAAATGAGCTGTACGAAGCAACGAATGACAATTAATATTATATAGTAATCGGTGTTCGCTTCTTCAAGAAAGATAGAAGAAGAAGATTTTCTTTACAATACAGGCGTGTCCCCTT
>Ga0209656_10000653_pt1 | contig 22597 bp, 22 predicted proteins | sample BogFormECP12_OM2_FD_188239 | JGI IMG/M metagenome (GOLD analysis project Ga0209656, IMG submission 188239) | Bog forest soil microbial communities from Calvert Island, British Columbia, Canada - ECP12_OM2 (SPAdes) (version 2) | ecosystem: Environmental > Aquatic > Freshwater > Wetlands > Bog ... | reverse complement strand
GTTCACGCTGCCGAACGAGTAGCGCGGCTGAGGCGGCCGTCCTTGCGCAACGTTGCTTGGCATAGCGAGCATACTGGCCCAAGTTTCGCTTAGATCCCTTCGCCGGTCGCCACTCACCGCGCTCGAAAGATTTCAGAATCGCTCTTTCCTCTGCGTCAAGCTTCATCGTCTTCAGCCCTTCTCTAACAAGGACAGACGCGATGGGTCATGGTTTGGTTGCGCCCTGCGCGTCGTCTTCTGCCATGCTGAACTCCCAGCCGCAATACTTGCCTTCAGGCGTCTCCGGAGGACAATGCAGGCACGTGGTGCGAATACGCGAATCAACGGTACGCGCGAAGGTCTCGAACTCCACCGTCCCCACCCTCTTGCAGGGAAAATCCGGCAGGCCTTTGCGCCGTCGGGTCTCCTGGACGCGGCAGATATCCATGAAAAAGCGCAAGCGCTTTCCGTCCTCTGACCATTCCACACGTTGCGCATTGATGAGGCTGTACATGCGCAGACCCAGGGCTTTCTCCAATGCCTCAAGACCGCCCTGCTGAGGAAGCTGAAACGTGGTCACGATGCGGTGCGCCTCGGCCGCGGCGAATCGCTCCCAAGCGCGCGTGTCCAAGTCGATTGCCGTGTCCATGCCCAGGCGCTCTTCAGCCGCCAGGAACCAGCAGCCGTCATGCGCCAGCCAGTTCTTGGCGAACATCTCGAGCGCGCGCAGAAGACCCTCACTGTCCATCGAAGGGAAAGCACTCGCAGAACTTTCATCCATGATTGCTTGACTCCGAAATTGAAAAGGGAGCTTATTACAATTCCCGCAAATTCAGCGGAGCTTTTCCTGCGGATTGTCCGGGGCCGGTGGTAGATCGCACCCGGTTTGTTTTTGCCGAGACCCGCCGGGCCGCGCGGACGTGCGTCAGGTGGGAACGCCGAGCTTGGGCAGCAGCCACTGCGTCAACAACACGTAGACAGCGACAAACAGAATTAACGGCAGCCAGGCCGGCATACGACCTCCGAACCTCCATTATGCGCTTTTGCGCGCGAATCGGCACACACCTGCGGGCGCCCCACCCAAGCTCTCGTCCTTACCGCCCCAACTGCACCAGCTCAGTGGTGTGCTTGAGCTGGCCGCAGGCGGCATAGATATCGCGGCCGCGCGGCCGCCGGATGAATGCTGGAATCCCGGCTCTATTCAGCACGCTTTGAAAGGCCAGCACGCGCTCCTGGCTCGGCATGGAGAAGGGAATCTCCGGCCCGGGGTTGAGAGCGATCAAGTTCACCTTGGCGCGGAGGCCGCGAATTAGATCCACCATCTCGCGCGCATGCTGCACCCCGTCGTTCACTCCGGCGAGCAGGACATATTCAAGGGTGAGCCGCTCGCGATTGCGCAGCGGGAACTCGCGCAGCGCGGCCATTAGCTTCTCGATCGTCCATTTCTTCGTGATTGGCATGACCTCGGTGCGCAGAGCCTCGTTAGGCGCGTTGAGGGAAACGGCCAACTTCGGACGGACAGGCTCGGTTCCGAAGTCGGCGATGCGGGGCACGATCCCAGAGGTGGAAACTGTCATGCGAGATTCGGGAATGCCGACCGCCTCCACCAACAGACGCACGGCTTGCATGAAGCTGTCGTAGTTCAAGAACGGCTCACCTTGGCCCATGAAGACGAGGTTGACGCGGTCGTGGTCCATCTCGACCTGCCGGTCGTTGAGGACAGCGAGGATTTGTCCGACGATCTCGCCTGCGCTCAGGTTGCGTTTCAGTCCGAGCAGAGCGGTCATGCAGAAGGCGCACTCGACCGCACAGCCCACCTGGCTGGAAACGCAGATGGTGGCGCGATCCCAGTGATCTTTGCCCCTGCCGACATTTCGATCCCACCCTTTCGCCAAAGGCGGGCGAAAGGATGGGGCACCCGTATGAACCGCAGAGGCCTCGACTCTGGCGGCCAAACCCAGGCCGCCGTCACTCGGGATGACAACATCAAGAGAATTTAGCTCGCGCAACTCGTCGTCGCCCGTTTCGGAGCCGTCGCCGGCTTCGCCGCCATCGCCTTCGGGCATCCACACCGTCTCGACGCTCTGGCCGTCAGAGAACGCCAGCAGGTAACGAATAGTGCCATCGGTGGAGACAAACTTTTTCTCGATTAGTGGCAGACCAACTCGGTAACGCCCCTCCGACAACTGCTCACGGAAGGCCAGAGGCAAAGTCGTGAACTGCTCAAGGCCTGACCACCTTTGCCGATACAATCCGTCCAATAACTGCTGGGCGCGGTACGGAGCCTGGCCCAACTCCTCAGCCAATTCCGTAAGTTGTTGAAGAGAAAGGCCCAATAGTTCGGTATGTTGCGCTTGGTTCATGCATCCAATAGGCTTAGGGAGTTAGATTCCTGGCCGCCCGACGACGCTGCGGGCGAATTTATCCGCAAGCGCCCATTTTAATCCCGCAACCGGGCTGACCAACAGGCACGAGAACACGCCGGCGCGGAGAAACAACCGGGCCACGCTTTCCTTTCCTTGCGGAGTCATAGATGGTTGAAGAATTGCGAAACATCCAACGCGAGGTGCTGCCCAATGGGCTCACCATCCTGACCGAACAGATGGACCACATCCGCTCGGTATCAATGGGGATATGGGTGAAGTCCGGCTCGCGTCATGAAGATCCCAATGTCAACGGCATCTCGCATTTTGTAGAGCACATGGTTTTCAAGGGCACGACCAGCCGCTCGGCCGAGGACATCGCGCGGCAGGTGGACTCCATCGGCGGCAACATGGACGCTTTCACCGGCAAAGAGACGATCTGCTTCAACATCAAGGTCCTCGATGAGCATCTGCCGATAGCGGTCGATGTCTTGAGCGATATGGTCCTGCACCCGGTGTTCGACGGTCAGGAAATTACGCGCGAGCGCGGGGTAATCCTGGAAGAGATCAAGATGGACGAGGACAACCCTGACTACCTGGTCCATGAAATCTTCACGCAGGCCTTTTTCAAGGACCACCCGCTGGGCAAGCCGATCCTCGGCACCAAGGAGACGGTCCGCCGTTTCGATCAGGATGCGGTACTGGCTTATTACGGCAGCAAGTTCGCTCCCGGCAACCTGGTCATCTCCGCGGCGGGCAACCTGGTCCACGCCGACCTGGTTGAGCTTCTGCGAAAACAGTTCGGGCAGTTGCCGGCCGGGTCGAATGGCTGGCACGACACCCCGCCGAAGGTCCATTCGCGCATCATCTTGCGCAACAAGAAAGCCCTGGAGCAGGTGCAGATCTGCGTGGGCGTTCCTTCTTACTGCATCAGCCACGAGAAGCGTTACGCTTCCTACATCCTGAACACCATGCTCGGGGGCGGTATGAGTTCACGTCTGTTCCAGAATATTCGCGAGAAGCAGGGGCTGGTGTATTCCATCTTTTCCGAGCTGAATCCTTTCCGCGACACGGGGCTACTTTCGGTTTATGCCGGGACCTCGCGCGAGTCAGCGCCCAAGGTAGTGCAGGCGATCGTCAGCGAGTTCCGTCAACTGAAAGAGAACGCCATCTCGGACGAGGAACTAAAGCGTGCCAAAGATCAGTTGAAAGGAAGCCTGATGCTGAGCCTGGAATCGAGCACGGCGCGCATGTCGAACCTGGCACGGCAGGAGATGTATTACGACCGCTTCTTTGGGATGGATGAGATCATCCAGCGGATCCAGGCTGTGACTGTAGAAGACCTGTTGCAATCGGCAGCCGAATTCTTCCAGCCGCAGTTGATCGCGGTGACGGTACTGGGAAATCTGAACGGCCTGAAGATCACCCGCGATTCGCTGGTTTGCTGAAAGAGTAACGGGTTTTCTAAGACTTTTCTTGATTAGCCGCGTCCAACCCACGGGCGAGCTTTGACATTGGTGTCCCACTGAAGAATAATTTTGTTTATCAGCCTCCCCGCAGGACTGCGGCTTTCACTCCCATGCCGAATCTGAACCGTGTTCTGCGGTTGAGAGCGCTGCAAGCTGACGAGCGAGGTGAACAAAATGCGCAGACGTAATCGCGATCGCGGTTTCTCGCTGATCGAACTGATCATTGTCGTAACCATCATTCTGATCATTGCGGCTTTCGCGCTTCCCAAGATCATGAAATCGCAGATTCCGGCCCATGAAGCCTCCGCGATTGCCAGCATCCAGGCGATTCATGAGTCCGAGATGATCTACTCCAGCATGCATCCCGATGTGGGCTACACCGCCGACTTGGCGACCCTTGGCGGGACCGCTCAGGGCGGCGGCGAGCAGACCATCGACAATAATCTGGCCAGCGGCCGACGGAGCGGATACACCTTCACCTACACGCCGGGGGAAAAGGTAAACGGCGCTATTCGTTCGTACACGCTAACCGCAGTGCCCGATCAGGTAGGCACCACGGGACAGCGTAGGTTCTACTCGGATGAGTCGGGCGAGGTCCACTACAACGGTTCCGGACCGGCCGACGCGACGAATCCGGTACTCCAGTAGGCATTTGCCCGGCGATCGGTCTTGACCCTGCCCAATCCAAGTTCTCTCCTGCTGCTTCTCCTGCTGAGCGCCGGCTCACTTCCGGCGCAAGTGGATGTTCACGCGCTCGCCGGCAAAGTAGACCAGCGATACGACCATATCCGCACCCTGGAAGCGCACTTCACCGAAACCTACAAAGGCGCGGGGATGAGCCGCACCGAGAGCGGAACTCTACTGCTAAAAAAGCCCGGACGGATGCGCTGGGACTACGATGCGCCTCGCCCGAAGCTGTTTCTTACCGATGGCAGCACGGCGTGGTTCTATGTTCCGGGCGAGCAGCAGGCGCGCCGAACGCCCGTCAAGCAGCTCGAGGACCTGCGCTCGCCGCTGCGCTATCTGTTGGGCAAGACCAAGCTGGAACGGGAGTTGGACGGGCTCTCCGTGGCCGCCGACGTTAAGCCGCTGAACCCGGGCGACGTGGTGCTACGGGGCATTCCAAAGGGAATGAGTGAGCGAGTGGCGCAAACTTTGCTCGAAGTGACCCCTGACGCTCTCATCTCGCGCATCGTGGTGGAAGAACTCGACGGATCCGTGACCGAATTTCGCTTTCTTCAACAGAGGGAGAACGTCCAAATACCTGACCAGCAGTTTCACTTCCTTCCTCCCCCAGGAGTTGAGGTCGTGGCGGGAACAGAGTTTCTGGAATGAGCAGTTAACACTTGGCAATTAGCATTTTGCTAAAGGATGAACCCGAATCATTCCGATGCACCGGCGCCGGGTCGATGCTTGAATGTTAATTGCTAATTACCAATTGCTAAATGCTAGACTACCGCTAGACCCTCCAAGGAAGTTCCTTGCCTATGGCCGAATACGTGATCAAGATGGCTGACGAGCGAGGCCACATGCTCGAGCAACTGGAGCATGGCGTCTCGGAGGTCGAAATCCGCGACCGTTATGCGCAGCAGGGATTTCTGGTGTATTCGGTCAAGTCGAAGGGATTTTCGGGCGACCTCAGGCTACCGCAGCGCCGCAAAGTCAGGCAGGACCAGTTTGTCATCTTCAATCAGCAGTTTGTGACCCTGATTCATGCCGGGTTGCCGATTATCCAGTCGATTGAGCTGCTGATTAAACGCCAGCGCAACCCGTTCTTTCGATCGGTATTGCAGAATGTGCGCGACCGCTTGCGCGGCGGCGAGTTGCTGTCGGAGGCCTTCGCCGCCCAAAAGGTGTTTCCCAAGGTCTATACCACCACTCTGCTGGCGGGCGAGAAAAGTGGCAACCTGGAAGAAGTGATGGGACGTTACATTGCTTTTCAGCGCCTGTCCGTCAGTTTTCGCAAGAAGATGGTGTCCTCGCTGGTCTATCCTACGCTGCTGGTTCTGATGTTGTTGGTGATGATGACGTTCCTCATCACGTTCGTGGTGCCGCAGTTCGCCAACCTGTATCACCAATTGGGTTCCGAGCTGCCTCCCATGACCGCGTTTATGCTGGCCATCGGCGTCAACGCCAAGCATTACTTTTTTTACGCGCTGTTCGCGCTGATCGGTGGAGCCTTCCTTCTGTGGCGCTGGATGAAGAGTGACAAGGGCGCCACCTACATGGACCGTTTCAAGCTGAAGATTCCGCTGCTGGGAGACATATGGTTGAAGTATCAGGTCGCAGTCTTCTCGCGCATGCTTTCAACGCTGCTCTCGGGCGGCTTGTCCCTGGTGCCTTCGCTGGAGACTTCCGGTGAGTCCATGCAGAGCCGCCTGATGGCGAACGGCATCGAGAAGGCCACCCGCGGCGTGCGCGAAGGGCAGGGGCTGGCCCGCAGCCTGGAGCAGACCAAAGTTTTTCCGGAGATGGCAATAGAGATGATGGAGGTTGGGGAGTCGACCGGCGCTTTGCCGGCCATGCTGAACTCCGTGGCCGAGTTTTATGAAGAAGACGTGCAGAACGCGCTGGCGACTGCCATGTCGCTGATCGAACCTATCATCCTCATCGTAATGGGCGTGGTTGTGGCCTTCGTGCTGATCTCGCTTTATCTGCCGATTTTCAGCCTGGGAGCAGGCGGGATCAAGTAAGTGGCTAGTGGCTAGTGGATAGATTCGAGTTTTGCTGCAAAATTGCTAACAGCGAAGAGCGAAAGGCGAGGAGCGGTTTATAAATGGCAGATCCAAAGAAGGCGATTTTCGTGGACAGCGGCAACGGAAGCCCGGTAACCACGCAGGACGAAGTGGAACATGGCAAAGATCTGGCGCGGCGATATCGCTGCGAGTTCGTGGACCTGAAGAACTTCCACATTCAGCACGAGTTGTTCCGCAAGATTCCCGTGGACTTGATGTTCCGCTACAACTTTGTGCCGCTGGAGGAAAGGCCCGACGGCCGCCTGGTGGTGGCCATCGCCGATCCCAGCCAGTTGATGATGATCGACGAAATCGGCCTGCTTTTAGGGCGGCGGATCCAGACCAAAGTCGCGAGCCTGACGCAGATCAGCGACATTCTGAAGAAGACCGAGCAGTCGCAGCGCGTCCTGGAAGAAGCCAGCGAGGGATTCGCACTCGATGTGATCGCCGAAGATGAAGACTCGGACGAGACCATCTCGATTGAAAAGCTGACCGCCGAGACCGACATCAATCCGATCATCCGGCTGGTGGACACCACGATTTTTACCGCGTTACAGCGTCGTGCCAGTGATATTCACATCGAAACGCGCGACGATTCGGTGGTCATCAAGTACCGTATTGACGGCGTGCTGCAACAGGCGATGGGGGCCATCGCCAAGGAACACCACTCCACCATCATCTCGCGTATCAAGGTGATGAGCGAACTCGACATCTCCGAGCGGCGGGTGCCTCAGGACGGGCGGTTCCGCGTGCGTTACAGCGGCCGCTCCATCGACTTCCGCGTTTCCATCATGCCCTCAATTCACGGCGAAGATGCCGTGCTTCGCGTGCTCGACAAAGAGTCGATGAGCGAGAAATTTCACAAATTGACGCTGGACGTGGTCGGATTCAGCGAAGAAGATCTGCGCAAGTTCCGCCGCTACATCAAGGAGCCTTACGGCATGGTGTTGGTGACCGGACCGACGGGCTCGGGCAAAACCACCACGCTCTATGCGGCCCTGAATGAGATTAAGACCGACGAGGATAAGCTGATCACCATCGAAGATCCGGTCGAGTACCAGATCCGCGGCATCACCCAGATTCCGGTCAACGAGAAGAAAGGCCTGACTTTTGCCCGGGGATTGCGGTCGATCTTGCGCCACGATCCTGACAAGATCATGGTGGGCGAGATCCGCGACACCGAGACCGCGCAGATCGCAATCAATTCCGCCCTTACCGGCCACCTGGTGTTCACCACCGTGCACGCCAACAACGTGGTGGACGTGCTCGGACGATTTCTGAACATGGGCGTCGAGGCCTACAACTTTGTCTCCGCGTTGAACTGCATTTTGGCGCAACGCCTGGTCCGCCTCATCTGCGAATTCTGTAAGAAAGAGGTCCACTATACTCCCGAGGAGCTTGAGGCCAGCGGGTTAAATCCGCAAGAGTGGGCGGGCGTTCCGTTCTATGAAGGAGACGGTTGCATCGAGTGCTCGGGAACGGGTTTCCGGGGGCGCTCGGCGATCCACGAATTGCTGGAACTGACGGACAATGTGCGTGAAATGATTCTGGCCAAGCGGCCTAGCAGCGAGATCCGGCGGGCAGCCCGTGACGAAGGAATGCATTTCCTTCGCGAGTCGGCGATTGACAGAGTGAAACGTGGCCTGACCACCTTGAAAGAGATTAACAAGGTCACGTTCATTGAGACCACGCGATAAGAGCGCAAGCGCTTGACCGTGGGTCCTAGGGGCTCGCTTTTTTGAGCAATTCGCGCGGGAAGTTTGCGGATTGCCGTCATTGGTATATGTACCTTCGTAACCTTGACAGAGTTCGCGTGGCGGTAGACTAACAGTGGGAGGCTGGGTAACTACTGAAAGACTCGACAAGATCAGGTGCGGGTAGAGCGGCGCTTCAGCGCCGCGTTAGAGAGTGACTAATAAAACGGCCTTTAGGCCCTGAGGTATATTTGACGAAATGCGCCAAACTAGCCTCTTTTGGACCAGGTACCTCGGGGCTAAAGCCCTCGCTCCTAAACTGCGGTTAACGCGGGTCTGGAGGCCCCCTCTACCCGAACGACGCGAAGCAGAGACTTATTTCAGAGGCTTGGGGAGGGTGCATTCGAAACCCCAAGGTGCTTGTCACTAAGTTCTTTGTTTGTAATTATGTATTTGTAAACTTAGTTGAATCAAATAGTTACAGATAGTATTCCTTGGACGGAGATTTTTCAATAACTTACGGTGAATCTAGCGATCTAAGTCCTTGCGAATGAAGTATCAACATATAAACCATTTGTTATCAATTAGGTGCGAGGATTTTTCCCGTAAGCTGCAGATTCTACGGTACCACGCGAAGGAAATGAATCGCTAAGTCAGCGAAATCTCGGGAGTCGAATGGCTGACCATCACATTCCGCGGCCCAGGCTAGCGTGTGAGATAACCGCCGAGCGGGTCATTGCTGCGCGTGCAGCAGAAGGGGCACAGACTCTGGAAGCCACGGCCGCGCAACGGTTGCCGGAAGGCGCACTGACCCCGGGACTAGCGCAAGCGAACATCGGGGCGCGCGACGCTTTGGTGATGGCTCTCCGAGATTCCTTAGCGGCCGTGGCAACCCGTTCTGGCGATCTGTGCCTGGTTATTCCTGACGCCGCGACGCGCATCATGCTGTTGGACTTCGACACATTGCCTGACAAACCCCTGGAAGCCGATGCTGTGGTTCGCTTCCGCCTCAAGAAGTCTCTGCCGTTTGACGTGGACCAGTCGTCGGTCTCTTTCGATCGCCAAGGCACATTGGACCCGGGGAGAGTCGTTGCCGCTGTGACTCCGCGCGCCGTGCTGGAGGAATACGAATCTTTGGTGCGCGAAGCGGGCTACAATCCGGGTGCGGTACTGCCCTCGACGATCGCTGCCCTGGGTGCGGTCGATGGGTCCCGTCCAACCATGGTCATTAAGGTAGAACGTGGGACTACAACCTTCGCCATCGTGGACCAAAACCAGTTGTTGCTCTACCGGGCATTGGAGAACGGCGGCTCGGCGGTCACGGGAGAGTCGCTGGTGGATGATGTAAACACGTCGCTGGTTTACTTTGAGGACCGTTACACGGTGGGTGTGGACCGTGTGCTGGTGGCCGGAGTGGAGTCGGCACAGGAGTTGCAAACAGCGCTGAACGCGACCGCCGACATTCGGGTTGAGGAATTGGTTTCCAGCAGCATGATGGGCGCAGCAGTAGGCAACATCTCGCGCTCGGCACTGGCTGGAGTGGTGGGAGCCCTGGTGTCCTGATGCGTTTCAACATCAATCTCGCGAGCCAGCCGTACGAAGCCGCTCGGAAGTTCCGCCGGCGCATGGGCGCGGTGGTGGCGGCGCTCGCTCTGATTGCGGTGGTGCTGGTCGGGTACATTGTTTACGAACGGGTCCAGTCTCGCTCTATCAATCGGCAACTGTCAGAAGCGCATCGCGAAATTAACGAGCTCAATCGGGAGGAAGCGCAGGCGCGAGCTATTCTGAACAAACCAGAGAACCGCGATGTTGCTGAAAGGTCAGAATTCCTGAATCAATTATTCGCGCGCAAGGCATTGTCGTGGACACGAGTGTTTACGGAGATGGAAAGAATCATGCCGCCGGACCTGCATGTCGTGTCTATGAAGCCCGAGTACAACAAGACAAACGACCTCACGCTGCACGTGGTGGTGGCAACCGGCTCGCGTGGACGTGCGGTCGAACTGGTGCGGCGCATGGAGAAGTCGAACCACTTTCGGCAGGCCGGGATCGTGGCCGAAAACGTGACCGCGAATAGCGGCGACCAAAGCGCCGGCCCGGGTAACATCCAGTTCGATATCGCGGCAGTGTACTTGCCCGGTGTGCAAGACGCCGACGACGAGACGACGGGCACGGACAAAGAGAAAGAGAAGGACAAGAGCGGCGGGCAGCAGCAAAAAGCAGCCGCCGCAGTTCCATCACCCGCAGCTCCCGCAAGTGCCGGAACCGCGGCAGCGAGCGTCAATCCGGCACAGAGCCAGCCGCGGCCTGTGCGGGAAAGGTCGCACTAATGGCCAGCATTAGCGAGATACGGCGGAAGTGGATGCCAGCATTGATCGGTCTGGCGGTACTCGATCTAGCTTGCGTCGGCTATTTGCTTTCGCCGGCCGGACGCTCGCGCCAGGCGCGACAGCGCGAATACTACGAACTGCGGGCACAGCTTACCGCCAAGCGGGAGGAAGTACTGCCTACGCGCGGTATGGATGAGAAGCTGAAGCAGGCGTCCCAGGACATCGTCACCTTCGACGGCGAGCGCTTTCCAGCGCAATACTCGGCAGTGGCGGAGGAACTTGGTAAGCTGGCGACGGACACCGGCGTTCACTTCGCTGGACTGAGATACGACGAAAAAGACGCCACGATTGAAGGGCTTCGCAAGTTGAACATCGAGATTACGCTCTCCGGCGACTACCTGCAGGAAGTTAAGTTCATCAACGGCCTGGAGCGTGACAAGATGTTCTTTCTCATCGATGGCGTGACCCTGGCCGAGCAGCAAGGCGTAGTTCGGCTGCAATTGAAGCTGGAGACTTATTTGCGGGGCGGAGTGGCTGCATCGTGAAGCTTGGCACCGAGGACAAAAAGAAGACTGCCATCGCGGCGGCTTTGGTTCTGGTGGCGTCTGTTTCGGTGGTGCTCGCATTCCGCGGATCGGACAACTCCGCGCCGGCGGCCAGTGCGCCTCGCCCCCTGTCGACGGGCGCGACTCCACAGGCGCGCATCGGTAGCACGCAGACCACCCGCAAGACGGCCCGTCCGATGGGAGCACAGACGCTCGATCCCACTTTGCGCTTCGATTGGCTCAAATCCAGCGAAGAGGTGACCTACAAGGGGACGGGGCGAGACATCTTCCGGTCGCAACCGGAAGAGGCCGCGATTCCGAAGCCCCTGCCGCCCGATAAGCAGCCGAATGTTAAACCGGTCCCGCCGCCTCCTCCTCCCATCGACCTGAAGTTTTACGGCTTCGCCAGCCGCAAAGACGGCTATAAGCGTATTTTCCTTTCGAAAGGCGAGGACATCTTCGTCGCCAAGGAAGGCGACATTGTGGACCGCCGATACAAGATTGTGCACATAGGACAGAATTCGGTGGACGTGGAGGACGTGCTCACTAACAATCGCCAGACGCTTCCGTTACTGGCGGGATGATTCCACGCGACATCTGGTTGTCGCGGTCGTCTATAGGGAAGAGATTGAGTCGCAGTATGCAGCAGGATGTTTCCATGCAAGAGCGAACAACACTTCCGGTCCCGCTATGTGCCAAGTCTTCGCTCGCCGTTAAGAGGCCAAGCGACCCGCAACGCCGCCGGCGCGAGGGTGGCTATCTGCTGCTGGCCATTCTACTGATGGTGGCTTTTATGGTCATCGCCGCAACCATCGAGGCTCCGCTCATGGTGCAGCAGATGAAACGCGACCGCGAGGAGGAGATGATCCATCGCGGCACTGAATACGCCCGCGCCATCAAGAAGTACTACAAGAAGTTTGGCCGCTATCCGGCAAACCTGGAACAGCTCGACAACACGAACCAGATACGATTCCTGCGTAAGCGCTACAAAGATCCGCTCACCAAAGACGGTAAGTGGAAGCTCCTCAACTACGGCGACATCCAGGCCATCCTCAATCCCAACGCTCCGGGAACACCAGCAGCCGCATTGGGCACACAAGGGCAAAGTGCATTCGGGCAATCCCGTACGGTAACGTCCGTCGGCACGCCTGGCACGCCAAGTTCGCAGTCGCCAGTGGGCCCGGGGAACATTGTGAACAATTCCACCACGGGCTTCGACCAGAACAGTCTGGTTGCTTCTCAGCAACAAGCCATCCCAAGTGGAAACAGCCCTGGAGGTTTTATCGGGAACTCGCCGCAAGGCAACGCTCAGCAAGGCTCCAATCCGTTTGCGAACACTTTCAGCCTGGGATCGAGCAGCGGATCCAATGCCGGCCAGCAGGGCGGCACCGGTGGGAGCCAGGCGACCATCACAGGCGGGGTCGGCAGTGGCAATCAGACCGTTGGCCAGACGTTTGGAGGGGGAGCCATCGTCGGCGTCGCCAGCGTCAGCAAAGATCCAACTATCCGCATTTACAACAAGAAGAAGACGTACAACGAGTGGCAGTTCATCTACAACCCGATTATGGACCGAGCGAACGTATTGCTGCGCGGCCCATACCAGCCGCCGACTTTCGGTGGAGCGCAAGTCGGAACTTCAGGGCCACAAATCTACAACCAGAATAGTGCCTTTGGGCAACCGTCAAGCGGCTTCGGCCAGCAGCAAAATAGCTTTGGACAACAGCAGAATGTGCCACAGCAGACTTCGCCCGTAAATCAGTTTCCGCCGGATCAGAACCTGCCCCACTGACAAAGCTGCCCGGTCTGGTGCTAATTACTACTCGTAAACTCCACTAGCAACTGCAGCCGCTGGCGAGCATGTCCGGAATCGATGGCGTAAGCCGCCAGCGGTATTCCTTCGCCGATCCGATCGGCATGCCCGGCAGCAACGAGCGCCGCGGCTGCATTGAGCAAGACCACGTCGCGACGGCTGGAGCGCTCGCCATCCAGGATTGCGCGAATGATGGCTGCGTTCTGCGCGGCGTCGCCGCCGGCGATTTCGCTGAGCGGCGCGCGTTGCAGGCCAAAATCTTCCGGCGTGACTTCATACACGCGCACATTACCGTTGCGCACTTCGGCAACTTTGCTGGGGCCGGAGATGGTGATCTCGTCGAGTCCGTCGCGTCCGTGGACAACCAGCGCGCGCCGCAAGCCGAGTTCACTCAAGGCCTCGGCCAGCTTCTCTACCAAGTCGGCAGAATAGACGCCAACCACCTGCGCCGAAGCGCGCGCAGGATTTGTGAGTGGCCCGAGCAAATTGAATACAGTGCGCAACCTCAGCTCACGCCGGGCGGGCTGCACATACTTCATCGCTGAATGCATGGCGGGCGCGAACAGGAAAACGATGCCGGTCTCGCGCAGGCAGGCCGCCATCCGCGCAGGTGGCAAATCAATCCTGACGCCAAGCGCCTCCATTACGTCGGCCGAGCCGCACTTGGAACTGATGCTGCGGTTGCCATGTTTCGCAACTTTGACACCAGCGCCGGCGATGACCAGGGCGACGGCGGTAGATATGTTGAAGGTGCCGCTGGTGTCGCCACCCGTACCACAGGTGTCCACCAGAGCATCGCGTTCGGTGCCACTGACGTCTAGCGCTTCGCCATCCTCGGTTTGCAGTGGGACGGCCGCATTGCGGATGGCCTGCGCGAAGCCGACGATCTCCTCGACGGTCTCGCCTTTCATGTGCAGCGCCACCAGCAGCGCTGCAATCTGCGCATCGCTCGCCTCGCCGCGCAAGATCTGCGACATGACTTCGCGCGCCTCTTCGCGAGTCAGCGAAGAGCAGTGGTTAGCGACCTTGTGCAACGCGTCGAGAAGCATGAATCAGTGGCCAGTGGCCAGTGGCCAGTTAGCGACCAGTCGTCAGCTTTCAGGTCACAGGAACATTCGGTTCGGGCCGCTGCATCCGTACAACACCCCAACAAACTCGTTACTGACTCGGCGGAGGAGTGTTTGGTTTGGGTGTGCCCGTACTCTTGGGCGTAGCAGCGGGATGCCGCGGATCAATGATCTTGATGTGCGTGATCTTTGGCGGCGAGTAGGGCCGGTTAGTGCGCGGATCGGCATTCAGACGCGCAATCTTCTTTACCACGTCGAGGTCCTGGCATTGCCCGAAGATGGTGTGCTTGCCGTTCAGGTGCGGAGTAGGAACTTCTGTGATGAAAAACTGCGAGCCGTTAGTGTTCGGCCCGCTGTTAGCCATTGCCAGGCGTCCGGGCTGGTTGAAGGTGAGGGTGGGGCTGAACTCATCCTTGAAGGCGTAGCCGGGACCGCCGGCGCCGTTACCGGCTGGATCGCCGCACTGAATCATGAACTCCGGAATGACGCGATGGCAGATGGTGCCGTCGTAGAGCGGCGTATGCATCATCTCGCCGGTCTTCGGGTTCTTCCAGGCCTTCGTTCCGTTGGCAAGGGCGATGAAGTTGGCCACGGTCTGAGGCGCCTGGTCAGGAAACAGAGTGCAGGTGATGTTTCCGTCGGTGGTTTCGATGACGGCGGTTGGCAGCTTCGGCTCGGCTGCCGAACCCTGATTGCCCGCCGACGAGGCGCCGCTTGTGGCCTGCGCGCCTACTAGGGTGGTCAAGCTGAGACAAAGAATTGCTGTTACTAGGTTGCGCATAGATTCTCCACGACTTCGAGATGAAGCAGGTCCTCGGACCTGCTCAAAGCCGATAGCCGGCTGATGGCTGACCGCCGATCGTCTACTCCGCCTTTACTATAAACTGCTGAAGCATATTCGTGGAACAAAGCCTACTGCTGTTGCGATTGAGCACCCGGCGCGATTTCGGGCCGGGTGTCGCGATTGGTCTCCGATTGAATCTGCTTGGAAACCTTCTCCACCTCTCCGAAGACCCGCATCAGGTTGCCACCAAGAATCTTATCGAGATCTGCTGCCTTGTAGCCGCGCTGGTACAGTGCCTGCGTAATCTTTGGCAGGTCGGCGGCCGAATCCAGCCCCTGCGGAGCGCAGTCAATGCCGTCAAAGTCCGAGCCTAGCCCAACGTGGTCTACGCCCGCGACCTTCACCATGTGGTCAATGTGGTCGATCAGATCGCTGAGCGGCGGACGCGGCACCTTGAGCGCCAGGGTCGCCTTGGCCGCGTCCAGTTGCTTCTTGACCTCGGGCGTTTGCGGTTCCATGAACAAGGACCGTTCCTTCTCGTAATCCGGGTCATGCTGCGCTTTGAGTGCGTTCATCCCATCCACCCACTTCTGCGAGATGAAGCCGCAGTAGAAATTCACCTGCGCGACGCCACCGTTTCGGGCGAGCGCGACCAGCATGTCGTCGGTCATGTTGCGCGGAACGTTGGTCAGCCCGCGCGCGGAGGAATGCGACGCGATGACCGGGGCGCGGCTGACGACCAGCGCCTGATAGAAAGTGCGATCGGCCACGTGGGAGATGTCCACCATCATGCCTAGGCGGTTCATCTCCCGTACCACCTGGCGCCCAAAGGTAGTGATGCCGTCGTGGTGCTGGATGGTTTTGTCGTCGAGGTCGCCGCTGGAGTCGCCAAGCTCGTTGGTGTTCGACCAGGTCAGCGTCATGTAGCGCACGCCGAGGCGATAGTAATCGCGCAGAACGCGCATATCGCCCTGGATGGCGTGACCGCCCTCGACACCCAACAGCGCCGCCAGCTTGTGCTGGTGATGGGCGGCAAGAATGTCCTGTGTGCTGAAGGCCATCATCATCTTGTCGGGATGAAGGCGCGCCTGCTCGTACACCGAGTCAATCATGTCGAGCGAGCGCTTGATCTCCTGTCCCTTGAAGGTCCAGGGATTCACCCATATGGAGAAGAATTCCGCGCCCAGGTTGCCGGCCTTGATTTTGTTGAAGTCGAGGTATCCGGTGCCGGCGTCCTGTGCGAGATCGAAGTTCTCGTCCACGAGGCGGCCGGGCGTGTCGGCGTGGGTGTCGATGATGAGGGCGGAGTTGTGAATGGCGCGCCAGCCGGTCGCGGCGCCGCTCGGTGAAATGGTCAGCGCTTTGGACGACGACTTCTTCGCTGGCGCGCTTTGCGCCGTATTGGCAGCGGGACTTGAGTTTTGGGCGAAGCCGAGGGCAGGAAAGAGGACTGCAAAGAAGAGCGTCCGGCGGAAGCTTTGCATTTCGATGAATGAGTCTCCGGAAAGGAATGTTGGTGCGCTTGGATTGTAAATGAATGCGCATGGAGAGGAAGGATAAGCCAGGGCATCGGGCGTGTCAGAGCGCTACATCACGTTGCTAGGTCTCTGTCTTCTTCGCTGACCTTCTCGCTTCTGCTTCGGCGAACCAGCCCAATCTGAGTTGTTCGGCGGGGATACTCGACATGTAGGGCTTGATATCGAGTATCGGCGTGCCGTCGAGCATGTCTATTCCTTTAACGCGCAGATTGCGACCATCACGTCCGAGCACTTCGACGACAGTCAACCCGATTGGGTTGGGTCGGCGTGGGGAGCGCGTCGCGAAGACGCCGTGCGGGCGGTCATCAGTCGGCGGGACTCCTACCAATTCGTAGCCTTCGGCGCGGTTGAAGACCCAAGTAACGAACAGGTGCGAGAAGCCTTCAACGTCCTGTAGGCCTGGTTCGAACTCGGGGGCGATCTCCAGCGTTCCTTCCGCTTCGTGCTTTGTCCCGGGGCCCTTTGGAATCTGCTTTGTCTCCGTGTAGGCCGAGCGAACAAAGCCGATCGGTTTCATGGTAAACATTGCGGTCTCCAGCGTAGGTCTAACCAAGCCTGCTTTTCTCAGTCCACCCGGGAGGTACCGCGGATGCACTCGGCTCGGCGGGGCAACACTGCGCTTATGTCCGGAAGAAGTCCTTCACTGCCTGCCACATCACCTGGCCGCCAACATCTGCGATGGACTTGGTGAGCGGGATGTCCTTGGGGCAGACCTCCACACAGTTTTGCGCGTAGCCGCACTCCTGGATGCCGCCGTCGCCCATCAGCGCGTGTAGGCGATCGATCTTCAGTGCCTGCCCTGTGGGATGGTTATTGAAGAGTCGCACTTGCGAAATGGTTGCGGCGCCGACGAATCCCGTTTTCTCATTGAACTGCGGACAGGCTTCCATACAGCAGCAGCACGAGATGCATCGCGACAGGGGGTAAGTTTCTTCTTGCATCGCCGCAGATTGCCGCGGGCCGGCGCCAAGATCATAGGTTCCGTCCACAGGTACCCACGCCTTCACGCGCTTCAGGTTTTCGAAGAGTACGCTGCGATCGACGGACAAGTCACGAATGATGGGAAACTTGGTGAATGGTTCCAGGCTGATGGGTTGCTTGAGTTGGTCGATCAGCGCCGAGCACGCCATCTTGGCCTGCCCGTTGATGATCATGGCGCAGGAGCCGCAGACCTCTTCCAGGCAGTTGGAGTCGTAGGCGATGGGAGTAGTCGGCTTACCGTCGCGGGTCACTGGTTTGGCCGCGATGTCCATCAGCGCGGAAGTGACGTTCATGCCCCGCCGGTATTCCAGTTCGAACTCTTCCCAGTAGGGCTTCGATTCAGGGGACTGCCGGCGTTTGACTTTTATGATTACGGTTTTAGAATTCGCCATGTTTGTTGTTCGCTGTTCGCCCTTCGCCAAGCAAGCTGTCAGTCATCAGCCTCCAGCTCTCAGCAAAAATCCGACATTCGTCGCAGGGTCGGAGCTCCGAAATATACGAACTGTACCGTCCCTACGGGACTCAATCCAATTTTCTCGCCTACCCAGCACTCCGCCTTCGGCTTCGTGCTGGGCTAAACTGTTCCGCCCCGGCGGGGCTGGAATTCTGGCACTTCATTCCGCTGTGGCAAAAGACACGTAATTCTCACGCACTACAGGAAGCCCTGGTCTTTCCAACGGGACTAGAGGCGGCCTAAATGCCTCCACCCGAACTAGCCACTGACCACTAGCCACTAGCTCCTGTCTTTACGTCGCCGCGTCATAGCGCCGGGGACGCGGCCTAATCAAGGACGTATCCACCTGATCGAACTCGAAGCGCGGCTCGTCGGCGTCGGCGGCGAAGTACGCCTTCGTGGTCTTCAACCAGTTGGCGTCGTCGCGCTCCGGGAAATCGGGCTTGTAATGCGCGCCGCGCGATTCATTGCGCATGCATGCCCCCTGGGTAATCACGCGCGCCAGTTGCAACATGTTGTAGAGCTGCCGCGCGAAGACGAAAGAGGTGTTGGCCCACATGGAACGGTCGCTCAGGTTGACGTGGCTGTAACGCTCCAGCAACTCCACCAGCTTCGCGTCGGTGTCCTGCAAATTCTTGTTGTAGCGGATGACGGTGACGTTCTTGGTCATGATGTCGCCGAGCTCGCGCCACAGCAGGAACGGGTTCTCGGCGCCATCGTTCTTCATCAGCCGAGCGTTGATTTCTTCCTGCCGCTTGCGCTCGGAATCGAACACGTGCTGCGCGGGATTCTTTCCGCTCTTGATTACATTGTGGGCATACTTGACGGAATGCGGTCCGGCAATGAATCCGCCGTAGATGCATGAAACCAGCGAATTCGCGCCCAGGCGATTCGCGCCATGAATGGAGTAATCGCACTCACCGCAGGCGTAGAGACCCTGGATGTTGGTGAGCTGGTTGAAGTCAACCCACAGGCCGCCCATGGTGTAGTGCATGCCGGGAAAGATCTTCATGGGGGTGTCGCGAGGATCGTCGCCGACGAACTTCTCGTAGATCTCGAGGATGCCTTCGAGTTTGCGGTCGAGCGTGGCGCGGTCGATGTGGGTCAAGTCAAGATAGACCATCGGTTGGCCATCAATGCCGAGGTTATGCTCGTAAACCACTTTGTGGATGGCGCGGGTGGCGATGTCGCGCGGCACCAGGTTGCCGTACTTGGGATACCACTCTTCCAGGAAGTACCAACGCTCGCTGTCGGGAATACTCTTGGGAGCACGCTTGTCGTTCGGCTGACGTGGCACCCAGACGCGACCGCCCTCTCCGCGCGCGGACTCCGACATCAGTCGCAGCTTATCTTCGCCCGGAATGCAGGTGGGATGTACCTGGATGAATTCTCCGTTGCCGTAGTAGGCGCCTTGCTGATAGAGAGCCGACTGGGCCGATCCGGTACAGACTACTGAGTTGGTGGACTTCCCGAAGATGGCGCCGATGCCGCCGGTTGCCACAATCACGGCCTCTGCTGGGAAGGTGTGCACCGCCATGCTGCGCAGATCCATGGCGCAGATTCCGTGGCAGACGCGCTGATCGTCGATGACGGCGGAGAGGAACTCCCAGGACTCGTACTTGGTGACTTTGCCTTCTGCCTCGTAGCGGCGAACCTGCTCGTCGAGGGCATACAAGAGTTGCTGTCCGGTGGTGGCGCCGGCGAACGCGGTGCGGTTGTAGAGCGTGCCGCCGAAGCGCCGGAAGTCGAGCAGCCCTTCGGGCGTGCGGTTGAAGGGAACTCCCATGCGGTCGAGCAGGTCGATGATCCCCGGCGCCATCTCGCACATGGCCTTCACCGGCGGCTGGTCGGCGAGGAAGTCGCCACCATAGATGCTGTCGTCGAAATGCTGCCAGGTGGAGTCGCCTTCGCCCTTCAAGTTCTTTGCGGCATTGATGCCGCCCTGGGCGCAGACGGAGTGAGACCGCTTCACCGGGACGATGGAGAAGAGGTCAACATGACCTCCCGCCTCGGCGATTTTGATGACGGCGGAGAGCCCCGCCAGGCCGCCACCTACAACGATGATTTTAGGATGTGCCATATAAAAGTCTAAAGTCTTATGTATTGCGACGGACACCGCTATAACGCAAAACTTAGTCGTGCATGACCCACGGAACCTGGTCGGCGGGCGTACTGACGAAGCCGACTATGGACCAAATGCCAATGCCGATCAACGCAACTGCCAACACCAGGCAGACGTAGCCAAACTTGCGACGCGCGTTGGCGCCGACCGTCAATCCCCACTTGGCTGCAAACAGCCATACTCCATAAGAGAAGTGCCATGACGCGGCGACGATTCCTATGACGTAGAAGGCCACGATCCACGGGTGCTGAAAGTCGAACCAGACCTTCGAGAACGCATATTGGTAGCCACCGCCCATCAGGTGGACGCCGGTAAATCGCATGTCGATGACGTGGTACAGGATGTAAATGAAGGCGATGATACCGGTCCACCGTTGCGAGGTGTACAGCCAGTTTCCCGTCCAGGGATACTCGCCGACATTCGACTCGCCACGGTACCAGATATAAATCCCGTACAGCGCGTGATAAAGAAGAGGGATGAAAATGAAGACCCACTCCAGCAGGTGCACGAAGGGCAGGCTGGTCAGGAATTTCACCTGGTCGTTGTAAGCCTGAACGCCATTGGCCGCTTCTGAGTTGGAGATGAAATGCTCAAGCAGGAACGCGCCGATAGGGACGATTCCCGACAGAGAGTGCAACCTGCGCAACACAAATGAGTAGCCCTGACCGGCACGCAGAGGAGCTACTCCCGGGTTAATTCGAGCAGAACTCGCATCGATGGAATGAGAACTGGCCGTGGAAGCCACCAAGGCAACTCCTTATGAAGCGCGGGACATATAAGCAAACTCTTTATTATCAGTTTCGCCAACAGCGCGCGTCAAGAAACCAACAGACGCGCATTGCCGTGGGAGAAATTTCTGAGAGGGGCGAGATCTCAGGAAAGCGAAATTCAGGATAGCGGGTGAATGGGCAGAATGTTTGTGATTTGCGTCACAGTGCTTTGAGAGCCTAGCGCTGGCCCCATTTCAGCTTGGTGCGAAGCACATTGAAGAAGGTTTTCTTCATGCGCAGCAGCTTCACGGTGTGGCCGGCTCGATGGCAGGCCACACGATCGCCCAACTTGACCGGCACACCGACCTGGCCATCGATGCTTAGATAAGCATCTTCGCCGCCGGTCTCCAGCTGCAATTCGATCGTAGCCTTGTCGGTGACGACGAGAGGTCTATGGGTAAGCGAGTGGGGACATACAGGTGTCACGACGAAAGAGGTAACCGACGGCATAAGCACCGGGCCGCCGGCAGCCAGGGAATACGCCGTGGAGCCGGTGGGCGTGGCAATGATGACGCCATCAGCCTTGCAGTTGAACACGAAAACGCCATCAATGACGAGATCGAAATCCAAGAGCCGGGCGATCGCGCTCTTGCTGACTACGGCGTCGTTCAACGCAAAATACCGAGCCACTTTGTTGCCATCACGAATCAGGCTGCAATCGAGCAGAGCACGCTGCTCGGTGGGGCAGTTGCCGGCATCGATTGCTTCCAACGTGGATTGCATCTCGCTCAGCGGCACCTCAGTGAGAAACCCCAGCGAGCCAAGATTGACCGCCAGGATTGGAACCCCTTCGTGGGCCACGGCGCGGGCGGCGGATAGCAGCGTTCCATCGCCGCCGAGTACAAGCGCGAAATCCGGATGCTTGGCGCCGATCTCCTCCCGCGGCACGACCTCTTCTCCATTGGTGTACTGCGCCGTCTCCCGGTCGAGGTAAAGCTGGTATCCGCGTTGGCGAAACCAGGAAAGCAGTCCGGGGAGAATGGTGGCCAGTTCGGCCTTCGACGGCTTTGAGATGATTGCGACGGATTTCATGTTCTCTTATGCCGTATTGCGTCCGTGTTTATTAGAGGAGCTCCAAGAATTCGTCCACTGTCATACCGGCCGCGCGAATCAGGGCACGAAGTGTACCTAGGGATAATTCCCTGTGCTGCGGGATGGAGAGATTAGCTCGCTGGCCGGGTTTGGTCAACACCAGATGGCTCCCTACCTGGCCCATCGCCTCCCAGCCGGCCTTGCCAAATGCCTTCGCGGCGTCTTTGCCTGAAATGTTGCCTAGCTTACCCATTCGGGATTCGTGCCTCTAATGCGGAGATGCCGCAGTAGTAGGCTGTCGAAATTGCGATCCCAGATCTTAGACAGCCACGACGATCGGGGTTTGCTGAATCGGCATCGCGCGGACAGCCTTCTGGTCTTCAGCCCACATCCAGGCAGTAATGGCTTCCTTGATATTCTCCAGCGCTTCTTTCTCGTCACGCCCCTGCGACACACAACCCGGAAGCGCCGGGCACTCGGCCACAATCCAACCATCTTCGGCCTGCTTCAGTACGACGTGGAAAATCATCGTGCGGGCCCTCCCTGCCACTCATTGTACCGGGCAGTTGGTCTCGTTGGTTAGTACACTCATCCTTGCGCTCGGGATCCGCTTGGCAGCCCCATGAAGCGTTTTAAGCTGTAGCAAGTTATCAGAAGCGGGCATGCAGCAGGAACTCCCGATTCCCCTCCGCCCCGAGAATCGGGGACTCGATGACCTCGATCTCCTTGCCTCCCAGGTCCTCTACGGCTTTGGTCACCCGGGCGACAGCCATCTGCTGCGCCTGCGGATCGCGCACAATACCACCTTTACCGACTTGCTCCCGGCCGGCCTCGAACTGCGGTTTCACCAGCACCACTAGATCGAATCCTTGAGCCGGCGCACTCTCCTGCACACAGCGCAAGACTGCTGGGAGAACGAGTGTA
>Ga0209656_10000652_pt1 | contig 22601 bp, 16 predicted proteins | sample BogFormECP12_OM2_FD_188239 | JGI IMG/M metagenome (GOLD analysis project Ga0209656, IMG submission 188239) | Bog forest soil microbial communities from Calvert Island, British Columbia, Canada - ECP12_OM2 (SPAdes) (version 2) | ecosystem: Environmental > Aquatic > Freshwater > Wetlands > Bog ... | reverse complement strand
AACCTTATTCGCTTCCGCGGCCGGTTGTATGCCGCGACTTGGGACGGCCTTTTCGAACTGGATCCGATGAGCGCCGATGTCTTACCGTCAAACTTTCACAAGGTACCGGGTGCGACCAGCGCAATCTCCGCATTCGCGGATGCCGGCGAGGAGCTGCTTGCCGGCGGCTGGAGGGGTCTGTTTAGATTTGACGGAGCCGTCATGAAACAGATTTCCCTCCCGATAGATCGCGTCTATTCCCTCAGGGCCTCGAAATTTGTAAAGGGCCGGATTTATGTAGCCGCGAACGATGGTTTGTCGGTGCTCTCGAAGTGGGGTGAAACATGGCGGATCGATGGTACTCTGAATCAGTTCGGAGGACAGCTCACGGACATCGTCGAATCCAGTGCGGACGAACTCTACGTTTCGACACAGAATCACGGATTCTTCAGGGTCAAACTTCATCCGGGCTCTCCTGGCGTTTTCGATCAGGCAGCCGTCATCAGTTTGGTGAATGCAAAGGATGCGCCAAAAATCAGTGAATCCGATGGTCTGACGCAATTAGACGGTCAGCCCGCGTTTTTGTCGAAAGATGGAATTGCCCGATATGACGCCGTTGATAACCGGTTTACGCCGATTCCTGCGTACGAATCGCTATTTCGCGATTATTCTCCGACGCGAGCGCTCGTGAGCGGAGACGAAGACGGAATTTTGGCTTTGGCTCTGAGCGCTCGCGATACTCCGGCAGGAGGCATTCCGACAACAAAAGTCGCTCTAATCCATTCGGATGGTCGACTTACTTTCTTGCCCGCAGCAATCACCAGAACGATTGGGGTTCCGGAAGTCGTGAAGATTGAACTCGACTCCGGGTCTCCCGTAGTTTGGGCGGGCGGTACTTACGGAATCGCGCGGGTCGATACGCGCGAAATGGCATCCTCTCATCGGACGTTTAATCTCTATCCGCGAGATGCCGGCACTGTTTCAGGAACGCCGCTCACGCTTCCGGCGGCTGGAAGGTCTCTCACGCTGCCCTTTGGTTCGGGCGACTTTCAGATCCAATTCGCGAATGATGACTTCGGAGATCGAGACCAGATCCATTACAGAGTTAAACTGGACGGCCTGGAACGCAATTGGAGCGCTCCAGTGACAGATCCGGTGTGGCATTCAGGGTCGCTGCGTGAAGGTTCCTACATCCTCCGCGTAGTCGCGGAAAATGAAGATGGGGAGAAGAGTCGCGAGTCGACCGTTGCAATACGCATCTTGCCCCCATGGTACCGGACATGGTGGATGTACTCGGTCTACACGATGCTCGGAGTGTTGTGCTTTCTGGGATTCGTTCGTCTGCGGGTCTGGCGCCTCCGGATGCGGGAAAAGCAACTTGTGCAAATTGTGGCTGAACGGACAAAGGAGCTCGAAGAAAGTCAAGCGCGACTGATGGAAGCAAAGGAAGCGGCCGAATCCGCAAACCGCGCCAAGAGCGCGTTTTTGGCAAATATGAGCCACGAACTTCGAACACCGCTGAACTCGATTCTCGGGTACACGCAGCTCATGCTCCGAAATCGCGAGGAGCAGGACGAAAAACGCCGAAGACTGACTACGATCCAGTCAAGCGGGGAACACCTGCTTAACATGATCAACGACATCCTTGACTTGGCGAAAGTGGAATCCGGGACGATCGCCGTCAATCAGAGACCTGTACAGCTCAAAGCGTTGCTGACCACGATTGCGGATGAGATGCAGCTTCGCGCGAGTCAAAAACGACTACGGTTCGTTTATTCCGCAGACCAATCGATCCTCGAGTGGATCTCAACCGATCCAGTCCGGCTCCGGCAGGTACTTTACAATCTCACCGGCAACTCGATCAAATTCACGGATGAGGGCGAAGTCTCGTTGTTTGTGACACGCAGCAGCGACCGAATCCGGTTTGAAGTGAGAGATACAGGCAAGGGAATCCCTGCTGCCGACCTACCGAATGTTTTTAAGGCGTTTTACCAGGCCAGCAACAATGACCAGACAAGCGGCGGGGTTGGCCTCGGGCTGCACATCAGCCAACGGATCGTGCGCCTGCTGGGCGGAGAGTTGGAGGTCTCCAGCACAGTAGGAAAGGGGACTCAGTTCTGGTTCGATCTTCCGGGGGGTGAACTCAAAATCTCGCAGGCGCCTCCTCCGGTGCAGAAAGTCGTGCGCCTGATCGGTCAAAAGAATCGGGTGCTCGTCGTGGATGATGACGCGATGAGTTGTCAATTCATGTCCGAACTTTTGCGAGAGGTTGGTTTGGAGTGCAGCTCGGTAGCGAGTGTGCAGGAAGCTTTGAATCTGCTTCGGTCCGAACCTTTCGGTGCGGTGCTTTCGGATGTGCGAATGGGCGAAACGAGCGGTATCGCTTTTTGCCAGGAGGTAAGGAAAGATCCAAACCTCAGTGCAGTTGTGATGATCGCCTCCTCGGCAAGCGTCTATGTGGATGACCGCGAATCCGCGTTGTCAGCCGGGTTCAACGGATTCGTGCCGAAACCGGTCAACGAAACGGAGTTGTTTCAGCTCTTCGAAAATCTGCTTGGACTAAAAGTGGTTTACAGTGCGGTCGATCATGAGGCTGAGAGCAGTTTCCGGAGCACCGAGGAAGCCGTGAATCGGCCTTTGACCGAGCCGCTACCGACGATTGAGCAGCTGGATCGATTGCTTCCGCATGCGAATCTGGGCGATGTGATTGCTCTTCGGACCGGAATCCGGAAACTGAAAGAGGAAAATCCGGCCGTGAGCGTGTTCTGTCAGCGTATTTCCATCCTTGCGGATAAGTACCAGCTTTCGGCGGTGGAAAAGATCCTGGAGAAAGCCAAAGCGGTGAAGGATTCACTACAGAGACACAGAGTCACAGAGGATTGTTAGGGTCGGCAACCGTACTCGTAATGGGAACCAGCCCATTTCTCACCCAAAAAAGGCGCGGCTTTGCAGGCTACTGGTACTCGATTCGGGATCAGCGACCAGGTACGAGTACAATTGCCGCCCCCCAAAATACCTCCGTGTCTCTGTGCCTCTGTGGTGAATTTATCTCTAAATTAAACGACATTCAGCATCCCACCGTCGACAAAGTAAGTCGATCCAAGGGAGTAGCTGGCTCGCTTCGAACAGAGAAATACAAAAAAGTGTGCGAGTTCTTCCGGGGTGCCAAAGCGATCGATTGGAGCGTGTTCGCGGGCGACCGAGGCGAGGTGTCCTTCCCAGTCGCCGCCCTTGTCGGCGGTGAGTAGTTTGGCGGTCTTGATCCAGTCGGGTGTCAGGATCAAGCCGGGATTGACCGTGTTGACGCGGATGTTGTCTTTGACCACTTCGTTTGCGAGCGTCTTCGAGAACATCATCAGGGCCGCTTTGGTGACGTTGTAAATCGGTTCGTACCAGAGAGGCTGAACCGCGCAAATCGACGCGTTGTGCAGGATTACACCGCCGCCCCGCTTTTTCATCCCGGGCACCAGCCCGCGCGCGAGGCGGACGGCTGCCATGACATGGAGGTCCCAGTAGTACTGCCACTTTTCGTCGGGTGCTTCCATGATAGTCTCATTGCTGCCTGTGCCGGCATTGTTGATCAGAATGTCGGCACCGCCAAACTCGCGTTCGACCTCCGCGGCAATATGCGCGATCGCGCCGGCTTTCGCGACATCCGCCGGAATACCGATCGCACGGACACCGTATTTGTCGGCAATCCCTTTCGCTTCCGTCTGCACGCGATCCGCCTGCCGGGCAATAATGACAACGTGAACACCTTCCGCGGCAAGACCCGCAGCCACTGCAAGACCGATTCCAACGCTGCCGCCGGTGATGACGGCTACTTTATCTTTTAGTTCGAGATCCATAACTATGGAGGGAAGAAGTAAGAAGGATGAATGAAGAAGGAAAAGCGGCTAGGGGGGAAACGAGAGCCGGAGTTAATTCGAGTTCGAGCAGAGGACAACATTTCTTCCGGAACTGCGCAAGGAAGAATTGAATGTTTCGGTCCAGCTCGATACTTCATTTGAGACGCTATGATTGAAGAAGTGATCTCTGTCGGGGATTGGCCGGTAATCATTGTTCGGGCCGAGAAAACGGCGTGTGGCGGGATCAAGGTGCGTGTCCGATTCCGATATCCGGATGGCCGTCCAACATCATTCGTCTGTTCCTGTAACTGCAACGGGAACATTAAAGCGATCGTATGCCCGGATGGAATGAGGTGCTCCGCAAATGCCAGCATGGTCATCCTGAAGCGAAATGTGTAAGGGAGGGCGAGGATGTGTCGGCGTGAAGGCGTATCGGCTTGCCCTACGAAGCCTTGGCGTAGTATGGCGTGTCGGCGAAATTTAGCGATGCACAGGCCAGGGGATTTGGCATCCATTGGGTAAGCCCGCACTTTCGAGTGCGAGTACGATTAGATAAAACGCCGACACGCCATATTACGCCAAGGCTTCGTAGGGCAAGCCGACCTGCCGTCAAGCCGACGCGTCATCCCCGCGCGCCGTTGGAAGCGGCAAGCGTCTGGCATTTGAGATACGATTTCCAGCCTCCGAAAGCGGAAATGTTCTCGGCGTCCTGGACGGCGACTTCTTCGCAGAGGAAGCCTTTTACGGTGCGGCCGTCGCTAAGGTGGATCAGTCCGATTGTCAGCGGGGAGGGAACCTGCAGCAGGAAATCGCCGAGTTCGGAGATCGGCAAATCCCAAATTTCGACATCAATCGAGACGCCCCCTTCCGCGCCGATGCGGACAAGGCCCGGTTTTTGTGGCGATGTGCCGGGAAGCGCAAATAGCTGATAGGAGGGCGCGGTCTTGGCTCTTCGGACAAAGCGGCCGCCTCTGTCGGTGAGTTGGTCGTTGAGTGGTTCGCCGGTGAGGTGGGCTCCGACGACGGCGAGCATCGCGCGGGCCGGGTGCGGGTCCTTCGCCGGGACCGGCGTATCCGGATAAGGAAGCTTTGTTCCGCCAAGCAGCGGCCGCAAAGAACGAAGATAACAACCTGCGACCATAAGGAGCATCTTGTCCGAATATGCCTGCCCGACCAAAGTGACGCCGAAAGGAAGCCCGTCGGCTCGGAACCCTGCTGGGACCGCAATGGCGGCCAGATCCATCAGGTTCAGAAAGCTCGTGAAGATTCCGAGGCGACTGTTTAGAGCAACCGGATCGCGTTCGACATCCGCAATCCGAAAAGTGTCCGGGGCGGTCGGCAAGAATAGGAAGTCAACGCTACTCCAAGTGAGGGCGGTCTCCTGTCGCATTCGCTCCAGTGCGTACTGGCCGTTGAATGTATCGACTGCCGAGTAAGTTTCGCCCCCTAGAATAATGTCGCGGACAACCGGGTGAACTTCGCCGGGATGATCTTTCACGAACTGGCCGACCGCGGCAAAGCGTTCGGCGACCCATGGCCCGCCATAGAGCAGTTGCGCGGCCTGCAGAAATGCACTGACATCCACTTCGATCAGGGAATGGCCAAGACTAGCGAGACGTTCTTTCGCCTGATAAAAGAGGGAGCGGTACCCTTCGCCGAGCATGTGAAGATTGTCAGGAGCAGGAAACCCGATGCGGTAGGTCGCACACACGGGAGCGGTTTGCGGCAGGCGTCGCGAGTAAGGATCGCTCGAGTCGTAGCCGGCCGCGATCGCTAGAACAGCGTCGGCATCTTCCGTTGTCAGCGAAAGGATCGAGACACAGTCCAGGGAACGGCAAGCCGGTACAACGCCGCTGGCACTCAACACGCCGCGTGTCGGTTTGAGGCCTACAATGTTATTGAATGCTGCCGGTACGCGACCGGACCCCGCAGTGTCGGTCCCCAGAGCGAAACTCACCAGCCCCGCAGCTACGGCAACCGCGGAACCGGAACTGGACCCACCAGAGATGAAATCCGGATTAAAGACGCTGGCGCATGCTCCGTAAGGCGAGCGGACTCCAACCAGTCCGGTGGCGAACTGGTCCATGTTGGTTTTGCCAATCAGTATTGCGCCGGCGTTCCGGACATGGCTTACCACTGTCGCGTCTCGCTCCGCAATGTAGGCGAAAGCGGGACAACCGGCTGTCGTCGGGAGACCCGCCGCGTCGATGTTGTCCTTGATCGCGAAAGGGATTCCGCCCAGCGGTAAGGAGACCGTACCGGGTAAATTTTCGGCGACACGCAGCGCCTCCTCTTCTGGAACAAGTTGAATCCATGCACGGTTATCTGACTGCGCCCGGATCCGCCTGTAAACTTCGCGGATGACGTCGCCAGGGATCAGGCTGCCTGACCGGTAGTGCGCTTGGAGGGATCCGATGTTCAACGACAGCTCAGATAAATCCTTCATGGTTCGGCAAGACCCTCGAATAGCTCAATCTCTATCGATTGATCCGTTCGAGGCGTAGCACGAAGCTTGCCTGATCTGCGGAAAAGTACAATACGCGTGCGCCCCCCGCCCGACATAGCGTTCGTTAGAAAACGAGCGTCAGGCTGGCGTGCACTTGCCACAGGCTCTTTTTCCGCTCCGAAGTCGCAAGAACCTCGTTCCCGTCCAGTAACCATTTGTTGAGCAGAGCGGGAAGTTCGCGAATGCGTAAGTGGGTTCTGCGCCGAGCTGGAAGTAGCAAGCCTCTTTGCGACGTCGATTCGTTGAGCACTACGGTCGCTTTGTTACTGGTTTAGGAACATTGTTTTAGGGGAGCAACGTTCTCGTGATGGAGAGCCCGCAAGACGACCATCGTGACGGTATTTCGACAGGATCGTGCCGGAATCTGCGCATCGCAGAACGTCGCTCAATCCATACGCTTCGCTACCTTTGGCTGGCGACTTCCAATCGTGCTGGTTCGTTTTAAAAATCCTCGCAGAAATACAACAATTCCAGACCTACACCCTTTTAAAAATCACGCAGGAGTTGATGCCGCCGAAGCCGAATGCGTTGCTCAGGATGTAATTCAATTCCTTTTCGCGGGGACCGTCTGCGACGACATCGAGATCGCAGGCGGGATCGGGGGTTTGATAGTTCAGGGTGGGCGGAACGATGCCGTCGCGGATCGCGAGTGCGCAAACGACACCTTCAATCGCTGCGCTCGCGCCGAGAGGGTGTCCGTAGTAACTCTTGGTGCCACTCACCGGGATTGCAATCGTGTGGTCCCCGAAGACCTTTCGGATGCAAAACGCTTCGTTTGCATCGTTGAGCTGCGTCGAGCTGGCGTGAGCGTTGATATAATCGATTTGCTCCGGGTTCACGCGGCCATATTTCAAAGCATCACGCATCGCTCTGACACACGATTCGCCGGTCGGAAGCGGCGTTGTCATGTGGAATGCATCATTGTTCAGGCTGTAGCCGACCACCTCGGCGTAAATATCGGCGTTGCGCGCCTTCGCGTGTTCGAACTCTTCCAGGATGAGACTCGCGGAGCCTTCACCCATGACGAACCCGTCGCGGTCCCGGTCGAACGGGCGGCAGGCAACAGACGGATGCGCTCGACTCATCGTTCGGATAAAAGCGAACGCGCCGAATGTGAGCGGACTTAGCGGTGCTTCCGCGGCGCCTGCGATCATCACATCGGCCCAATCCTCCCGGATGTACCGAAGCGCTTCGCCAATTGCTACGTTGCCACTGGCGCAGCTGTTTGAGTTGGTTGTCCCAACCCCGCGAAGGCCGAACTCGATTGCTGTGTTGCAATGAGCGGAGCCGCCGAATACCTGCAAGGCAAGAGTTTGCCGAACTGACTTCGGGCCGCCATGCATAAAGGCTTCGTGTTGGTCCTCCGCATTCGAGACGCCGCCAAGCGCGGTGCCGAAGCTGACGCCGACCCGATCATTGGGTGCATCCGGTGAGAAATCGAGGCCGCTGTCTTCAAGCGCGAGCTTAACGGAGGCAACAGAGAATTGAGCATATCTGTCCAGGCGCTTCAGGCGGTGCGGCGGAAAAATCTCTTCCGGAGCCCAGTCCGAAATTGCACCGGCGCTGGTCGCCTTAAACATCGAGGCATCGAACGTTGAGACCGGACCGATCCCTGATCTCTTGTTTTTAATGGCGTCCCAAAACGCTTGTTTGCCGATCCCGATCGCGGTGATCGGCCCGACTCCGGTGATTACAACTCGCCTCATTTATTTTCCAGGTGCGACTTCATGTGCGTGAGCGTCTGCGTGGCAATGTAGTCGATAAAGAACCCACCGATGATCGGCTCCGCGATTGGCGCGAGCGGTTGCAATCTGAAAGAGAGGTCGTGGATAATTTGCACTTCGGTTCCTCCCGCCACGGGTTTGAAGCGCCAGACGACCTTCATCCCTTTCGTCCAGGCCTTCAGGTGCGTGAAGCAGACCTCTCGTTTTTTACGATCGATTACCTGCTCCGATATCCAGGCAACCGGAATTGCGCCCCGTCTGGCGGCCATTTTTACAACGCTCCGCGCGGGACCTTTTTCGAAGTAGTGAATGTACCGATAATGCGGCAGGAAGCTCGGCCATTGCGCGAGGTCGGCGGCGGCCTCGAAAATGACTACTTCCTGGGCGTTCATGACTATCGCGTTGGTCTGGTGCATGGTGATTTACAGGCAACATAGTGGAGATAGCATTCGCCCGCTTCGCCTTTCATTGATTCGAGCTGGTAGGTGCGCGAGGAGGGAAGAAATGTCCCGGGCGGCCCGAGAATCCCAGGGGCGTCGCGTCCGCCGGCGAGGATTGGGGCGATCGTCAGGAAGATTTCATCGAGACAATCGAGTTCCGCCAGAGACTTAGCGAGCTGTGGTCCACCCTCGCACACCAGCGTTCGGACGTGGTGCGTTTCGCAGAGGTCATTCAAAACTTCAGGAAGCCGAACCACGTCACCGTTGCCGATATGCAGGATTGTCTTTGCTCTCAATTCCGTCTGCCGGTAGGCCGGCATTTGCGATGTGGAATAAATCAGAATCGGGGAAAAGGTGTGTTTAAAGACCTCCAGATCGGGAGGGAAATCGCCCGAATTTGAAATCATCACTCGAAGCGGGTATGGCCTTTGACCGCGATCGGTGCGCGCTTTTCTAAGTGATTCGTCCGGCAGCCCCATCGACATGCGATCGATCGCGACCGTGTTGCGACCGGCCATCAGGGCGTCTCCGAGCGCGCGGATCTCCAGAAGACGGCGCTTATCAATTTCGGAGGTAAACCCTGACGGTGTCCTTTTTGCAGTGGACACTTTGCCGTCAACGGTCATCGCGAAATTGAGGATGATTCTGGGCCTGTGCACGAATTTAAAGAAAGACCTTCTGTAACGCGGTGTTATTCCCTTGTTCGTCCCGGCTGCAAACGTCGCGCGACAAAATGACGCGGCAAAATGGTGGCCTGGCTCCTGCGATCGATTACGAACATACTTATGTGAGCATCTTACGGCTGCGGAAATTTTTCTGTCCAGCGGGACAAAGCGGCGACGATCTCCTCTTTTGATACGCGCGAGCTGAGCTCCCAAACGACCGGGACCCCAGCCGGCAGAACGGGCAGGAGGTTCGTGAAATCGATCATCCCGCTGAAAGGTGCATAGTGGTCTTGCGAGGGAAACCGCACATCGTGGACGTGGCAACCGATCAAAAGTGGCGCCATCTCGGTGAGCCACTCGCTGTGATCGATCAATGTCAGATTGTGCCGGATCTGGGCATGGCCGAAATCGTGCCAATAACCGATCCGGCCGTCCGCGATATCGGTGAACAGGCGCCGAAACTCGCATTCGGACGGAAAGGTCTCGATTCCGATGCGATTTTCGAGCCCGAGAGTGATGCCTGCGGCTCTGGCGTGAGTCAGGACCGGTTGAAGCCATTGTATAACACGATCGTACACAGGAGCCGACTCGCGCTTCTGAATCGCATTTAACTTATGCTTCACGTAGGTGCGATCTAGGTAATGCCCAGCCTGGATTGAGCGCATCAACCTAGTCGTATCGTCCGAGGATGTTACCGAGCCGAGGTGCATCACCATGCGATTCGCCCCAACTTTGCGCGCGCAATCAATCGTGTGCAGCGTATGCTGGAGGGCTCTCTCGCGTTCTCTGGGATTGTCGGAGGTGCATTGATAACAGTCCGGAGCCGGGTGCGTTATTTCGATGGGCAAAGGGCAAAAGTTATGAAGGCTCGTCACGGTCATCGGATGGTCTGCGAGGAAATGCTCGATACCCTCCCACAACGAAAGGCGGATGCCGTGACTCAGTTCCACGCGATCGAACCCGAGCCGAAAGATCTCGTCTAACATCTCGTTGCCGCGCGAATGCTGCATCGAGTTCCAACATGTGGAAAAAGCCAGATTCATTTAGGGGCAGGAGTTGCAGAATGAGACGGCGACTTCCCGGTCTATGGATTCTGATTAATCAGCATCCATGCGATGAAGAATTCGACTCGGCTAGCAGTCAATCCGAAGCCAATATCTGGCCCTCCTCGGATATTGGCATTCTGTAACTCCTGAACTCCTGCAACTTCTCTGACTTCTTCCCCTGCTATTTGGCCCAAGTGATCAACCGCAGCTCGTGCTCCTGAACAATATTCGGATGGGTCGGGATGACACGGACATTGAACCCATAGCTCCCACTTTCGGATGCCTGGAGCGACCCGCTGAATTGATAACGACCGTCAGTTCCGATCTTTTCCACGTTTGGGAGGTCGACCGTGTGCGTGTTACGAAGTGCGTTGTTATCTGATTCACCGACATATGCCTGGAGGCGCACGTGAGTTGGATCAACGGTTCCCAGGTAAACGCGTGCCGTGATTTCCAACTTATCGCCAACAAACATCGAGTCCCGGCCTGCATACGAAGTATCGACCGATTCGATCCGGATTTGCGGCCAATCGACTCGGGTGGAGTGTTTCCATTTCGCAAGCTCGATTGCGGCTTTGCAGTGATTGGCACTCAGCGCTTTGTATCCTTTCGCTGCGGGCTCGTACAACCGCTCCGTGTATTCTTTCACCATCCGATGTGTGTTGAACACCGGGGTGACACTGCGCATCGATTCCCGCATCAGCTGGATCCAGGCGATCGGGATCCTGCCATCCGGTTTGGCATAGTAGAGCGGGATAATCTGATTTTCGAGAATGTTAAACAGACTATCCGCGTCCACTTCGTTTTGAAATTCGGGGCTCCCCTCGGTGATTTCGGCGCCGATCGCCCAGCCGTTCTTCCCGTTGTAGCCTTCGCACCACCAGCCATCGAGCACACTAAGGTTCAAACCGCCATTAGGCGGCAATTTCATTCCGCTCGTTCCGCTTGCCTCGAGCGGACGGAGAGGATTGTTCAACCAGAGATCAACACCCTGGTAGAGTCTGCGTCCGATGTAGGTGTCGTAATCCTCCACAAACACTACCGCGTGTTGGAGTCCGGCTTCCCGGGATCGATTGTACACCTCCTGGATAAATCTCTTGCCGGGGTCATCTTTCGGGTGCGATTTCCCTGCGAAGATGAATTGAACCGGGCGCTCGGTGTTCTGGACGAGGCGCAGAAGGCGCTCTTTCTGGCTGAAGAGCAGTGTGGCGCGTTTGTAGGTTGCGAACCGGCGGGCGAAGCCGATCGTCAGCACTTCGGGATTCAGAATTCCGCTGATCTTTCGGACTTGTTCCGGAGACTCACCGTGGCGCAGTCGTTGGGCACGCAACCGATCCCGGATAAAATCGATGAGCCGGGCCTTGAGCAGTTGATGGGTTTCCCACAGCACTTCTTCGGGGATATCGATGACGCGGCGCCAATATTCGGGATCGGTGAGATGCTCCTCCCAGTCGGCTCCGAGGTACTTTGCGTAGATCCGGTGAAACTCCGGAGCAGTCCATGTCTTCGTGTGGACGCCGTTGGTAATGCTCGTGATCGGCACCTCCTGAACGGGAATGCCGCCCCAGACATCTTTCCAAAGGCGCCGGCTGACGTTGCCATGAAGTTTGCTGACGCCGTTTGCATGGCGACTGAGGCGCAACGCGAGAATTGTCATGCTGAATGTATTGAAGCGATTGACCTCTGGTTCTCCGAGCCGGAAAAAGTCGTCGAAACTGATGCGGAACTCGTTCGCGTAACCCGAGAAATGGCGGATCATCATTTCGCGCGAGAAGGCGTCGTTTCCGGCCGGGACAGGGGTGTGCGTCGTGAAAACGTTCGATGCCGCGACTACCTGAACGGCGGTATAGTATTCGAGACCTTTGTCCTGGACGTACTGACGGATTCGCTCCAGTGCCAGGAACGCGGAGTGCCCCTCGTTCATGTGAAACACCTCTGGGTGAATACCGAGGGCATCCAGCGTGCGAACGCCACCAATCCCGAGGACAATCTCCTGCCGGATTCGCATTTCGAGGTCGCCGCCGTACAGCTGCTCGGTAATCAGACGGTCTTCCTGCGAATTTTGCTGAATATCGGTATCGAGCAGGTAAAGCTTTATCCGGCCAATCTGCAGTTCCCAAACCTTGGCCCAGACCGTTCTGCCGAGAATGGTGACCGAGACGTAAAGCGGTTGATCACCGCTCTTCGCCTCGAGGAGCGGCAAATGCGCGAACTTCTGGTTAAGGCTCACCGCTTCCTGCCAGCCGTCCTTGTTGATTAGCTGCTTGAAGTAGCCATGGCGGTAAAGAAGCGTTACGGCGCTAAAATCGAGATCGAGATCGCTCGCCGATTTACAATGGTCCCCGGAAAGGATACCGAGCCCACCGGAATAATTTGGCACCGACTCGTGGAATCCGAATTCCGCCGAAAAGTAGGCGATCTTCGGCGCGCTGGACCGAAGTTTTCCGTACGTATCGGAGCGAGCCAGGTACGTTTTGAATTTTTGATACACGGCCATCATCTCGCGGATGTAATCGTCATCGTTTGCAAGTTCGAGCAAGCGGGCCTGGCGCGAGAGTTGCAGCATTCGAATGGGATTATGGTTCGTTCGGTCCCAGAGCTGCACATCGAGATGCCGAAAAAGCCGGCGCGCGTCGGGTTCCCACGTCCACCAGAGATTGTGAGCGAGTTCGCGGAGCGGTTCGAGGCTTTCGGGCAATCGGGGTGATACGTTAAACGTTTGTACAGGTTGCATTTTTCTCTTTCCTTAAATTCTCGGGTCCGGTCTCCCTACCCGCGGCGGCCAGACTTTTGGTAGCACAACCTGTGCTTGGCGAATTTTCAAGTCTTTCGGCTGAACTTTTCACGAGTTTCTAAATTTGTGGAAAGTTGACTCGTTGACCTCCGGATTCGATTCCAGGATAGTGAGGGACGCGCCATGAATTACCGCACTTATCGTCATACAGATCTTCGAGTGAGCGATGTTGGGTTTGGGCTATGGACGGTTTCGACCGGATGGTGGGGAAATTTCACCGAACAGGAGGCGGTTAAGTTGCTCCGAAAAGCGTTTGACCTGGGAATCACGCTATTTGATGCTGCCGATACCTATGGAAATGGTTTGAGCGAAGAGCTGATTGCAAAGGCTTTTGCGCTACAGCGTGATCAAATCGTGATAGCGACAAAGGTCGGGTACGATTTTGTACACCACGGAAACCAACGCCGAGGACAACGGGAAATTCCCCAGGATTTTTCTCCCGGGGCGCTGATTCGGGCGACGGAAGCGGCCCTCGAACGACTTAAGACCGATCGAATCGATCTGTTGCAACTGCACAATATTCGGATGGAGCAAGTCACGGAGGATGCGGTTTGGGAGACGCTGGAACAGCTTCGTTCGCGCGGTTTGATTCGGTACTATGGAATTGCTCTCGGGCCCGCGATTGGCTGGATGTACGAAGGGATAAATTGCATCAGGGAACGGCCGGTGACGAGTATTCAGCATATTTACAACCTACTCGAACAGCACCCTGGAGCCGCGATTCATCAGGCGGCTGCTGAGAGCAACAAGGAGACGATGTTTTTGATCCGGGTCCCGCATTCTTCCGGGATGCTCGAGGGGCATTACACGCTGGAGACCACCTTTCCGGCGAACGACCATCGAAATCATCGGCCTCGGTCCTGGCTGGTGAACGGGGTCAGAAAAGTGGAACAACTCCGGTTCCTGGAGTCGCCGCAACGGACACTTGGGCAGGCGGCCCTGCTCTGGTTGTTGCGGGATCAGCGAGTCGCTTCGGTGCTCCCGAACATTTACGACGAAAGCCAGTTGAAGGAATTCGCCACGATTTCGGACTGTCCGCCGCTTACGGATGAGGAGATGACCCGAGTCGCAAAACTGTACGACGATAATTTCGGGATCGACGATGATGAACCGGCAAAGTTCAAGGGAACCATGGAACTTGTCGGAGCGCAGCAGAGATGATCGTCATTTGCGTGAAAGTGGTTTGTTGCGGACGGGCTAATTGATGGCGTGGCGTAGCCCCGTCACTCCCGATTCTTTGTGTCGATCCAAATCGTCACCGGGCCGTCGTTAACCAGTTCCACCGACATGTTGGCACCGAAGATTCCTCGCTGAACCTTTTTGGCAGTTTCCAATTCAAGTTTTTGACAGAATTGCGCGTAGACCCGGGTTGCCTGGTCCGGTGGAGCAGCGTTCATGAACGATGGCCGGTTCCCTTTCCGCGTGCTGGCAAATAAAGTGAATTGACTCACAACCAAGAGGTCGCCACCGGCTTCCTGAATAGATCGATTCATCGCGCCTTGTTCGTCTGCGAAAATTCGCAGCCGGGCGATCTTACCGGCAAGCCATTCGATATCCTCGCCGGTATCGGCGGGTTCGACGCCCAGCAGAATGAGCAACCCGCAGCCGATTTGGCTAACGATTTGTCGGTCGACGGTGACGGAGGCGCGAGTGACGCGTTGGATGACTGCGCGCATGGAATTGATGTAATGGCGAGGCGGCCTGGAAGCTCAAGCATGAACGTCGCCGAGCCGAAAGTAGCATAGGCGTCTCGCCTGTGTTCTTCTTCCTCATGCAACCACCGGACGGAGCCTTTCCCAAATAATAAAGGTTTTTGCATAGGAGATCACGAAGACTTGGTTCCGGCTTCGACCGTTCAGTGACGCGCGATAAGTCCAAAAACATTTTTGTGGTTTTCTGGGTGGATTTTCTCCCGGTTCATTCAACTGCGAAAGGCCGACTCACACGGAATCGGCACAGGCGAGACGCCTATGATACTTTCGGCGTGGCGACGTTTTAGCATGTGTTAGTAGCGGACCGTCGGTTTCAGGAACGGAATGCAATTCTCCACCCGAAGTAGCCCTCATCAGCGAGCAAAGTGTTGCAACTGTTGCACAGCGAACAGTTGGGACAGTTCAGTGCAAGGTCGATTTCTATACGGATCGCGGAACTATGTAGATAAAACGTTTGTGAGCAATTATTTGTGCGTATGTTTCATTTTTGTGACATCCGATGCCGAGATTTCCCCCTGTTCAATTTCGACCACTTACCGATTTGACGGGCACCCTATGACGACTAAAGCGATGATCAGTGTCGACGCGGAACCATATGCGTACGAGTTCGAGCCGGCTCATTGCGCGCTAGTGATAATCGATATGCAGCGCGATTTCCTCGAACCGGGCGGGTTCGGCGAAATGCTTGGGGGTTCGTCCGGAAAATGCCTGACCAGCTCGTGTTCGGACGGATTCTTCCAGGATGATCACGGAAGCTACATTTCCGGGACACTGATGATCAATCCTCCTGGGACACGACATACGGTCCGAAGCGCCGTTGGATGCATCGTATTGGCTATATACGAAAAGCCGGTGCGATTTCTCGGCGCCTCGGAGTAGCGAAGATTATCGACTTGGATTCGACGTCACGGATGTAATCAAGACTTCCTTATCATGAATTTGATGTATTCTACGGGGTCCTCCCCACCGGCCTTGCGCACTTTGAGCAGAGCTGCAGGAAAATGTGTGCCGTCGCAAGAAGAGAGTGTGACCTGCGGCGAACTGCCGTCGGCGCGCTTTGTACCTTTACTCTCCTCTACAGTTACTTTGTCACTTACTGCTCCGTCGCCAGAATGAGGAATGCCGTTATTCTGCACCCGCAATGACCAGGTGAGGACATCGATTTCTTTGAAATGCGCTTTATTTTTCGAGTCACCTTTAACCCCGTTGATTTTGAGAAACAAGTCTACTGCCATAAGTTGAATTCCTAAGGGAAATTTGTTTATTGATTGCTTTTAACGTTTCGCATCAGCGAGGCGTGGTTTGTAATTTCAACGAGGAAAACTGCCTGACCCCTCAGAAATAATTGCTTCGATTTGAATGGAAAGACCGAGTTTGTGAAAAAAGTGAGCGAAATTTAGAGGGATAACCTCTTTTCCCTCGTTTAATTGGGAAAGAAGGTTGGAGAATGCTTCCTATTGTGTTCGAGAAGGTGAAATGAATGAATCACGCTTAGAAGAGGATCTTAGAGCTCTGGCGAAACGTCCCGGACCGGATCTGCCGTCCGATTTTAATGCGATGGTTTGGTCAAAAGTGCAGAAGCGCGAAGCGACGTCTCGTTCGAGAAGGGAAAATTGGCTTAAGAAGTTCCTTCCTGCATTAGCGACGCCGCAATGGGCCGCAGTTGGTCTGGCTCTCGCAATTCTGGCTGGGTGGGCTTTGGGAAGAATCACGATAAGCTCAGAAGCGAGTCCGACCGAGACCAGGCTGGCTGGGTCCGTTACCGGGGAAGTGATTGATTTGGCGTGTTTCTTTGACAACGGTGCGTGCGGACCAAAGCATGCCGCCTGTGCAGCAATGTGTATTGCCAGTGGGTTGCCCGTCGGGCTTAAGGCGAACGACGGCACAATCTATGTTCTTATAGGCAAGCAGATCCCGCCAAGTGCCCAACTGACCGCTCAGCACGAGACTCTCAATGCCGAGTTGGCTCCGCTTGCTGCGAAGATCGTGACTATCAGCGGTACAATCGTGAGTAGAAAGGGCGTGAGCATCATCGAGAACGCCGAAGTTCGCAATGAACAGGCGCAGTCGCGGGTGGATGCAGATCTTATGACGGACTCAAAAACCGAGTTTAGTCATTTTCTCTAGGAGCTGTTTGCGAGCACGATAAACCCTGACCTCGACGGCCTTGGGTGAGATTCCGAGTATTTCTGCGATTTCGGCCTGGGGTCGGGCTTCTAATACGGTCCAGATGAGCGCATTTTTGAGATCTTCGGGGAGTTCACTGATCGCCTGATCCAGAGCGCCTATTTCCTCGAGACGGTCCGCTTTTTGATCTGGCGCGTACTCCGGCGTTGGCAGCAAATTCGCGTCTCCACCCTCCTGCGCAGGAGAGTCAAATGAGACCGTCTGTAGGGAATATTGGTAAGCTCGGCTTCGTAAGTGGTCCCGGCAAAGATTCAAAGCGATTTGGTACAACCACGTTGTGAACTTTGCTGCCGGTCGAAATTTATCGATATTGAAGTAAGCTCGAACAAAAGTCTCCGTGGTCAGTTCCAACGCGTCCTCTTCGTGGCGTACATAACGTAGAACGAAACGAAATAACGCGTCCCGGTGCCGGTCCATCAGCGTATTGAGTGCCTGATCTTCGCCACCCTTGAGCGCCTGAACCAAGGCCAGATCCGGGTCTTGTTGTGTCATATTGCTCAACCGTCACCAATGAATTCCTTGTGGGCGTCCGACGTCAGGTTTTAGCGGGGCAATTGTATCATAAATTCTGGAATTCGAACATTCTCCATATTATCCAGAAATATTTGCCAGTCCCGAAGGTCGATCGAAAAGTATCATAGGCGACCCGCGTGTGTTCTGTTGGTAGCGAGCAGACAGGCGTCCCGCCAGCCTGAAGCCTATCCGACATTGCCGGTCCCTTAGCGATTTGTGGATACAGGCGTTGTCTTCAAAGCGCCGGTTCGTTCGTCGTGTAAATGAAACTGAAAGAAAACATGTGTCCTGTCTGCATCACAACAATGGCGCTCGTGGTCGCCGGGGCGACCACATCGAGCGGTCTAACTGTACTCACTGTGAAAAAGATTAGTCGAAAGAACGGGGCGAAGAAGCTCATCCCACAATCCAAGTCAGAAGATATTTCATTATGACGACGATCAAATGGCGAACATTCTGGGTCATAAGAAGCGCATGGGCTGGACTGTCCCTTGGTACTCTTCCTCCGGCAGCGAGGACCCAACTTCGCCAAGGCTTCGTTGGGCAAGCTGAGGACGAGAACGAGTCCAAACTTCGGAAGTTCGGATCACGTATTCGAACTAGAACACGGGTGTTCGCGGCCGCGTCAGGAGCGATGGCCCTGGAGCGCTTTCGAAAGGAGTTCCCTTTCTGTCTCCGTGTATGAAAGTGCGAGCGCGCTCGCGTGCGCCGTGGGAGACATTTTCTTCCAGGTTTTCTGGAGTATTTCGACCATTTTGGCGGGTTCGGTCTTAGCCACGAGGTCGGTGAGTTGATATTGAAGAGTGACGAGACAAAGGGCGTCCTCCAGGACCTGGCATTCGGGGTCGCGGCCTAGGTTTTTTTTGAGGTTCAACTCGCGAACGCAGGTGATTGTTTTTTCGTCGTAGCCCACTTCACGCAAGATTTCTTCGGATTTGCGCGCGTGAAATTGTTTCAGGTCAGTGCGCCATCGGAGGTAGCCTGCGCGGGTCATTTCATAGCTGCTCCGCGGGATAGTCCAGCGGCAGATATGCTGGCATCGGGTCGCTAAGCGCAGGGACTCGGAAGCGTTGGGGTGAAGGCGAACAACCCAGTCGGTGAGCCGGATTGCGTAGAGTAGTTCCTGGGGGTACGCAGCCCCGTGCACGACAACCCGATTTGGGTCGTGACTATTCTCTTCGTCGAACCGGGCGATGGCTCGTGAAAATCGAGGACCGAAGTTTTCTGATCCTGCCGGCGGCCCCTGGCTCCCATGTGCTTCCGTCAAATCACTCATAGTTTCCCGATGGGCGGATTGGCTGTTCGCAGACTCGCAGGGAGTTGGGAACTACCCATCAAGTATATGTCGATGCAACGAGCCGCGTCCCGGCCTTCGCCGATTGCCCAAACGACGATCGATTGGCCGCGGCTGGCGTCTCCGGCCGCGAAGACCCCTGGGAGATTCGTCATCATGTTGGGATCCGTCTTGATCGTGTTCCTGGTAGTCATTTCTATTCCGCTGCCGCTGAATGGGCCCGATTCGGCGCCTTGAAACCCGATCGCCACGAGAACCAGATCGACCGGAATCGTGAGATCCTCTTCCACGACTTTCATCGCAGTGCGGACCATGCGCCCGTCCTTTTTCTCGTACGTCCACTCGACTCGATCGAATTTCAGGTGATCGATTGCGTCATCGTTGTTGGAGTCAGCGAAGCCGGTCACGTTGACGCTGAATTCTTCGATGCCGCCTTCTTCGATTGCATATGTTTCGCGATAAATCATTGGCCATTCGGGCCATGGATTATCGACCGGACGTTCTTCTGATCCACGAAGGTTGATGCTGATCTGCACGACCTTTTGCGCACCTTGGCGATGCGCGGTCGCGACACAATCTGCCCCTGTGTCACCACCGCCGAGGACAACGACAGTCTTGCCATGGGCATCGATCATTCCATCCACGTGCTTTCCGGCCTGGCGACGGTTCTCTTTTGTCAGGTACTCCATCGCCCAGTAAATCCCCTTCAGCTGACGGCCAGGGACAGGGACCTCGCGTGGAAGCTGGGCTCCGATCGCCAGGCACACAGCATCAAACTTGTCCCGCAGCTCATTGAACGGGACATTCACTCCCACATTGGCATTGGTTTGAAAGACCACGCCTTCGCGGCCTAATTGTTCAACCCGGCGCGTTACTTGATATTTACCGAACTTGAAATCGGGGATGCCGTAAACCATCAAGCCGCCAATCTCGTCGTCCCGTTCGAAGACAGTCACTTCGTGTCCTGCGCGGTTGAGTTGTTGCGCGGCGGCGAGCCCGGCCGGTCCGCTCCCGATGATGGCCACGCGTTTACCAGTGCGGATAACCGGCGGTTCCGGAGTGATCCAGCCTTCCGCCCATCCTCGATCCACGATTGCGCGCTCGATGCTTTTAATGGTGACCGGTTCGCTGTTGTAGGCAAGGACGCAGGCAGGTTCGCAGGGCGCAGGACAGGTGTACCCGGTGAACTCCGGGAAATTGTTGGTCGCATGCAAACGGGCCAGAGCGCTGCGCCAATCTCCGCGCGAAACGAGATCGTTGAAGTCAGGAATTATATTGCCGATCGGGCAGCCCCCCATGCAGGTTGGCACCCCGCAGTCCATGCAACGGGTGCCTTGTTCGCGCAGTTGGGCTTCATCCCAATCTTTCGCGTAGACTTCATTGTAATCGGACGTCCGTGTTCCCGGATCCCGGTAAGGGATCGGGTTCCGAACATATTTTAAAAATCCGTTTGGATGATCGTCTGCCATGAAGTCGACTGTCGTTGAAAGTTCATGTTATTTCTGGGACAGGACGCTAAGCCACTTTACGTCTTTCTGCCGGGGCTGGTGGAGCGAGCCGCACATCTTTGCCTTCCGCCAAATGACGCTGAACAACTTCCGCGTAAGCGGACGGAATAACTTTGAGAAATTTAGGGAAGTATTCTTTCCAATTTTCGAGGATTCGCTTTGCCTTGGAACTGTTGGTGTAGATTACATGGTTTGCCAAGAGTCGTTTCACCAAACCGATGTCGCGGTCGTCGACAAACTCGTCGATGCGGACCATTGCTGGATTCAAACGCGACCGGAAACTTTTCTCTTCGTCGAGAATAAAGACCTCGCCACCGCTCATCCCGGCTCCAAAATTCTTGCCGGTTCTCCCGAGGATCACAACCACACCGGCGGTCATGTATTCGCAACCGTGGTCTCCGACGCCTTCAACGACTGCCATGGCTCCCGAATTTCGAACCGCGAACCGTTCACCGGACATCCCGTTGAAATAGGCTTCTCCGCTTGTTGCTCCGTACAGGACCACGTTACCGACGATAATATTTTTCGAAGCGACAAACGCGGCATCTCTCGGAGTGTCTACCGTGATCCGGCCGCCAGAGAGGCCTTTACCGACGTAATCGTTTGCGACACCTTCCAGGTGGAGACTGATCCCTGGTGCGAGAAAAGCACCGAAACTCTGGCCGGCTGATCCGAATAACTGAATTTGGATCGTGTCCCGAGGAAGTCCTTTGGATCCATATTTCTTGGCAACCGCAGAACTCAACATGGTGCCTGCCGTGCGATCTGAATTTTTGATCGGCATGTCGATAACAACGGACTCGCCGCGTTCCAATGCCGGCCAGGCCAGTTCGATCAGACGGTGGTCGAGTTGTTTCTCTAGCTTGTGATTTTGCCCCCGCACTTTTCGTGGAGTGTCATGGGACGGTTGCTGATAGAGAAGCTGGGAAATGTCGATCAATCCGTTTTTCGGATGTGAGATGGCGCGCTGACATAGCTTATCGACGCGTCCGATCATTTCGTCCATCGTCCGAAACCCTAGACGTGCCATTATCTCTCGAACTTCGTGGGCGACAAAGCGCATGTAATTAACCAAGTGACCCGGCTTACCCGCAAACTTGGCGCGTAGCTTCGGATCTTGAGTTGCAATTCCCACCGAGCAGGTATTGCAGTGGCATTTTCGGAGCATGACGCAGCCAAGAGCGACCAAAGGAGCGGTGCCGAACCCGAACTCTTCGGCCCCAAGCAGTGCAGCGACCGCGACGTCACGACCGGTCTTTAAGCCGCCGTCCACACGGACACGAACCCTTGACCGGAGATTGTTTGCTAGCAAGACCTGCTGTGTTTCCGCCAGGCCAAGTTCCCAAGGGGCGCCTGCCGATTTGATTGAAGTCTTAATAGCGGCCCCGGTTCCCCCGGAATCACCGGCAATCAGCACGGCGTCCGCACGGGCTTTAGCGACGCCGGCGGCGATTGTTCCGACGCCGGCTTCGGAGACGAGCTTGACGTGAATCTCCGCGGATGGACTGGCACATTTCAGATCGTGAATGAGCTGCGCAAGATCTTCGATCGAGTAGATGTCATGATGCGGGGGCGGGGAGATCAATCCAACACCAGGCGTCGTGAACCTGACCGCGGCGATCTCCTCATTCACTTTCGGGCCCGGCAGTTCTCCGCCTTCCCCCGGCTTGGCACCTTGCGCCATCTTAATCTCAATCTGCCTGGCTCGAACCAGGTAGTTGATCGTTACCCCGAACCGCCCGCTGGCAACCTGTTTCATCGAACACTCGCGCTCCGTGCCAAAACGCTCGACCTGTTCGCCTCCCTCCCCGGTACCCGCTTTACCGCCGATCCTGTTCATTGCGATGGCGAGCGCCTCATGTGCTTCAGTGCTCAAGGCACCAAGCGACATAGATCCGGTGGAAAAGCGCTTCCAGATCTCTTCAACGGCTTCGACTTCGTTGATCGGGATCGACTCGTGTTCATCAATATCGAAATCAAGCAACCCACGAATTGTCTGAAGTCGCTGGTCCTGGTCGTTCAAGAAGGCTGCAAACTCGCGATACGCTTCGTAGTTTCCCGTGCGCACGGCGTACTGGAGTTTGGCTACCGTCGACGGGTTCCACTGATGCACTTCCCCGTCCCTGCGCCAGTAGAGCTCGCCGCCGACATCGAGCGGAAGGTTCCCGATGATCTTGTTACCGAACGCCAGTTCGTGCTGGTCGATCACCTCTCGTTCGATTTGTTCGAGGCCGATTCCCCTCAGATAGCTCGTTGTGCCCGAAAAATACTCCTGCACGAATTCCGGATCGAGCCCGACGGCCTGGAAACATTGAGCACCTTTGTAACTTTCAAGGGTTGAGATCCCCATTTTCGACATCACTTTCAAAAGGCCACCCTCGACAG
>Ga0209656_10000651_pt1 | contig 22627 bp, 24 predicted proteins | sample BogFormECP12_OM2_FD_188239 | JGI IMG/M metagenome (GOLD analysis project Ga0209656, IMG submission 188239) | Bog forest soil microbial communities from Calvert Island, British Columbia, Canada - ECP12_OM2 (SPAdes) (version 2) | ecosystem: Environmental > Aquatic > Freshwater > Wetlands > Bog ... | reverse complement strand
AAGGGGACACGCCTGTATTGTAAAGAAAATCTTCTTCTTCTATCTTTCTTGAAGAAGCGAACACCGATTACTATATAATATTAATTGTCATTCGTTGCTTCGTACAGCTCATTTCTGCAATCGGCTCTCCAGGAAATGCGGAAGCCGTTCGCAATGAGAGTTTGCTCGATTTGGCGCGGCGCCGCTAGCATTCCACGTTCCTGCAATATCGCGAAGTGTACCTCAACAAATACGCATCTGAGCCGTGGATCCCGTAATGCCGCGGAAAACCCCAGCACCACTCCCAGTTCGTGGCCCTCGATGTCGATCTCGATGATATTAGGAAAAGCAGCTTCACCGCCTAATATTACCTCGTCACCAGTCCTGACGTTGACCGTGATCAGTTCATTCGCATCACTAAGTGCCCGACCAAGAATGAATTGCCGTTTTTCACCCAATTGTCCTTTTATTCGTCATCCCTGCGAACGCCCGATTATACCGCGCATTAGCAACGCAAAGCCGAATTGGCAATTTTCAAATCTGACCTTCGGAATGCCTACCTATATGTGTTCACGAGAAACTCAGGGCGGTCGAGGCGCACAAAGAAAAGGTCAATCTGCCAGAACGCGAAATCGAGAACGCGCCAATGCGGCTCGGACATGTCGATAACGCCAAATCCACGTTGGCGCATGTAGGTGATGATTTCATGAAAAAGCAGGCTGCTTTCGATGAGACGGAAATTATAGGTCTCAATAACGAGTAGATTGGTATTGCGCAGCGTCTCCGTTGCCCCGCATAGAATGGGGACCTCGTAGCCGTGCGTGTCGAGCTTGATCAGATAGGGACCGGGCAGACTATATGCGCCGATCTCATGGTCGATGGTGGTTTCTCGCACGACCTTGTGCGCGCCTTCGCTTCGTGCCTTGCTCGCCAACCCTGCGAACAAGTCACTGTCGTCGAAGTAGATTTCCCCGCACGCGTCTCCCGCAGCCGCCAGGCATATTGCGCCTTTGGATGCGCGGAGACATAGGCTTTGAGTGCTTCTTCATGCGGGTCCTGTGCTTCGATGAGCAGATAATAAGCATCGGGATAATGCTTCGCGCAGACGTCCGACCACCTCCCGTCGGAAGCTCCGATATCGATCACTGTACCGATTTCGAGGTCGCGGTTCGCCACGCGCCAGAGCGCGCGGTCGGTGGACATGGCGCGAAGCGTGGCGATTTCCGGCGGCTCCACAAGCAATTTTTCCGGCGACGAATCAGTTGCTGCGGGGGATGGCAATCAACTTATGGCATCAGGGTTTTGAACCGTCAAGACACCATCGCCATTCGAAAACTGCATCCCGTCACGCGAATGCGTACCGTGTGCGTCAATATCGAACATCACCTTCCATCCAGCCTGGCGGAAAAGTGCATGTAACTCGTGATGGATATCCTTAGAATGAGTACCAATACTCAGTAACTTCACTTTTCTTCGAAGGAGGTCCAGGGTTGGCGGGATAACCGTCTTTTCGGAAAATTGAATGTCAACGTCCATCAAATCGACATGAGACAGGGGTGCCAAAATTGTTTCCATGGTCACAGCGCTAACGAAACCAATTTCTGCGGATTGGGTCAAACTAAGACTGCTGGGTTTGGGAAGCCATCGAGCGAGGAGCCAGTTGATCGCCGACCGTGTGGTGCGGTCCTTCTGGCTGCGCTGGCGGAGACTCCGCCACCACAACCACTTGATGCCGCGCCGGAAGGCGGCAAGCGCCTGGATGTTGTTGGGCACGGCATTGGTTTCCATAATCCTCTGAAGAGGCCATGCCTCAAAGCCGCTTATATCGACGGGTGTTCTAGGCCAGCCATCAATAATTCTATCTTCGTGCAAAATGACGCCCCTAGAGGTAAGACGTTGGAGAAGATCGGAAGCCATAGCAGGATCGTTAGCTATCCTCGTAAGCGTCTCGAATACCTCGCCGACTTGATTACCAAACCCCCTCGGCTGAAGGAAGAAGGGTAGCGGAATTGACTCATTGCTCATGAATCCGGTCACAATCCAATGCTCAGCAGGATCCAAACCATTCGCCCGAAAATGAAATTTGCACCACTCTACATAGGTGGGAAGAGCCTCGACGACGACAAGAAACGGCTTAATATCCGGCCTCAGTTTTTGGAGAGCGAGACCTGCATCAACCGCTCTAGGACCGATTCCGCCTCCAAGTTCTACTAATATATAACGATCAGTCGCGCCAAGGACACTTCGAATTATATTTACCTGTTCAAAATAAAATTCACCGTCACCAAACACTGGACGCCGCGTTGCTGCATAACGTTCACCTGCCATGATCTGTTGGATCGTTTCGTACGCTATCCAATGAGCATTAAAGACAACCGAAGTTTTTGCCCCCAACCAATTGGTCCAATAGCCCCGGGGAGCGAGCCCACTCCATGGCTCTATCTGACTTAGGATTTGCTCTTCAGTCACGCAGGAACTCCGCTTTAAATGGCGATTTGTGGATCACAATAGGGTGTTATCTACAAACTAATTCAACCTAGTGGGGCGATCGCCGCCAACATGAACGACGCCCAGAAACCTCAGGCCTCGAGCAACCGGCTGAGGGATGATGGGTCACGGCCGGTGCTCGTCACATTTGCTCGAATGCATATCCGCGATCATCCAACCGCGCAAGGTCTCGCGTGACACCGAACAGCCGTGATGCTCGGCCAGCTTTTCCGCCGCTAGGGTCGGACCAAAGTCGGCATACTGCTCGCGCACAATCGACAGCGCCAAGGCGCGAACTTCGACCGGCAGCCGATGGTTGCTGGGCTTGCCTCGGCGCTGGGAAGCCAGGCCCGTGGCACCGTCCTGCTTGAGGCCGCGCAGCAGACGAAACACTTGACGCCGCCGCAAGCCGATCAACTCGCAAGCATCAGCTATCCGCAAACGGCCGCACTGCACCCGCAGCAATACCTCAAGGCGGCTGAACTCTTGCTTGCTCATCGACACCACCGCCACGGCGCACCTCGCGGGACCCCAGAACCCGCGGGAGTGTCACCTCTATCTTGCAGAGGGGTGTCATCTCTACATTGCGCCTACAGGGAAGGGCGGAAAATCCGCCTTATGGAAAACAAGAATTGCTCCTTTCCAAGGTCACGCAACGATGGTGTCTTTTTCGGCAAGCAGCGACGCTATCTTTTTCGAGCTGGCAGGTTTCGTGTTGTATTCTTTATCCTCCAAACGCTCTCTCAAGCTGCATTAACCGGATAGAGAGGCAACACAGAATTAATGAGTGCGCTATAGCGGAAGCGTCTTATTGAATCCATACCGATCATCCAGAGTATTGCTCTTGACAATCCAATAACGTTCGCGTTCAGTCAATGTTGACAGATCACCGACGTGTTCAAGAATTGAAACTGCGATATGCCCTTTGCTATCGGAACCGGCGGAGATTAGCCGCGAAAGCTTGCCGGAGGTCCCTCGGGTCCATCCAACAAGCGGAACTGCTTGTCGCCTATTGACCCACCGCTTTAAACGCGATCGGGCCGATGGAGGCTGACGGGCCGAAGCGATCGAGCGCGTCGCGAACAGCCGCAACAAAACAGCGACCCGTCTCGACCACTCGTTTGTGGTGCGCTATCGCAACTGCCGCCTCTTCAGCCGGGTCAGGGCGCCTCGGTAGCGCCGGCCATATTTCCGCGAGACGGCTTGCGAGAGCATCCGGATCCCGGGGCTTGAACGTCCAGGCGCGTTGCATTCCCGCTGTTTGCTCCCGGTGTACCGGGAGATCGGACAACAGAATCGGCGCAGCCAAGGCCTTCGCATCCTCGACCACCGTGCTCCAGCCCTCAAACAGCGAGGGTTGCACGACCACGGCGGCGTGGCGGAAGATTTCGATTTGGTCGGCTCGCGATACCATCCCGAGGGTGCGTACCTGGTGACGCACGCCGAGCTCGGTCGCCAGCGACATCAGCTCGTTGAAATAGCCCGGAGCGCGAACGTCGAGCTCAAGCCCAGTGCAAACGAGCGAGATCTCGAGCCCACGCTGGCGCAGTCGGGCGAGAGCTACGAGCAGGGTCGTGTGATCCTTATGGCGCCAGAATTGATTGGCGACGTAAGCGAACTTCTCAGGCAACTGATATGTTGTAAGAGGATCACGCCCACCGCGTTCGCGTTCCGAAAAAACCGAACAAAAGGACCATACTCGCGGCGTCACCAGCGCATCCGGAAAAAACCGATGAAAATCGTGAAGTGCCGCCGTGCTACTTAAAAACAGCATGGTCCGTTTCGCGGCGATCTCTGTGAAGGCGGCAGTGCGGCGCTTGCATTCCTCAGCCGAAAAGAATTCGGGAAGAACCAGGTGCTGAAAGTCAGGAATCCAATGGATATGCACCGTGCCCGGGATCGCCGGTTGAAAGCCCGGATAGACGACCTGCAGATCGCCTGGCCGCGGCGTCTGGAACAGCCAGCCGGCGCGGCGCTTGGCGGCGCCCCAGACCCGGCGCGCAAGCCGGAAATTCGTCTTGACACGGCGATCGGCAAGGTGGGGATCGACGAAGGCGAAGTTCCGCAAATCGTCGACCAAATCGGGCTCGGCGAGCTCGTCGTACAGAAGTTGTAATTGCGGCTGTTCCGCCGGCGGCAGCGCGGCCAGCGTATAGACGAGGTTGCGGAGATAGATCGCTCCACCCATCCACTCCTTGGCAGCGATCATCTCGAGGCCGATCACCAACCGCTTTCGGGATAGAAATCGCCGCTTACCGGCAGACAGCAGCGGCGTCACGGACAAACCAATGGGCCCAAGCGGCGAGGCCCCGCTCGAGAGACCAGTGGCAGCGAAACCCCAGGGCGTCCGCTTGACCAGTATCGGCGCAGTAGTGTTCGGGATCTCCCTTTCGGGCGACGCCCGAGAATCGCACTTCCGTGCGCCGCCCGAGCGCACGCGCAACAGTGCTCGCTAAGTCGCGTGTCCGGATTGCCGATCCAGTCCCGCCGTTAACGACAAGAGGTTCGCAGGAAGCTGCTGTTCCGCAAATCGAAATCAACTCGACTGCATCCTCGATGTAAATAAAATCGCGCGTTTCCTCGCCCGATCCGAACAGCTGAATGAAGGGCGGATCGTCGATCATTTTCCGGCCGACATCCCAGAGGATCTGCTTGCGAAGCTGCGGACCGTAAAGCGAGAAAAAACGGATGATTGCGCAACGCAGGCCGTAGTGTCGAGCGGCGAGCAGACACAGTTCTTCGGCGTAGCGCTTGTGGCTGCCGTAAGGCGACACCGGAAGGAGAGGACGTGTCTCCGGGATCGGGCCAGGGCCGTGAGCGCCGTACACTGCAGCACTCGATGACAGGACCAACGGCGTGTCCTGGGCGTGCCGGCAAAGAAAAGCGAGGATTTGAGCAGTTGAAACCGCCGTATCGAAGAAATCCGCGAATGGATCATCGAGCGAACGCCCAATCGATGCCGAGCCTGCCGCATGGACGACGAGATTTGGTCGGCCGAATTGATCGAGTAGCGGGCTGAGCGCCGCAGGCTCAATCCCTTTGCCCGACCATGTCCCGACCCCCCACGGACGACGTTGACCGGCATCCCATTCACCCCGGCCGATGCCGACAACGCGGTAGCCGTCCGCACTGAAACGTCGGGCGGCGTGTCGTCCGAGAAAACCTTTCGCGCCAAGGATCCACACCGTTTCGCCAAAATCGGTACTACCAGCGCCGGATCGCAAAGGCCACACCGTTCCCAACGTCATCGCAACTCCAGCATGAGAAGCGCGGATCCTCGATTACCATGCCGCGCCATATTCGGCTCAGCTCCAGATGAAGTAAAGTGGGTGGCACACATCATCAAAACGACAGCACCTCCCAACCTCAGTCTCGGCAGCACGTCCGCGAGGTCCTGAGTAGCGCTGTCCGGCGAATGATCCCCATCGACAGTGAGCAAATCGAAGCAAGAATCCGGATGTGCCGTGAAATATGCAGGCAGGGTTTCGTGGGAGTTCCCATCGACGAAATTCCAAATCTCGCGTCCACCTTGAAATCGCTGCCCTTCATCATGCCGCCAAAAAATACTCGTCAGAGTCGGTGGCCGAACTCAGCCACGCTTGTGGGACAGCGCAAACATCCGCAGTCGCGAAAGCGCGCGAGCGAGTTCGCGCCGCGCGGAAGCTCGTGCGGTCGGCCGGGCTTGGCTTGCCGATGGCGGCGCTGGGGATCTGTCCTTCGCCCTGTCGACCCGGTACTCCTCGCGTTCGGTGATCTCGTCCGCCGTTCGACAGCGGATCGCGAAATCGGGATGCCGTAACGGAAACCGCAAATCTCCCGGAGGCTGATTGTCGAAGCCGGTGGGAGATTTCGTATGCGTGGCGTCCGGACCAAAGCCGATGTTGGTAACCAGATTGACCGCTGGGATCACGTTCAACCAAGAGTTGACCAAGCTAGCGTAGACAAGTTGATAGTCCCAGGTGTCGATACGGCCGGACCTGATCGCCTCAAATATCACATACCAGAAATCCGCCGCTTCCCGATCGTCAAAAACTTCCTCGAGCAGCCGGTGCTCGCGAGCCAGCGGCAGCGAGCGGAGGCCGAAATCGTATTGGGCCCAGCTGCGGCGCCAGGTTGCCCAGCCCCAGATATGCGTGTATCGGCTGAAATAGTAGCTCGCGGAAGGTTGGAAATGACGCCATGTGTAGTTCGTGCCGGAAACCATACCGATCCGCGAATCGTTGGCGAATCGCGACAACATCGCGCTGCAGAAATCAAAGAACACCGGCGCCGGCAGACAATCGTCTTCGATCAGGATCGCCGCATCGACATGTTCAAACAGCCACGTAATGCCGCTCGACATCCGGCGGCCGCAACCGAGATTGCAGTCGCTGAAGTTGGTTGCGACCTCGCACGGCCACGTGACGTCCGCTAGTATCTTGCGCACCTCGCGGCAGGCGGTGTCGTCCTGGGGACTATCAGGCCTTGGGCCATCCGCGACGAGGAAGAGCCGCTTCGGCCGCCTCTCGGCAATGGCATCAAAGACCCGGCGAGTCAGTCGCGGCCGATTGAACGCAAATATCGCGACTGGGACGTCGAGGGCAGCGAGCGTCACCCGAGTTTCCCCCGAACGCGGTTGCGGGCCCACGGTTCCGATGTCATGCCGCTTCCGTCACGATCGCCTTGCTTACCGCGTCAGGATCTGGCACGGCACCTCTCAGTATTGGTGTCTCGATGCCGTCGCGAACAACAGATAATGTTCTGAAGCACAAAGATTTCATATCCTCCCCACTCCCGACCATGTCCCGACCCCCCAAGGACGACGTTGACCAGCATCCCATTCACCGCGGCCGATCCCAATAACACGGTAGCCGTCCGCACTGAAACGTCGGGCGGCGTGTCGTCCGAGAAAACCTTTCGCGCCAAGGATCCACACCGTTTCGCCAAAATCGGTACTACCAGCGCCGGATCGCAAAGGCCATTCCGTATCCAACGTCATCGCAGTTCACGCATGAGAAGCGCGGGTCCTCGATTACCATGCCGCGCCATATTCGGCTCAGCTCCGGATGCAGTGGGTGGCACGCATCATCTAAACGCGCATTCTGCAATTTCAACCGACATTCCCCGTATTCCCTGTACGTTGGCCGTGATCTTCCATATTCATCAGGGCCGCCGCAAAGAAATTCGAACGCAGCCAGCCCCGTTTGCAGCCAAATCGTCGGGTTGCTCGCCTGGCGAGGCTGCAACCCATTGCTTTGCCTCCATCGAGGCGGTCCTCTCCCGTCGTCGTCAGTCGCATCTGACCCCTGGCATTCATCACGCTGGCGCTGGCGGCGACCGCAACCGGGCGATCAACGAGAGGATTTCCTGGAACATCTGCCGCGGAACCGCCACCTCGGCCATTTGGAAGGTGACGTAGCGGCCATGGCTGACGACCTTGGCGCCGATCTTGATCAGCTTCTCGCGCAAGCTGGTCAGCGACCACCGTTCCGCCGTCTTGGGCATCGCCAGCGTCCGGATGAAATTGCCGAGGTTGTAGGCCAGCGCGTGCAACTGAAGGCGAACCGCGTTGGCCGCTAAGGAACGGCATGACAGCCGGGTCCACTTGACCGCGCCCTTGCCTTCTTTGATCCATCGCTCACAGGTGCCGCGGTGATTGTAGAAGGCGACGATGCGCTCAGCCGGCCGCGCCAGGTTGGTGACGATGAAGCCGACCCGGGGATAGAGCCCGCCGGGGTGCCACTCGACCTTGGCCACGACACGCCGCGGTTTCTTCCAGCTCTGTGCCTGATAGCGGAAGCTGGCGTAGTAACGGCGCACCTCTTGCGGCGGTCGACCCACTGGGAGCAGGTATTCGATCTTGCCTTGCAGGACGTGGTTGGCTGGCAGCCGGATCGCGTAACCCATGCCCTCGGCTTCGAGGAACTCATAAATCTCCGGATTGGCGAAGGCCGCGTCCCCGCGGACATAGAGGCGCTTCACCGTGCCCTGGTAGCGGGCGATCACCGGCTCCAACACTTCGCGCCAGCCGTCGGCGCTGTGGACATTGCCTGACCGCAGCGCACACCGCTCCAGATCGCCAAGCTGGTTGAACACAAAGAGCGGATGGTAGCAGGTGCAGCCGAAATGGCCGTTATAGGCGCTGCCTTCCTGTGCGCCATCGGTCGGGCTCACGCTCGAATCCATGTCGAGCACGACGATCCTCGGCGAGCGCCGCCTGTGTACGGTGTCAATCCATCGGCCAGGCAAATCGGCGAGAGCGGCGAGGTTCTCCGGTCGAGCCAGCCACTCGGTTTCGAAGCGGCCCATCTGGCTGGCCGAGGCAGCCCGACCCATTGGCGCTTTGCCACCGACAACCCAACGCATCGCCGGATCACGGCACAACCGCTCGGCGTCGTTCACGTCCTCGTAGCCGGCCAGCCGCCCGAATACCGCCTGCCGCAGCAACCCGACCCAAGAGATGCCGTCGGTTCTTGCCGGTGCGTGCCTCCGCCAATCTCTCGCCACCGCTTGTGGTCAGAGCGAGCATGTCGTCCGACTCGCGATAGGCCAGCAATCCGGCATCGGAGGTGATGACAGAACCGCGGAACCGAAGGCTCAGGCGGCGGTCGAAATCGAGCCTCAGCGCCTCGCTCTTCGATTCACCCGTCGGGTCCTCCATGGCCGCCCCGTTCGACCTTCAATAAGATGCTGAATCGTATACCAGAACCGAGGTGGGCGCGCTCAAAATTGCCGCTCCATCCGGGGAATGCAGGCTTAAATCTTTCAATTCTGGCCAATTTGCGAACCGGGTTAACCCGCGGAAACCCGGTCGGGAGAACAAGGCCTCAACCTGCTTTCCTAGCGCCTTCCGGTCTGACGCCAGTCGTTTCAACTCCACAACTTCAGCGGTTTCGAATCCGTCATGAATGTTTGGTGGCAGCCGGAACGCGTGGCGCAGATCCAAGTCCTCCTCGCGCAAATAGAAATTGTTGAGGCCGTCAAACCAGACTTTATGATACTTGGCTTCGATGAGGATCGGCTCCCAAGTCTGCCAATTCTCTTCTTTCGAATTGACGGCTGTAGCCTCGACGATGAGGAGCCGAGGACGGAATTTCTTCCAGTCCCCGGTCTGCAGAACGCCGAGCTCGCCTCCCTCGACGTCAATTTTCATGAAGTCAATGGTCCGGTCCTTGACATGAAGATCGCAAACCTCAGCGAGCCGGACGACCTCAACCTGATGCGCCGTTGTGGCGAGTTCGGCGGCGGCGAGACGGTCGGCGACAGCGGAATCGAGCGTCGAGTTTTCAGCGAAGGCCGGAATTTCGTAGAGAGTCGCGAAGCCCGGACCGTTACCGATGGCGCATTGCAGATTTATGTCTCTCGGCCGGGCCTCGCATAGCAGCGGGTAAAAACGAAAAGTCGGCTCGACGTTAACTCCGGACCATCCCCGATCGTAAAAGTGACGGGTGACCGAAAGGAAGTCGGGGTGAGCGGCGCCAACGTCGACATAGAAGCCGCGGTGCGTATCATCGAAAAGCCGGGCAATCATGACGTCTTCGAAATTCTGGGCGTATGATATCATTGTTTCCTCAATTAGCGGCACGGCCCTTACGGCATGATGGTTCAAAATCGAATCGATCGGCTCTGCGTCCCTTTGTTTCCGCATGATCTTTTCCAAGACGTCTGCAGCTCTTTTTTGGACGTACCGCCGCGTTTTCCGCCGTTGTCAAACGCTTCTTGATCCGGCGGATTCCTTGTGGCACCGCCCCAGGAGGGCGATTCGCCAATGTTCCGCTTTGAACGCCCTGGTGCCGAGAAATGGAAGCGCGCACATCGGCCAACGCTCACACACCCATGGTCCGCCGTAATGGCGCACCAAGACTCGATATGCGAAGCCTGCCTTTGCATATCTCTTTGAGATTTTGACGCGTGTTTCCATCTCGTCGGGAGAGAGCGACGAATCGATTTCCGCGTGATAGCGCCTCATATCATCGGTGAGCTGACCTGCTCGCACCCGGAAACAACCCAGAATGGCGTCGACAATGACGAGGTCGCTTTGCATCGCAAAGCGCCGCCAGAGGTCGAAGTCGCCAGCAAACCGGAAATTCGCATTGAGACCACCTGTCTTTTCCCACAATCCGGGTCGCCAGAACGTGCCTTCCTGCTGAACGAAAGGCCGCGCGAAGCGGCCCTCGAAAATGCCGGCGGCTATAGCTTTTCGTGGGAAAGGAACGATCGGCGAAATATGCAGCATTCCGCCAGCTTCGTCGATGACGGTGGGCCGCCCCGTCACCCAGTCGATATCGGAATGCTTGTCGAAGATCTCCGCGACCGTAACGAAGGCGCCCGGTTCGTAACGGTCGTCGGCATTGATCCAGGCCATCAAATCCGAATCGCCGCAGGCTGCAAAACCGCGATTGACCGCATCATAGAGTCCACGATCCGGCTCGCTCGAAAAAGAAAATTTTATCCCCGCGCAATTGATCGGGAAGTCATTTGCAAGGCGATTTTGCCACGCGATCAATATTTTTATTGTTGAATCTGCTGATCCGCCATCTTGAACATGGTAGCGGATCGAAAAAGGCCCCGTTTGGCTCACCACACTTAAAATGGTTTCATCGATAAATCTCTCTCCGTTGAGAACCGGCGTTACAATATTAAATTGCATGGTGATATCCTTTTTTTCGATCCCTTCTCGGCCGCTTCGAGATAGCGCTCGCACCGTTCAAGCAAACGTGGCGGGACTGAAAATCTAGCGCGCCGCGTGAGCCAAAAGAACGTCGACATAGGCTTCCGCGCTGTGCGTGTGCGCGAAAGCTTTGGCCATTTTCGCGGCCCGCGCATGGCTATCGGCCAGCCGGCTGCAGAGCCGCATGATGGCGGCGGCCAGCGCCGCAGAGTCTTGCGGAGAAAAAACCTCTCCCTCCACCTTTCCGCTGGCGATGCTGGCGCCTGCGAAAGTTCCGGCGGAGGCGATGACCGGGCGCCCGGCGGCGACCGATTGGGTAAATATGCCAGATCCCCGAAGGCCGAAGAGGACCGGGTCATAAGGCAGCAGCATCGCATCGATCTTGCCGGTCTCGGCCGTGTATTCCTCATGGCTGAGCACCCCCTCCACCAGGCGAACGCCCGGGATCTGCCGCAACGCGCGTTCGGCCGCGACGGTCGCCGGCTCCCATCCGCCGTGCTGGAGTTGAACGGTGAAATTCGCGTCGAGGCCGTGTGCACGGCAAATTTCTATCGCCTGCGGCAAAAGGTGAAATCCCTTTTCGCATTTGGAATAGCCAAAAAAACCGAACGCCGGCCTGCCCGAGCAAGGCGCCGCCGGCTCGGCGTCGCCAAAGGGCACGGGCAGGATCCTTGTCTCGATCCCATATTGATCGCGATATACGCGGGCGATCGCTTCGTTTTCGGTCGTGAAGAAGAGCGTTTTGCCGATCATCGGCCCCGCCAGCGCGAAGGCCTTCCGATAGAGGCTTTGGCCGAGCTTGCCGTTGCGCCCCCATGGCGTCCAACTTGGCGCGAACATCAAATGGCAGACGACCCGCGGGCGCTCGCCATCCGCTTTCGCGCGCAGAGTTCGGATCAGTCCAAAAATCTGGTTCTGCGATACGGCGGGCGCGACGATGAGCTTGTCAGAACTCCATACATCAGGCGGCAGAGCGGCGAGATCCCGCTCATAAGACGCGTTGAGGACTCTTGCGCTCCTGCACTCCGAGGGAATAGTCGCGTCGAAAGCGCGGCCGCGCGCCAAACCAAAGAGTCTCAGCAACAGCTCATTCGGGGTTGGGCTTTCGCTTTGGTAGAAGGAGCGGCTGAAATGCGGGAGCGCGCCGATCTCCGCGACGATCATGGGGTCGATGGATTTCATCCCGAAGACACGATATCTCACCCCGCAACGGGTCAGTCTCTCTCCTACCAGCTTTATTAAGCTGTAGCTATGCTCTCCCTTCCCAATCAATCCATTGTCTACAAAAATAACTTCCATCGAACCTATCCACTAAAGCTAGGAAAAGTGCCAAGCAAAATCCGCGAATTGACAGCTTGAAGTTAGCTCGTTTCGAAAGATTTCCAACCGCAGACGGTGGAGATACAGATTTTGTTCGGCGGCGTCGCGGCGCTACATGTCCGTCCCGCGGCCTCTGCCGAGGGGGTGGCCCCTCTTCCTGGATCGCCTAGGCGCCGGTGATTTCGCGAACAGGCCTTGCGCGGTACCGTCCCGCAACCAGGACACACGCGGACCCAGGATGATTTCAATCATCATACCGACGTTCAATGAGGAAAAAGTCATCGAATCGACACTTTACACACTCGCCTCCACCTTCACGCTTCCCACGAGTCATCGTCTCTGACGGCGGTAGCTCCGATCGAACCGTACAATTCGGCAAAATATGCGGCCGCCGTCGTGGTTTTTTCGGGGCCCGGCCGTCAGACGATTGCGCAAGGGCGAAACGACGGTGCCAAGACCGCCCGTGGCGACTTCTTGATCTTTCTCGATGCCGACTGCGTTATCCCGGAACCTGATCGGTTCCTTTACCCAAGCGCTTTCGCAATTTCGGAAGTATCCGAATTTGGTCGCGCTCACCGCCTATCTGCGCGTGTTCCCGCGGGAGGAGACTTTCGGCGACAAGCTCGTACATGGCGTTGCCAACCTCGGCCTGCGGCTCAAAAACAATTTATTCAATCGGGGCGAGCCGTTTGGGCAATTTCAGATGATCCGACAAGAGGCTTTCACCCGTTTGGGCGGATTTCGAGTGGACTTGGTTACCATGGAGGACGCCGATATGTTCCGACGGCTGTCCAAAATCGGCAAAACTATGATTAACCCGGAGCTCACGGTACTGCATACGGGCCGTCGCGCCCATCAGGTCGGCTGGCCGCGCTTGATCGTCATGTGGCTCGCCAACTCGTTGTTTGTGAGCGTCTACAACCGATCATCCACCAGAGAATGGAAGGCGATTCGTGGATTTCCTATCTGGGCTTCCTCGGATGATCGGAGGACAGCCACCTCGGGCTCGCCCTGCTTGTGCTTCCAGCTCAGAGGTGTTTCGGATGAAATCGCAACAGGCCGAGCGAATCCTCCTGGCCTTTGACGGGAGCCCCGCGCGACCGATTCCATCATCGCCGCTTGTTAGAGCGACATTGGAGTGAAGACGGTCGGTTTTGTCTTTTGCCGACGTAGACGCTGGAGCCGCATCGGCGCTCAACCTGTCGCGACATGGTGATCGAGCGGATGCCTCTAGCAGTGGCGGTACGGCACCGACCCAGGGTATGGTCGACGGGTTTGACCGTGGGAGCACCGCTGTTGCGCATCGGACAGATCCAGACGACCGACACCTGCTCAGGATTGGATTTCACCCAAGTCCATCCGAACGTGACCGAGACGCGTGACGTCTGGTCGACTTTAGCATGACCTCGGCATTCCTCGGCATTATCGGCCGAACGGCCGACATTACCCTGGTCGGGTTCCTCTTGATGCAGTTGGCATTGGCGTTCCGGGTATCGCAGACCGTGCTGCTCCACCTCTACCATCGGCGTACCGGACTCGAGCGAGAACGGATTGCGCTTACCCGACCGCTGCCCGCTGACGATGAACTTCCTGCAGTCCTCGTCCAGATTCCGACTTTCAACGAGGGTCGGCTCGTGCGGCGCGTCCTTGATGCTGTCGTGTCGTTGGACTGGCCGCGCGATCGGCTGCAAATCCAGCTCCTCGATGACAGCACCGATGCGAGCGCTGAAATAGCCCGGGCAACCATCGCGGAATTCGGTCTTCGAGGTCACGGTGTCAGCCTGATCCAACGCACGCACCGCGCCGGCTTCAAAGCTGGGGCGCTGAGGGCCGGGCTCGCTTGCTCCCGCCAGCCGTTTGTCGCGGTTTTTGATGCCGACTATGTTCCTCCACCCGATTTTCTGCGCCTCTGTCTTCGGCCGTTGCTCGATGATCCCCATCTCGCCTTTGTGCAAGCGCGATGCGACTTCCTGAATGCCAGGGAAAACCGCGTCACACATGCGCAGCAGGTCATTCTCGAGAGCCATTTCGCGGTGGAGCAGCCGACACGATGCTGGGCCGGTCAATTCCTCCCCTTCAACGGGACCGGCGGCGTCTGGCGACGAGCCGCGATAGAGGCTGCGGGTGGATGGCAAGCCGATACACTGACCGAGGATCTCGACCTCAGCTACCGTGCACAGATGAGAGGGTGGCGTGCCTTGTATCTCGTCTCCGTCGCCGTGCCGGGGGAGTTGCCGGACAGCTTGGCCAGCTGGGGGATACAACAATGCCGCTGGAACAAAGGATTTGCCCAGACGACCCGAAAGCTTCTGCCGTCGATCTGGCGCAGCCGCCTGCCGTGGAGGCGCAAACTCGATGCAGCGCTCCATCTCGGGGGTTGCGCTTTCGGGCCGTTGGCTCTGGCTACGGGGATATTATCGGGGATCGATTTGCTGCTCGGCACGTTCAGCTTTTCCTTGATTCTCCCCCTCGCCGTGTTCGGCCTGCTGCAGGGATTGGCGGGCGCGCTCGCGATGGCGCTGCTCAGCGGCAATTTGCTGCGGCGGCCCGGGGTCGGTTCTCAAACCCGGAGCTTCATGACGACGTGCAGGCTAACGTTCTATACGATCCTGATGCACCATTATGCTGCAGCGCTGTCGGCTCGCAGCGTGCTCGACGGCATACGCGGTCGCGCGTCGGCCTTCGTGCGAACGCCGAAACGGGATGGCCTTCCCAGCTGATCCGACGCCGGCGGCTCCGGTGTGCGGGCCGAGCTTGCGTGCGGAACGGTCAAGCCAGGTCGCGGACCAGTGTTCGCTTTCCCGTCGCGCGATTGAGCCGCCGTCGCCGCCATCCCGAGAACATCGGTGAGCGCATATCGCTCCCGACCAACAACAGCCAGCCCGCGATCGTGGGCACCGCAGGCAGCAAGTAGAGAAACGGCAAACAGTCAATATTGCGTATCGCCATCAAGACGATCGGATCGGGCAGGGTGTTCGTCGCCAATGCTGAAGCCACAGCGACCACGAAAAGGATTTTTAACCGAAAGTCTCTCTGTCGCCTCGGCACCAACAACCCCAGCACGAGGACGACGTTGCCGACGCAAAGGAGCGGATTGATGATTCGACGATGCCCTTCAGCCAGCCATTGCGCCCAGACCAGCGTGTCATTCCTGACCTCGCTCGGCGGGTTGAGCAGCCGTGTAACGGGTTCTTCGTAGAAGCCACGTGTGCGCGCTGTCATCCCTCCCAACATGCCATTTCCCAGCGGCAGCGAGAACGTGTCGAAATCAACCTTCTCGGTCCCCGTTGCGGTACGGACAATGTAAGCTCCGCTATCGAACAGCAGCACCAAGTCTTCGTCGGTTCGAAGAAGGCGTCCGCGCCGCGCCCAAATATCGGTGAATGCGTGTTCCTTCCGACCATCCAGCACGACGATGTCCTCGAGAGTTGTGCCGTCGAGGCCGCGTCGAGCGAACCCGACCGATAAGCCGGGGATGATCTGCTGCTGATAGCCCGGTTGCAGCGCGTCGACGCTAGGATTCGCAAGGGCCTCGAGGCGGATGCCCTCAAGGCTCCCCCAGCTCGGCGCGAGCAGACACAGCGAATTAAGGGCGCAAAACGAGGCGGCAAGTAGGGCGGCGATAAGCCCTGGACAAGCGATCTGACGACAGCTCCGTCCGGCGCTCCGCAAGGTCAAGACCTCATTATTCTCATGCCATTGATGGTATTGCCAGGCGACGGCAATTGAGACTACTTCCGGGCTAGCGTGGTAGAAAATGACCGGCAGGATGTGAAACCAGATCAACAGAAGCCGATCGAGGGGAAGCGCCCTTGCTATCACGAGATCGTAGAGGTGTTGCGATTTCTCAAGAATCTGTTCGACGACTATCACCGACATGATCGCGGCGGTTGTCACGGTCAGCCGGCCAAGCATGTGGCGATAAATCGTGATCAGGGGTGCCCCCGCCGGTTGGCGTTTTGCCGACCTCCTGGCCCATCCCTACCTTTGGCTCCCCGACCAGGCACGAGGATTAGCTCACGGTCCTGCTGGTTTCTGGCCTAGAGTCTACCATGAGAGACGAGCACCTCGCAATTTTTGGGGGCGATGCGGGAGTTTCCGGATGTCAGGCCCATTCAACCGTCGGGATCAAGCGAAGGCTTCAACACGGTTCCCCGACGGGCTCGATCAGACTTACCATGACTCGGCCAAAGGCGGGGTTGCAGCGACAGGGACGAAAGATCGGCATGTTGGCCAATCCCGCGCGGGCGGACGAGCGACGCAGCGCGGCAGGCGCGCCTTGGCGCCGCTGACTGTCGGGTGGCGCCACCGCGAACTGATCCTGGCGGTGCTGCGACGGGAGCTCGCGGACCGGTTCAGCGGGTCCGCCCTTGGCTGGGTATGGGCCGTCGTCGGGCCGTTGATTACGCTGGCGATCTATACGATGACCTTTACCAAGGCAATGCAATTGCCGGCGGCCTCGGCGCATGGCAGCACGTCGAGCTATGCGCTCTCGACCTTTGTCGGCCTTATCGTCTTCGGCCTGTTCGCCGAACTGTGCTGCCGCGCCCCATTGTTGATGCACGAACACGCGTGGTTCCTCAAGAACTCGATCTTTCCGAGCGAGACCCTCGCCTGGACCGCGGTATTTCGTGCGTTGAGCTATGCCGGCATCAGTGTTGTCGTCCTCCTTGTCTTCGAACTTGCCCTGTATGGGTTACCCCCGCTTTCTATTCTGCTGCTGCCGTTCATCGTGGTGCCGCTGGTCTTGTTCCTGCTCGGGATGGTGTGGTTCCTGGCGGCAATCGGGGCATTTACTCGTGACATCTCCTATCTTATGATAACGTTTGTCCCGTTGCTGATGTTCGTGACTCCGGTGTTCTATCGGGTGACGGACCTGCCGGATGCGCTGCGCGTGCTCGCTTATGCTAACCCGCTCGGGACGGCGATCGAGATAGCGCGTGCTGCGATGCTCGATGGGGTCTTGCCCCCGACCCTCGCCTGTCTTGGATTTCTCGTCTCGTCGCTTGCGGTTTGCCGTGGCGGGTATGCCGTTTTCGAGCGCTACAAGGGCATCTTGGTCGATGTCATCTGACGCAGCGATCCGATGCCGCGGCCTGGGCAAAGCCTATCAGCTCTACGCCCGGCGGACCGACCAAGTAAAACAAATGTTGTTCGGCAGCTTCCATCGCTTTTACTTAGAATACTGGGTGCTGCGCGACATCGATCTGGAGGTGCGGAGGGGCGAGTCAGTTGGAATCATCGGACGGAATGGTGCGGGCAAGACAACCCTGTTGCGGCTGCTGTGCGGCATTTCGCAGCCCACTTGCGGAGAGCTCAACGTGGCGGGACGGGTCGCCCCGATCCTCGCGCTCGGCGCCGCCTTCGATTGGGAAATGACGGGCCGCCAGAACGTGTTGATTAGTAGCGCAGTCCTTGGATTGCGCCGGTCTGAGATTCTCCGGCGCATGCCATCGATCGCCGAGTTTGCCGCGATCGGCCCGTTTATCGATCAGCCGGTGCGGCTCTATTCCGCCGGCATGCGCTCTCGGCTGGCGTTCGCGATCTGCGCTCACGCCGAAACCGACATCCTGATCGTCGATGAAGCGCTGGCCGTCGGCGATGCCGCTTTCGGAAGAAAAAGCCTCGCCTTCATGGAATCGTTCCGCCGCCGCGGCACGTTGATAGTAGTGACGCATGATATGGAGCAGATCAGAACCTTGTGCGACCGAGTGATTTGGGTGGATGACGGCGGCATCCGCGCGAGCGGTGGGGTTGCAGAGGTTCTTCGGCTTTATAACGATGCGACCGAAGCCGAGGAGGACGACGGCATCCGCTTCCGCTTCGATGCCGAGGCCCACGCTGCATTATCTCAAGCCGCCGCGAACCGACGGCACACGAAATGGAGAAGCGGATAGCTTGATCTGTGCGCGAGCCAACTCCGTGAGAATTAGTGTCCCTGTCATTGTTCTCGCAATGGTGTGAGCGGCGACTGGAAGACAAGCGTGTAGATGGCCGCTGCAGCGGGTCGGCGGGCAATGATCTGACCAGCCTCGATGCAGCGCAGAGTGGGTTAGCAGCCTCCAAGCCGTAGGGCGGCGGGGCATGATGGGCTAGATTCGGGTGCTGTTCAGGCGCGAGTGATTCGATGTTTCCACCGATTCGAATTGTCTGCCTGACCGAAGAGACCGTCGAGACGCTGTATCTGCTCGGCGAGCAGGACCGAATCGTCGGTATCTCCGGCTATGTCGTGCGCCCGCCTCAGGCTCGCCGTGAAAAGCCGCGTGTGAGTGCCTTCACTTCGGCGAACATCGACAAGATCCTGGCGCTGAAGCCCGACCTCGTTCTGACGTTCTCGGATCTCCAAGCGGACATCGCCGCTGATCTCGTTCGCCGTGGGCTCGACGTCCATGCCTTCAACCAGCGAAGCGTCGCAGGGATTCTTGATATGATCCGGACGGTCGGCGCGATGGTTAATGCGAGCGATCGGGCCCGGCAGCTCGTATCCAGCCTCGAAACACGTTTGGCCGACGCCCGAAGCCGCGCGGAACGGTTACCGAAGCGGCCGAGGGTATTCTTCGAGGAATGGGACGATCCGCTGATCTCCGGGATTGGATGGGTCTCGGAGCTCATTACCATCGCCGGCGGCATCGACATCTTTGCCGATCGTGCAAGCCAAGGCGCAGCCAAGGATCGCGTGGTGACCATCGATGAGGTGATCGCACGAGAGCCGGATCTGATCGTCGGCTCCTGGTGCGGCAAGAAATTCCGGTCCGAGCGGGTGATGGCGCGGCCCGGGTTCGACCGGACTCCGGCCGTGCAGCACCAAGACGTCCATGAGATCAAATCGACCCTGATCTTGCAGCCCGGCCCCGCCGCTCTGACCGATGGCCTTGCGGAGCTTCAGAACATCATCGGGCGATGGGCGAAACTCACCGTTCGAACACGTTGACTTCACCGATCGGCGCGAAGTTCAGATAACGGCTCTCGCAATCTGGCGTATCACGCCGAGCAGAATGGGCGGGCTCGTATTTCCCGAGGCCGTAGTCGCGCAAGAGCGCTCCATCTTTCTGAGGCTCGACGCCGGGTGCGCTTTCAACCTTACGAACGGGCGAAACGTTGTTGCGCCTTGAAGACCTGTTGTAGTCTCGCGGGCTCGACCCTGGACTAAATACTGAGGGGAAACCGCCAATGCCCGCCGCCGTTCGCAATGTCGCCCGCGAAAAGCTCGAACAAGGCCAGCTGTCGCTCGGTGTCGGCGTGCGCATCACGCGCAGCGTTGAGATCGCCAAGGCCATGGCGGTGGCCGGTTTCGACTGGCTGTTTCTCGACATGGAGCATGGCGTGATGTCGCTCGAGGCTTGCGCGCAGATCTCGACAGCAGCGCTCGACGCCGGTATCGCGCCGATTGCGCGCGTGCCGAATGGCGAGTACGCGATCGCTACACGGGCCTTGGACAATGGCGCTCTTGGCATCGTCATGCCGCATGTCGATACGGCAGCCGAGGCGCGCGAGGTCGTGAACCGGCTCAAATACCCGCCGGTCGGCCACCGCTCGATGGGCGGCATCGGGCCACATTACGGGCTGCGGTCCGCCAGTTCGGGGGAGGCCGCTTCCGCGCTCAACGCCGCCAATCTGACGATCGTGATGCTGGAGACGCCGACGGCGATCGCCAATGCCGAAGATATTGCGGCGGTGCCGGGGGTCGATGTCCTGTTGATCGGCACCAACGATTTATGCGCTGAAATGGGGATCCACGGCGATTTCGGTAACCAGCGCGTTGCCGAAGCGTACCGGACGATCATCGCCACGGCGCGCAAGCACGGAAAATTTCCCGGGATGGCCGGCGTCTACAACGAGACGCTTATGCCGCGCTACATTGAAATGGGCGCACGCTTCATCCTGTCGGGCCAGGATGCCGCCTTTATGCCGGCCGGCGCAGAACAGCGAACGGGCTTCCTTCGGAAACTCCCGGTGAGCGCGGGATAGAACCGCACTCGTTCTGCGCTGGGCAACGGATCGTCGTTGTCTGCGCTGGCCGTTCATGAGCGGGCTGTTTCGCCCTGCTCTGTGCGCCTGGGAAGCCGTACGCAAGCGCCTCACCTAGGCGACCAGCGCCTAGCGAGGCTGCTCGCTCCCGAACGACGGTCGGTTCGGCATCGGACGACGGACTTCGACCAGATCCTTGTCCTCCCGCAGACCCTCGTAGACCACCTGACGAAGCAGGTTATCGTCTGTCCAAGTCAGATACTTGACCTCGGCTGCGAGCTCGGTACGCACCCAATGCACGCGGCTGAGGGCGAGGGGCGAGCCAAATCGGTTCGTCCGAGGTGGGGCCTTGTCGAGCGGCATCCGGGGAGTGGCGAGCGGTTGTAGCAGCCGCCAAAGCCGGCCGAGCTCCGCATGGTCAATGCCAACTCCGACGCGTCCGGCATAAACGAGCCGCCCGTCGGGATCGTAATACGCCAAGAGCAGCGCCCCGAGCCAAGGACGCGGACCTTCGGGATCGGTCCAGCGACCACCACGAACTCCTCTCGGTTCTGGCATTTGACCTTCACCCACAGCCCGCGATTGTCGGGCGAATAGGGAGCATCCGCGCGCTTGGAGATGATGCCCTCCAGCGAGAACTCGCAGGCCTTGTCATAGGACTCCGGGCCCCGTCCGATCTGGTGATTGCTGTATTGCAGCAGCATGTCGGTATTCGACAGCAGATGTCGGAGGCGCTCCTTTCGCTCTCGTAGAACGAGATTTTCCCATCCGGGGGAACGCCCCAGAGCTCTCCACCGAGATACGCTTGCTCTACCGACAGGACCGAACAGGGCCGCGGCTATGACAGGGTATTTGTGCCGATAAAAGGGAGTCGAGCCCAGCTCGGTGCGCCGCCTTCGTTCGCTCGATCATCCAGCGCGCTCCTTGGCGCGGGTCCTTTGCGTCCGGGTGATTATTCGTGAGCGAGATCCCGACTTTCATTGCGTCACCCCTGCCGGTGGCTCATGTTTCAATTTAACCGAAGGCGCCGCTCGGCCAATGTTTGATCGCGGTTGCCAGCTCCACGAAAGTAGTTCGGCACCTCGGGTTCGTCGCTGCGGTCGTTTGAGAGCAAACCATGAGGCAGATACCCCTGCGAGCCAAGGGCTCCTCCAACCTTCTCGTCCAGCCCGAACATCTTGCGAACCGGTTCAAGGACGCGATCCTGCCGCCGGTGTTCGCCACTCCCGTGATGATCATGGTCATGGAAAACGCGGCCCTCAATGCGATCAGGGCTTATCTCGATCCCGGCGAAAGCGCGGTCGGCACGGCCGTCAATGTGCGCCATCTCGCCGCCACGCCTGTTGGACGCCTCGTCACCGGAGAGGCCAAGGTGACTAAAGTCGACGGGCGGCAGATCGAGTTCGCCGTCCGGGCGACCGAAGGCGCCAAGGAGATCGGTGTCGGGTCGCATTCGAGGGTCGTCATCGACGTGGCTAAATTCGTACAACGGCTCGGATGAACAAGCTCACCCGAACTCGCCGATAGGTCCCGTCGACGGATAAGTTCGGCCTCGAACGGATGTCGCGCGGTCCTCGCTCGACAGTTCGGCTCGGAGCGGTTGAGTGTGATTGGCTTCCTCCACGCGGCCAGTGTCACCAGCCTTCTCGGTAGCCTCATGCGGGTGTCCTCGTTCCCAAGTAGGAGAAAGCCCACTAATGACTATTCCCCACCTGACGTTGCAGGCAGTCGAGCTCCGATCCGTGTCTGTCCCGCTAAATCGATCTGGTCGTCTCAAAGGTCGGCCTGGTCGGCCTGTTCGATCGTGGCGCTCATTCTGATCGACCTCCTCACCAAGGAAGACGTCGTCGGCCGCGGCTACCTTGAGCCCTATCTCGAGCGCTCGGTGCGCGCGCCGGGCTAAATCTGATCGGGCCTCGGGCTTGACGAGATCGCGCGGCTTGGCATTGCGCACGACAATCGGCCCGTCATCGGTGCCAGGGGTGCCTCATCGCAATCCGGCACAGTTGGTACCGGGACCCCGCTGATGTCCGGCTCGACCGTGGACTTCACATTGGAATCGATGGTCATCGCCCTCGCAGAGTAGAGGGCCAGCACCCCACGTACACTAGATCGCCAAGGCCGGGGACGGCTAATGCTGACTGGACAGCTTGCGCTCACGATAGCCGCCGTATTCACGGGGGCAGCGGTTTATATCAACATCGCCGAGCAGCCGGCGCGCCT
>Ga0209656_10000650_pt1 | contig 22641 bp, 28 predicted proteins | sample BogFormECP12_OM2_FD_188239 | JGI IMG/M metagenome (GOLD analysis project Ga0209656, IMG submission 188239) | Bog forest soil microbial communities from Calvert Island, British Columbia, Canada - ECP12_OM2 (SPAdes) (version 2) | ecosystem: Environmental > Aquatic > Freshwater > Wetlands > Bog ... | reverse complement strand
CGTCCAGGCTTGCCGCAAGGCCGCAGTGCCGTGCATCGGCTTGCTGAGCGGCGGCATCAGCCGCGATGAACTGGCCGCGGCCGGCGCCGCCCAGGTTTACGCCAGCCCGGGCGAGCTATTGTCCGCATTCGACAGCAGCCTGCTGGGGAGCGGTCATGCGCGGGGGAGCCAGCCGTCCGTGGGCCGGGAGGTAGGCAGAGATGGGAGTCGCGGGATCTCCTGATCCGCGGGATGAGTCCGAGGCGCAGCGGGATGACCGTAATCTCGCCGAGCTGCTGCAGGAGCTGCGGGTGGCCGGCCTGGGGGTGCAGGTCCTGTTCGGGTTCTTGGTCTCGCTGCCGTTTACCAACCGGTTCGACATGCTCAGCCCTGCCCAGCGTGATCTGTACCTGGCCAGCCTGGTCCTGGCCGCGGTCGCCACCGCGCTGCTGCTGGGACCGGTCGCCTATCACCGGCTGGTGTTCCGCCGCGGGCAGAAGGAGAGCCTGATCCGGGCGGCCAGCGTGATGGCGATCACCGGGCTGGCCGCGGTCGGGCTGGCCGTCTCGGCCGCGGTTCTGCTCGTGACCAGCTATGTGGCCGGCGGATTGGCTGCGGCGCTGATCACAGCGTTTGTCGCTGGCACGTTCGGCGTGCTGTGGTTCGCGTTCCCGCTCGCGCGTTTTTTCCTGGTAGGAGACCTGGCTGTCGATCCAGTAGCGCTTCAGGTAGTCGCGCAATGCGCCGACCGGTGGCGGTCCGTCGTCCAGTCCCGGGCGGCGTGCCATCACTTCGCTCAGCGCCCGCTCGATCCACGCCTCGGATGAATCGGAGAGGTAGGTTAGCTGTCCGGACTGCCCGCGCTGGTCACCTGTGCCGGCCAGCGCGAGAAAGTAGCTCGAGCGGAGCCGCTCGGCCAGGAAGCGGCAGGAGATCCACTGGTCGTGCAGCCGCCACCGCTGGCTCATCCGCAAGATGAACAACAGGGTAAGCAGGAAAACCACCTCGACCCCGGCCAGCCAGGTCAGCTCGGGCACGAAATTCGCCTGGATCGCGACGACCGCCACGGCGGCGGCGGCCAGCGCGAAGATGAGCCAGCTGAGCAGCCGGAAGCGACGCTGATGGCGCAGGGCCAGGACGTCGGCGCGGACGAAACAGGGGAATACCCAGCCGGCCACCGTCTCCCGGGACAGGCCGAGCGGGTCGATGGGTATTTCCCTGGCCATGTCCGGCATGAGCTCTTTACGCAGGTCGCGTACGTGCTGGTCGAACTCCCGCGGGTCGATCGCAACCGAGTTGTACACGCGCAGTTTGTCGGCCGCCGCCTTGACGACCTGGGCGCGGCGGTTGTCCGGGACGCAGGTGACTGTCGGGCGGTCCTTGGTGTGCACCCACGCCAGCGGTACGCCTTGTTTTTCGGCGTAGCCGACGATTTCCGCGGTCCCGGCCCGGGGCCGGCTCGCCGTCCCACAGGGCGATGACCGCGTCGGATCGGTCCACGATATAGCGCCCGGCTCGCTCGTAGGCCTCGTTGCGGGTCGGCGCATCCGGGGTTTGCCAGATATCGCTGGCCTGGTCGAAGAGGCGGCAGAACTCTCGTTTCGAGTCTTCGGTCTTGAAGTCCTCGATGTAGTCCTCGGCGGGCAGCGGCAGCGCCACCTCGAGCCGGGCATCCTCCTGGGCCCGTAGTACCACCTCCGCCACCAGCCGGTCGGCTCCCTCGGCCAGCGCCGAAATCACCACGGGAACGATTTCCTCCGGGGAGACGGGCACGATTTCCTTCAGCCGCCGGACAGCCTCCCGGATCGGCGCGCGGAGGGCATCGGGTCGGCGAGGTCGCGATGGCCGGTAACCCCGATCCGGAAGGTGAAGGGGATGCGCCCGTCACCGCCCGGCGGCCGGCTCTGCCGCGCTGGTTCCATGCTCGGACCGTACTCCGAAGTGACCCGGTGTGACCATGCGCCGGTCCGATAATCCGCGCAAGCTCGCCGCCGTACTGCGCCTGACCGCCCTCTTAGATCCCGAACGACGGGTGGTTCCTCGCCTCGCAACCCCATCCGCGCCGCGAGTTCCTATGCGCTCGATCTCACCCGCGCCAGGGCCACCCGGACAGCTGGTCCGCGGAAACGCAGCCGCTGGCTCCTACTCCGTAGAGCAGGGCAAACAGCAGGACCAGCACTCCAGGGATGAGAACCGCGCCGCTGGCCAGCAGGACACCGACGACCGTGAGCACTGCGCCAGCAAGCAGGAATATCACCCGCCAGCGGGTCCGCACGGCGCGTGCGAGCCGCACGATACCGGCCACGATGGCAGGAGCACCCGGGCCGATGTCCGCAAGCGTGTCACGGATGTCAAGGAGCATCCCGGCCCCCTCCTTCGCGTCGGGAGCCACCAGACTCTGCTGAGAACTCACTCGCTCCCTACCTGCAGGATAAACCCGTCTCCCAGCATTTCCGCCAGAACCGTCATGACCATCTTTTCGGATCGAATCGCAGCATGATTACGCGCCTGGTGTCGTGCTGGTTATGCCGGGCCTCGAGAAATCGGACACATCGGTGTGGTTACACGTTTACAAGGCCCTGATTGTCTACGCTGATGCATCAGATCAGCCGGAGGAACGGAGCAACCATGGCCCAGAAAATGCAGACCCTCTTCACCGATGACCTCGATGGCAGCGAGGCTGACGGTACCGTTCGCTTCGGGCTAGACGGCGCCGACTATGAGATCGACCTGAACACCGCTCATGCCCAGGAATTGCGGGACGCGCTGGCACGCTACGTGAGCGCAGCCCGCCGAGCCGGAGGCGGCGCCCGGCGGCCAGCCCGCGTCGGACGCAGAGCGCCAGCGAATGGGCTGAACACCCCCGAGGTCCGCAAGTGGGCTAAGGCGCAAGGCATCGACGTCAAAGGCCGCGGCCGGGTACCTGCTGAACTGGTAGTCAAGTTCAAGGCCGCGACCGCAAAGTAGGATCCGGGACGTCCCCAGCTCACCAGGGCTATAAGTTACGCTCGCTCATGCATGAGCGGGCGATGCCCGAACGCAGATCTATGCAACGGTCGGCATGATCGACCGTAAGCCATTCGACTCTCCTCAGCTGGCCCGCGCGGCCCGGCCTGGGTGGCCGCGTGGCCTCTTATGCGCGATAATCCTGCCCTTGTCGAATATCTCCCCGCCCCAGACACCGAAGGGCTCGGCGCGTTCGACCGCGCCCGCCAGGCACGGCTCGCGCAGCGGGCACGCCTGGCACGACGCCTTGGCCAGTTCGAGGTCGGCGGGCTGTTCGGAGAACCACAGCGCCGCGTTGTCGCTGCAGGGCAGCGGATTGCCTAGCTCACCTGCTCGCCTGGCCAGCGCGGCCAGCGAGATGCTCGTCATGTCGCTTCACCCCCGTGAGGCGGATCACCGGATTTCCCCGTAAAAAATCCGGATATCTCAGTTTGCACCAGCGCCGCCCCGCTCGCATCCGCCGTACGGCTGATATCCCGTCCGTCAAGAGTCGAATACGGCGAGGCGTCAGGCGCTGAGCGCCTCGGCGGGCTCCGCGCAGGCCTGGACGATCTCTTCCAGGGACAGGCCGAGCGCGGCGGCCAGGGCCGCCACGGTGAAGAAGGCGGGGGTGGCGATGCGGCCGGTCTCGATCTTGCGCAGCGTTTCCGCGGGAACGCCGGAGATGGCGGCGATCTCGGCCATGCTGCGCGGCCCGCGCGCCTCGCGCAGCAGCATGCCGAGCCGTTCCCCGCGGGCGTGCTCCAGGTGGGTCAGTGGCGGTCGGACCATACCGTGATAGTAATACCGGTATAGTTATACCGCAAAGGGAGGTGCTGAGCCGTGGTCGAGATCAAGACAGCAGGAGAAATCCAGGCGATGCGTGCCGCCGGGCAGGTGGTCGCGCAGATCCTGGCGGCCGTCCAGGACCAGGCGAAGGCCGGGATGCGGCTGACCGAACTAGACGAGATCGCCCGGGACGTGCTGGCCGGGGCCGGGGCCGTATCGCCGTTCCTCGGCTATCAGCCCGGCTTCGCCCCGGTGCCGTTCCCGGCGGCCATCTGCACCTCCGTCAACGACGCCGCGCTGCACGGCATCCCCGGCCGGTACCGGCTGGCCGACGGCGACCTGCTCAGCGTGGACAGCGGCGCCACCCTTGACGGGTGGGCGGCCGATGCCGCGATCTCCTTCACGATCGGGCCCCCACCCCCCTTCACTGCCGACGCGCGCCTGATCGCCACCACCAGCGCAGCGCTTAGCGCGGGCATCGCCGCGGCGGTCCCCGGCGCGCGGATCGGGGACATCTCCGCGGCGATCGGTGCCGCCGGGCGGGCGGCGGGCTACGGGATCTGCACCGACTTCGGCGGTCACGGCATCGGCCGGGCCATGCACGAAGATCCCCACATCCCCAACGAAGGAGCGCCCAGGCGCGGCCGACGGCTCGTCCCCGGGCTGGTGATCGCGATCGAGCCGTGGTTCCTGGCCGGCGGCAAGGACGTCTATCGGATCGACGACGACGGCTGGACGATCCGCAGCGGCGACGGCAGCCGGGCGGCTCATGTCGAGCACACGGTGGCCGTCACCGCGGACGGCCCGCAGGTCCTGACGCAGCCCTGACCCCTCACCCACGTCCTCCGCGCACGGGGGCTCCCGCCCTCCGTACCCCCTGGCCCATCCCTCTTCACCGGCCGGGCTCTATTTTCCGGCCGAACGGACCAACCTTTTCCGGCCGAACGGACCAACCTCCAGCCCCGGTCACCGACCCAGGCATGCCCGCGTTGGCCCGGACGGCCGTGGTGCGCGGCCCCAGGATGGCTGACCCTAACCCCTTGACATCGATACCGTTGGTATCCGAATATCATCGGTATGAGTTCTCGCCTGTCCCGCGCCGAACAGAACGACCGCAACCGCGCCCTGCTGCTGGCCGCAGCCCGCCGGGTCTTCCTGGCCAGGGGCTACTACGCCGCGACCCTGGAGCAGATCGCCGACGAGGCGGGGTTTTCCAAAGGCGTGGTGTACTCGCGCTTCGCCAGCAAGGCCGACATGTTCCTGGCTCTGCTCGAAGACCGGATCGAGGAGCGGGCCGCGCAGAATGCCAGCGCCGCAAGGGAACTGGCCGGGTCGGGCGACTTCGACGCCTTGCTCGACCTCGCGCAACAGGCCGAGCGCGCCGCGCCGGGCTGGCGGCTGCTCGTCACGGAGTTCCGGATCCATGCCGCCAGGGACCCCGAGCTCAACCGCCGGTATGCGGCAGTGCACGCGCGGACGGTTGAGGGCATCGCGCGGGCACTCGTGACGATCAATGAGGGGGGCGGCGAAACCCTCCCGTTCCCGCCGCGGCAGCTGGCCGAGCTCCTGCTGGCCATCGAGGCCGGTCTCGCGCTGGAGCAGTCGGCCAACCCGGACGCCCTCGGCGGTCCGCAGCTGCCTGTTCTCCGCAAGCTGAACCGCTGGTTCGCGCCAGCGCTCGTCCCCACCCGGGAGGAAACATGACCACGACCACGGCGACCGACCTTGACGTGCTGCGGACCCGGATGGCGAACGCCATCGGCGGTCAGCTGCCCGGTCACATCGAGCGTCTCGGCTGGAGCGCCGGGCAACTCGCCGCATTTCAGCGCGACCGGCTGAGGGCGCTGCTGGCCCGGGCCGTCGAGTGCTCGCCTTTCCACGCCGAGCGCCTGCGCGGGATTGACCCCCGCCGGTTCGAGCTCGCCGACCTGCCCCGGCTGCCGGTCATGACCAAGGCGCAGATGATGGCGGACTTCGACCGGGCCACGACCGACCGGCGGCTGACGCGCGAGCTCGTGGAACAGCACCTGGCCGGGTCGATGGTCGAGCCGTCGCTGCTGCTCGGCGAGTACGTCTGCCTGCTATCGGGCGGAAGCTCCGGGCTGCGCGGCCTGGTCGTCCAGCGCGTCAGCGAGTACGCCGACTTCGTCGACTCGATCATGCGCCGGTTCGTGGCCGCGGCCATCGCCGCGGGCGGGCCGCCGCCGGAGGGCATGGTGATCGGGATGGTGGGCGCGGGCTCGCCGGTCCACTCCAGCGGCCTGGGCGCCGCTACCGCCGTCAGCCCGCCGGTCCGGATGATTCCCGCGCCGGCCGCCTTGCCGACCGCCGAAATGGTCAGGCGGCTCAACGCCGCCCAGCCGCCCGTCCTGATGGCCTACGCGGCCAAGCTGGCCGAGCTGGCCCGCGAGCAGCGGGAAGGTCGCCTCATGCTCAGCCTCAGGTCCGTCGTCTCACACTCGGAGGCGCTCAGCCCGGGGGAGCGAACCGCCATCGGCGACGCCTTCGGCGTGCCGGTGATCGACCTGTTCGTCTCCACCGAGGGCCTGGTCGGCCACAGCGAGCCGGGCCAGCCGGTGTTCACCTTCGCCAGCGACACCTGCATCGCCGAGTGCACCGACGAGGCGGGCCAGCCCGTCCCACCCGGTGTCGCCTCGTCGAAGGTACTGGTCACCAACCTGCACAACCTGACCCAGCCGATCATCCGCTACGAGCTGACCGATCGCTTCACCCCCGTCGCGGGCGGCGCCGGCGGATTCCTGCGCGCCAGCGTCGAGGGCCGCTCCGACGACCTGTTCCGTTACGCGGAGGCCAGCGTGCACCCCTTCGTGCTCGGCTCGGTGCTGCTGGCTGCCCCCGCCATCCGTGAATTCCAGGTCCGCCAGACCGAGCGCGGCGCCGACGTCGCCGCGGTGATCGGCGGCGACCTCGATCAGGCCGCCATGACCGCGAGTCTGGAGCAGGGCTTGCGCCAGGCCGGCCTGACCCGCCCGCAGGTCTCCGTCCGCCGGGTCGAGGCGCTCGACCGGGACGCGATGACGGGCAAGGCCAGGCGCTTCATCCCCCTTCACGCCCGCATGCGGCCGCGAGAACCAGCGGCGCCACCTCTTCCTGGCGGGTGATCAGCGGCGGGGCGCCCGGCCGGATGCCGGGTCCGGCGGCGGCCGCCCAAGCGGTGGTGACCTCAGGCTCACGGCCGCCGTGCCCGCCTGTATCCAGGTGGCCGTGGTCGGTGACCACCACGATCGTCCAGTTTTCCCGCTCGTAGGACCGGCGGGACCGGACGGTGCCCAGCAGCCGCCCGACCCGCTGGTCGGCGCCCTGGGCGGCCGTTCGGTAGGCGTCCCCCACGCCGGTCAGATGGCCGGCGATGTCGACGCCGCCCAGGTAGACGAACGACACCCGGGGAGCGTCTTCGGCCAGGACGGACACCGCGAGCCGGGTGGTGGCCTCGTCGGCGGCATCCCAGCCTGCCAGGCTGGTCTCGGGCACGGCGACGAACTCCCGCCTGCTGGCCTCGGCGAACAGCGGACCGCCGTCTGCGGCCAGCGCCAGCGGCGGCCATCCGCTGACCGCGAGCAGGGTGGGCAGCCCCGCCCGGGTGGCCAGGGTCACGAAGTCGGGGTGATCGGCCAGCCGGTGACCGGTCAGGTCGTTGCCGGTGATGGCGTGCCCGTCCACCCCAGTGCCGGTGGCGATCGTCGCCCAGCAGGGACCGGACCAGGTCGGCGTCGTCTCGTCGACGGGGACCGGGGCCAGGAAGCCGTCCTGGCCGAGCGCCCAGATCGACGGTGTACGGTCCGGGCCGAGCAGGTCGAATCGGACTCCGTCCACCCCGATGACCAGCACGTGCCCGGTTCCCTTCACCGGGGCAGCTCCACGCCGGCCAGTTCGGCGCAGTAGCCGAGCAGTTCGTCCTGGACCTTGACGTCGCGGGCGGCGGGGTTCGGTTCGCGTGGTCGCTGGTGATAGAAATAGCCGCCGGTGACCGCGGCCGCCGGGTCGGTGCTGACCGCCAGCCAGGCCTGCGTCACCGGAGCCAGGGACATGTCGTCCGGGGCGCCGGGACCGCCCATCTTGGTCGGCACCCAGCCGGGCTCGACCGCGTTGGACAGCACGCCGGGCCAGCGCCGCGCGACCGCGAAGGCAAGCGCCACGTCGTACAGCTTGCTGTCGGAGTAGGCCTGCGCGCCGTTCCAGCGGCGCCGCTCCCACTGCGGATCGTCCAGGCTGGGGTCTCCGCCGCGGTGCATGCCCGAGCCCAGGTACACCAGCCGCCCCGGCCGTTCGATCAGGGCCGTCAGCAGGTACGGCGCGAGCACGTTGACCGCGAAGACCTGGGCGAGGCCGTCGTCGGTCTCGACCCGCCGTACCTCCCGGTACCCGATCCCGGCGTTGTGGATGACCGCGTCGAAGCGGCCGGACGCGTTGGCCTGCGCCGCGACCTGCCGCATCCCGGCGATGCTGGACAGGTCCCCGACCAGCACGCCGTCCGCCTGCGGCAGGGCCGCCTGGGATAGGGCCGCGCGGGTGTCGTCGGCCCGGCCCTGGTTGCGGGCGTGCAGCGTGACCGAATGGCCGTCGGCGGCCAGCAGCCGCCCGGCCATCAGGCCCAGGCCGTCACTGGACCCGGTGATGAGGACGCGAGACAAGGGACCCCCTTCGATGTCCCGGCCCGGCCGGACATAGGGTCAGGCCAGAAAGGAGCACGGATGTCATCCTCGCCGGAGTCACAGCACCTTGACAACCATCACCGGAACACGCTGCGCCAGATCTTCCAGCACCCCACGAGCCGCAACATCGAGTGGCACGCGGTGACGTCGCTGCTTAACGCGGTCGGCACGGTCACCGTGCATCACGACGGTAAGGTCACCGTCACCGTCGGGTCCGAGAAAGCGATCTTCGACCCGCCGGTGGGCAAGGACATCGATGCCCAGATGGTGGTTGACCTCCGCCACATGCTGACCAAAGCCGGGTACGGCCCGTCCTGATGAACGGGCCGGCAGTAGCGCGCGGAGGCTGAACGTGAGGCGAGTGGTCGCAATCAGGCACCACGGCGTGGATTCGGCCGGCTTCATCGGCGACGCGTTCGAGGCGCGCGGCGCCGCGCTGGCCGTCCACCTGTTTCCCGATGACGGCCCGCTGCCGGCCCTCGACGGTGTCGACCACGTGGTGGTGCTCGGCGCGGTCAGTTCGGTCAACGATCCCGACTCCTGGATCGCCGAGGAACTGGCCTGGCTGCGCGCGGCGGACACCGCTGCCGTGCCGGTGCTCGGCATCTGCTTCGGCGCCCAGGCGCTCTGCGCCGCGCTGGGCGGGCGGGTGGAGGCCATGGACCGTAAGGAAATCGGCTGGACGCTGGTCGAATCGGCAGATCATGAGCTGATCCCGGCCGGGCCCTGGCTGGAGTTCCACGGCGATCGCTGCCTGCCGCCCGCGGCGGCGGCCGTGCTGGCCCGCAACAGCGCCGGGGTGCAGGCGTTCCGGCTCAGCACGCACCTCGCGTTCCAGTTCCATCCCGAGGTCGACGGTCCGCAGCTCAAGCGCTGGCTGGACGCGGGCGGAGACAAGGATGCCGAACGGCTGGGGCTCGACCCCGACCGTTTCCTGGCCGACACCATCCGCGAAGAGCCAGCCGCGCGGGAGCGGGCCGACCGCCTGGTCGCCGCGGCGCTCGGTATCTCCGGAGCGGGCATCTCCCCGAAGGGCATCTCCTACGGGACGTGACAATCGAGGACATCGCCGGACACGGCGTGTTCCGGCGGAATTGCCTGCCGTTACGATAACGCTTCATGTCATCCGAACTCGGCGCCTGGCTGCGCCGGCTGCGCGAGGACCGCGGCTGGACGAGGACCGAGATGGCCCGCCAGCTCATCAAGGCCCCCCGGGCCGCGGGCGACACGTCCGTGCCCAGCGCCGACAACATCAGCCACAATATCTACCGCTGGGAACGCGGCGCCGTGGCTCCGGCCGAGCGCTATGAGTTGTACTAGTTGCACTGCAGGTCAGGGGGCAGATCCCCCTCCGGGGCCGTGGCGGGGCCGTGATCTTGGTCGCGCGCCAGCCTGCGGGAGGCGGGCGCGGCGGAACAGGTCGCCACGCTGGCCGACCGGTTGCCGGGGGCAGGTATGTTCGAGCTCTTCCGCGAGCAAGAGGGCCGCCAGGATCGGTTCCGGTTTGGTAGGAACCCCGATGGGAGTCCAGCCAAGCGATGGGGATGGGGAGATCTGGACTGACGTGGCCGGGCTTAGTAACACGTGATCCCGGCCGGTGTCCGTAAGGGGATCCCCCTGTCGACCCGATGGGCAAGATGTTCTTCAACATCCTGGCCACCTTCGCCGAGTTCGAGGTCGATCTGCTGCGGATGCGGACCCGCGAGGGCATGGCCGTCGCCCGCGCCAAAGGCAAGCTGCGGGGCAAGCAGCCGAAGCTGTCAGCCAGGCAGCAGCGCGAGCTGGCGCGGATGGCCGGCACCGGCGAGTACACCATCGCCGACCTCGCCGAGGTGTTCACCGTCTCCCGCTCCACCGTCTGCCGCACCCTCCAGCGATCCCCGGCAGCAGGCGCGACCAGGTAACCGGATCGGCCGCCACCTCGAGCCTCAGAACAATCTCAAGGGTTCCGGATCTCCACAGCCAGAGCGCTACCGCTAATTCCTACGCGGTTCTTCCCCGGACCCTACTCGGCGCTGAGCTTTCTCGGCCTCGGGCTGCCGCCGCCGCACGCCGACTGGGGCACCATGCTTTCCAACGGGCTGAACTACCTGTTCGACGGCTACCGGCGGCTCGTGTACCCGCCCGCGATCATCCTGATCGTCACCGTGGTGGCGTTCAATCTCATCGGCGACGCGATCCGCGACTCCCTGGACGTCCGGCTGCAGCGCCCGTAAATTTTCCGGAACGAGAGGTGGAGCCCCGGGCAGGCCCCGCGCCGCCCCTCAACGGCGACGCCCGACCCGGCCCGTCAGGAGACCGCGGCGTCCGGCTCGGCCGGCTGTGGCCCCGGTGCGAGCAGCTCCAGCACCGGCCGGGCGGCGTGGATGACCGGCTTGAGCGCCTCGTCGGCGGGCAGCTCGCCCGCGCGCGGCGGCGGAACGCCGGCGTCGATCGCGTCGGCGACGGCGTCCAGCACGGCGGTCAGCTGGTGCACGGCGTCCGCTGCCGGGGCAGGCGCGCCGCGGCTGATCTGCACGGCGGTGGCGGTCACCGCGTCGATCACCTCCTCGAGCCCGACGATCGCGGGCCACCAGGCCGACGCGCGGCGGCTGACGGCCGGCGGCTCGGACATCGCCCGCTGATACTCCGCACGCAGGTCCGCGAGGGCACGGGCTGGCCTGCGCCGCAGCAGCGACCGGCGGGCGGGCACCGGCACATCGGCTGCCTGCGCCCTGCCCGCCGGCCGCGGGCCGGTCGCTCTCGGCGCGCCGCCCGCCGCCCCCGGCCCGTCCGGGCCGCCCGCAGGTGGCCCGGCGGCCGTGACCCACGACGTGACGAGGGCTTCGTCCGTGTAGCGGCAGATGTCCCGCAGCGTGGCAGCGAACTGCCGTGGCAGGTGCGAGTGCCAGCTCATGGGCCACGGGGCATACCCGATCAGCAGCACGATCGCGCAGCCGAGCAGCGTGTCAATCAGCCGTTCCCCGGCGAGCCGCCAGCCGGTCGGTGTCAGCAGGTCGATGAGCACGACGACCAGCGGCGTGAGGAACGTCGCCATCAGGCCGAAGTTGCGGCTGCGCCCGAACGGCAGGCCCGCCGCCAGCACGGCCATCGGGATGAGCAGCAACGGCCCGTACGGAACCACCGCCAGGATGACCGCGCCGAGGACCGCGCCGACGATCGTGCCGATGCCGCGCTGCAGGGCGCGGGCGAACACCGAGCCGTAGTCCGGCTTGAGCACGATGGCGACGGTCAGCACCACCCAGTAGGACCGCTGCAGCGGCAGTACTTCGCTCGTCGCGGCGGCGACGCCGATGCATATCATCAGCCGGATGGCGAAGGTCTGGCCAAGCCAGCCGCCCCGCAGCCGGTCAAGCGTGCTGCCGAGCACCCCGCGGATGCGGTCCTGCAGCGACGTCCGCGCCGCGGGCTCCGGGAGCGCGTCTGGCGTCCACGCGATCGCGCGCGCGAGTCCGGCCATGGCGTCCCGCAGCGCGAGCGAGCCCGGGCTGGCGGACCACGGCGGCGGGATGGGCGGCACGCTCCGCAGCTGCCCGTCGCCGCGCTGCCCGTCGCCGCGCTGCCCGTCCAAGTGCAGGCTGTCCAGGAGCGTGCGCCCCAGCCGCGGGCCGCTCTGCAGGGCGGCGCCGGTGGCGATCGCGTCCGCGAGCCTGTCGATGGTGTCGCCGACCAGCGGCGGCGGCCGGGTTCCCTCCCGGCGGAGCGCCGTGGCCGCCTCAGACAGCGGGTGGCTGGCATTGAGCACGGCCATCAGGTGCGTCATGCGCCGGCTCCGCCCGCCGGCCGTCGACCGCGCGGTGAGCAGGGTGTCGTACGCGGTGTTCAGCGCGGCCGTCACCGCCCGCCGGGCTTCGATGGCGTGCGGGGTGCCGATCGCGCGCAGGTAGCCTGCGAGGGCGTGGTAGACGGCGGCGACGCTGCGCTGTTCGGCGGACCGGGGGGAGAGCAGCCAGCCCGGCACGATGAGCAGCAGCGCCCAGGCGACGCCGACCACGAACCCGAGTGCCGTGTGCCACCAGGGCCGCAGGGCGCCGAACGGGCCAAGCCCCAGTGAGCTGTAGACCAGCAGCTGCAGCCCGGTGACCGATCCCGTGCCGCCCAGCCGCGACAGCACAGCGGATACGCCCGCGACGACGACGAGGGCGGCCACCGCGATCCACCCCCGGCCGTGGATAAGTTCCCCCACCACGAGTCCGGCGGCACCGCCGAACACCCCGGCGGTAAGCACCCGCTTGACCCGCACCATGTACGGGCCGCCAGTGTCGATCATGGTGCCGAGCAGGCCGCCCAGCGCCGGCAGCAGCCCGATATCGCGCCGGCCCACGGCGATCCCGACCGACAGCGGCACGCAGATGGCGAGCGCGGCACGGAGCATTTCTCCCCACGGGACCGGCGCAGGGCGCGGCCGCACGGCCTCGGTCAGCCAGCCCGGCATGGCCTCGGTCAGCCAGTCCGGGACGACCGCCTCGCGGAGCCGCGCGGTACGGGCGCGCATGCTCGTCATGCGATCTTTACTACCCGCCGGCCTTCGTCCCGACCAGCAGCGAGTTCTCCAGATCGGGGAGCACGACCTCGGCCGCGACCAGCTGCGAGGTGCCGAAGAAGAACTCCCGCTTGGCGTCATGCGCGGGCGGGTTCTCCGTCCCGCCCGGCAGCGCCCGCAGCGGGGTCACGTCGTCCATCACGATCCGCCCGCTGGCCCGCACCAGCGCGAGCAGCGGCGCTGGCCCGCCACGGGCGGCCATGTCCGATTCCGGGAGCAGAATGGGAGTGGCGACATGCCGGGAGGCGCGGTCAGGCGCGGTGATCGTGGCCATATCACTGCCCCTGAGCTGCAGGAACTTCCTGCTGCAGCTACTTCCTCGGCTCGTTCGCTACCTTGTGGTAATAGGTGTCGCGGGTTCGACGGCTTCTCCCCAATGAGTAGGCCCACAAGGATCCCGAAGGCAGTGGTCGCCAGCGCGACCAGGGACGTGGTCGATGTACTGAGACCGCAGCGTTCGCCCCGATGCCGTCACCGACAAACGCGACCTTACACGCCACTAGCAGGGGCAGCCGAAGACGGGCCTGTGCCTATAGGTTGAGGCTGTCGAGCCTTTTCTGGTACCACATGGTTGTCACTACGTAGCCGTCGAGCAAGCCGATCGCGGTGTATCCGAAGATGATCGCCCCGGCAGTGACCTTCGCGGCGCCACTAGGAGCCCCTGGTGATACAAGCCCGCCGCGACGTGATCGATCAAGTCGCCGATCGGCGCGCCGAGGTGGGTCAGCTGGACGAGTCCAGCGCCTAGGAGCAGTTTCGTGCGGGGGCTCCGCGCCTCCCCGGCGATCTCCGCGTATGTCTGCGTGTCTGCCTGGACGTCCCGTTACATCACGTTTGCCCAACTCGTCCTTGCTGAGAAAACGTCATTGTCCCAGCACAATGGCGGGCGGTTACGCAATTAGTGTCGCCTGCGAGCTGACCCGGTGCTTTCGACCGCCGGCACTGCCAGGCGATCGGCGATCCGAGGGTTGGGGCGCGCGGCCGCTCGACGGTGGCGGTCGGGGCTACTGGCGCCTACGGGCAGGTCTCGTTATCGGTGTTGTCGTCCACGCGGGCAGGGCCGAAGTTGTTGAAGTAGACGGTGCCCGTTTCCTGGACATGAACCTCCCAGCCCTTTTTGCAGCCCTTCCACTGCCAACCGGATTCCCAGTCAGGCGGACCTCCACGGCGACTGGGTCCTGGCCGGCCCGTGCCAGTGCCGTTCGAGCGGGCGCAGGCCGTGCTATTCGGACGGCTCGGGCGCAGGCGAGAGAGGGAATCATGGCCAGCGCCTGAGTCGCCGGCAGGCCAGGCAGGACCGCGCCTGCGGCAAGCGTGCCTACCGCCGACGCAAGTCCTCGGCCCAGGCTGCCTGACCGGGCTTAGTGGCCGAGGTTGACCTGTGCCCTGTGGTGGTCGCCTTTCTCGATCAGGTCGACGAACCCGAGGGCGTAGTCCGCGGCGGAGATCGCGCCGCCGTCCTCGGGCTGAACCGCGACGTCGTCGCCGAGCCGGTAACGGCCGAGTCGTTCGCCGGGCACACGTGCGCCGAACCTGAGCGCTGGGCTCACAAAGACCCAGTCGAGTGTCGCGGGCGTGGCCGGGAGGTCCTCAATGATGAGCGCCGCCCCGGCGCGGATCTCGTCGTGGAGCTCTGCGGGGATGTGGCTGAGGTCGGTGACGAAGCGATCCGCCCCGGGCGCCGGGCGCAGCGACGAGTAGCCGCCGACGACGAACAGGGGTACGCCTGCGGCATCGGCCAGACGCGCGATGGTGCTGTAGACGTCGCGGAAGGTGCCGGCCAGCGGGCCGCGTGGGGCGAGTGCGCCCACTACGACGTCCGCGCCCTCAATGGGCGCCGAGAGCGTTGCTTCGCCGGTGGCAACGCGCAGTCCAGCCAGAGGAGAGATGACATGAGCGACGTGATCGCGGTTCCCGGCCAGGTAAGGGCCTCGTTCACCGGTGAGCTGGTCAGCCCCGCAGACCCGGGATACGAGCAGATCCGCCGGGTGCACAACGGGCTGATCGACAAGCGTCCCGGGCTCATCGCCCGGTGCCGCACCGTCCCCGACATCGTGGACGCGGTGACCATCGGCCGCGAGCAGGCCACCGAGATCTCGGTGCGCGGCGGCGGCCACAGCGTGGCCGGCCTGGCCGTCACCGACGGCGGCCTGATGATCGACCTTTCGCCGATGAAGGGCATCAAAGTGGACCGGCGCAGGCGGACCGTCTGGGCGCAGGGCGGCGTCACCTGGAACGAATTCAACCGGGCCGCTGCCTGCCACGGGCTGGCCACCACCGGCGGCGTCGTCTCCACCACCGGCATCGCCGGGCTGACCCTCGGCGGCGGCGAGGGCTGGCTGATGGGCAAGTACGGCCTGACCATCGACAACCTGCTGGCAGCGGAGGTCGTCACCGCCGCCGGGGAGGTCCTCACCGCGAGCGCCGAGGAAAACCAGGACCTGTTCTGGGCCCTGCGGGGCGGCGGCGGCAACTTCGGGGTCGCCACCTCCTTCGAGTACCGGGCCCACCCGGTATCAACCGTCTACGGAGGCCTGGTCGCCCACCCCGTCATCCGGGCCCGACAGGCACTCGGCGTCTACCGCGATCTCACCCAGGCGGCACCCGACGAACTCACCGTGTACTTCTCCCTGTTCGCCGACCCCAGCACACCAGGGGACAAGCTCGCCGCCATGATCGCCTGCCATTGCGGCGATACCGCGGCCGCCGAGGCGGACCTGAAGCCGCTGCGGCAATTCGGGCCGCCAGCCGCCGACCTCATCCAGCCCATGCCCTACCCGGTGATCAACACCCTCAGCGACGGCGGGTACCCCAAAGGAGCGTTCAACTACTGGAAATCCGCGTTCTTCAGCGACCTGTCCGACGCATCGCTGGAGATCATGGTCGATGCGCTCCACCGCTGCCCGTCGCCCATGAGCGGGCTTGCCATCGTGCCCTACCTGGGCGCGGTCACCCGCGTCGATGCCACCGCCACCGCGTTCGCGCACCGGGCACCCGGCTACAGCCTGCTCATCGTGTCACAATGGCCGGACCCGCAGGACACCGAGCCGAACATCACCTGGGCCAAAGAGACGTTCGAGGCACTCCACCCTTACATGGCCGACCGGAGTTACGTGAACAACCTGACCGCCGAAGACGGGCGGCTGGTGCACCACCTCTGGGGTGCCAATTACGAACGGCTCGTCGCGGCCAAGCGCCGCTACGACCCGGACAACATCTTCCGGCTCAACCACAACATCGACCCATCGGCCTGAGGCACCGGGACGCAGTGCGGCCAGCCCGCAAGGTGCACTAAGCCGGCCAGCGAAGCTCCCGCGCCACCTGCCGGACCTACAGCGCCCAGCGCCTCGTTGTGGTGGTGTACCGCAGCCGGGCCTCGGTCAGCTCGCGCCACTTCGCGTGATGCCGCGCCGCGCCCCAGATCTCGGCGATGAGCAGGCGGCCAGCCTGCGGGCGCTTATCGATCATGAATTCTAGTGTCGGCTATTCCCTCGCCAGGGCGGTGACGTGGCACCGTATCAACCGTTCCGCCTCCGGTTCCGCCGGGTCACGAATGGGGGTTCACGGACTGGCAGTCCCGCGCGACCGTGGAAACGGCGGACGGGATCATGTTCTCATATGCTTTGCCGACGCTGCCGGTCGCGTGAGACGTGATCACATCGGACTCCAGCGTGAACAGGTCGGCGAACAGCCGCCCGCGCGGCGCCTGCGAGGTAGCGAGCAACAGTATGACCCTCTTGTTCCAGTCGGTGGGATTGCCCTGCGTCTGCTTCCGCCAGGACGCGAAACCGGAGCAGGCCGCTGCCGCAGAAAGAGGCGGTACGGAAATGGAAGGGGCAGGTGCCGTGCTCCCGGACCTGCCACCGCATGCGGCAATCGTGATCGCCGCTAGTGCCGTCAGGATGACTCCGGCAGTGGCGCGCATGAACGTCCCCTTCCTGATGTTGATTGTTCAGTTTGACGCACGACGCCGTGGCGCGTGCCCGCACGCCAGAGCCGCGGCACGGACGGCCGCGCTTCCCGCTACAGAGACGCGGGAAATGAGCCGGCAGTGCACCAGAGGTGCGAACCTGACGCTATGCCGTTACCCGGCTGTGCCTGGCAGCGGCTTGCGCGCGGCCGCGCCGAGCGCGTACGCAGGTCCCGGCGGGGTCGCGGGCACGTCATGCCAGCCGCCCCGCCAGTTCCGTGCCGCGACGAGCCCTGGGCGGATGAGCTCCAGGCCGGCGAGGAACCCTTCCACGCCGCCGGGTGAGTGGTTGTAGATGTCCGCGGCGGTGTACGCCTCGCTCAGCCGCTTCCACAACGCCTCGTCATCGACCCGGGCGCAGGAGACCACCAGGAGGCTGCCCGGGGCGAGCAGGTCCGCGTATCCGGCGACGACCTCGCGGGCCTGCCGGGCGGGCATCAGGCCGAGCACGCCGAAGATGACGCACACCGGCTCGGCCGGGTCGACGACCTCGCGGAACGCCGGGTCGGCCAAGACCGCGGCGGGGTCGGCCACCGGGCCGGCCGCCGGTGCTCAGCCACCCGGCCGGCCGTCGGCGCTCAGCCCTGAATGCTCAGCCGCTGATGCCGGACCGGCCGACGACCGCGGTCATGGTGGCCTGCATGACCGCGAACGGCCGCTGGCCGTCGTCGGCGAACGCCTCGCCGCGGCAGACCACCAGAGTGCGGCCCGCCCGCACCACCTCGCCGGCGATCGCGAACCGCTCGCCGGCCGCGGGCGCGAGCAAGTTGATCGTGTAGGTCGCGGTCAGCACGGAGGCCTCGGGCGGCATAACGCTGTACGCCGCGTACCCGCACGCGGTGTCCAGCACCGAGGCCACCGCGCCGGCGTGCAGGAACCCATGCTGCTGAGTAAAGCGGTCGTCGTGCCGCAGCGACATCTCGACCCGTCCCGGCTCGACCGCGGTCACCTCGACGCCGAGCGTGGTCATCATGCCCTGCCGGTCGAAGCTGGCCCGCACTCGCGCCAGTATCGCTTCGCTGGTCTCCGTCACCCGATGATTGTTTCACCTGGCGTACAGGGCTGTCCGGGCATGCCTCGCGCGAAAGCCGCGCAGGGCGCGGGCCGGGCGGGTGACGCGCCGCCAGAGCCAAGACATCTCGGCGGCCATCATCCCGAGCTGCTCGTCGGCTAGCCGCTGCTCGGCGGCGGTCTTGATCCGTTCGGCGTGGTACTGCACGGTCAGGTCGTAAAGCATCATCGTCCTCACGTCCTCGCATTCTCGTTTGGTTGGCTGGTCACCATGACGACGAACGAAACATCCGTGATGGACAGGCCTAGCCAGTAGTCGTAGACCCGGGCCGGGTGAGCCACCCGGGCGTCAAAGCCGTAGCGGCCGCGGGGAGCCCGGTGCCCCGGTCGGCCTTGGCCGTTGCTTCCCGTCATGGCCACCATGCCTCCGCACCGAAGCCTCCGCCGCCGCGCCCCTCATGGACCACCCTAGATTTCCGGGCGGCGTCCGGTGCTGAGACGGGGGCGCCCGGGTTTCCGCGCTAGACCTAGTCTCAGCGGGCCGTTAACGCGATGGCCGGGCGAAGGGCTGCCGGGAGGTTGGCGTGGCTGATCAAGGTGCCGGGCTGGTGGTGCGGGACGTGACGGTGCGCGCAGTGGTGGTGCCGCTGCGGCGGCCGCTGGCCACTAAGGTGGGGGATTTCGTCCAGTGGCCTTTGCTGCTCATCGACGTGACGACCGAGCAGGGCATCACCGGCCGCGGCTACCTGGCCCCCTATCTGACCCGCGCGACTGCGGCCCTGCGGACGGTGCTCGACGATCTCGGCGCCGCGCTGCGCGGGCAGCCGGTCTCGCCCGTCGTGGCGTACGCGAGCGCCCGCGGCTGGCTGGGCCTGGCCGGGTACCAGGGCCTGGCCCTAGCCGCGGTGGCCGGCCTCGACATCGCGCTGTGGGACGCGCTGGCCCAGGCGGCCGGGCTGCCGCTGGCCGTGCTGCTGGGCGGGACGCTGGCCCCGGTCCCCGCTTACAACAGCAACGGCCTGGGGCTCATCCCGCCGGAGAACGCCGCCACCGAAGCGCTGGAACTGCTTGACGAGGGCGGGTTCACTGCGCTGAAGGTCCGGGTCGGCCGGGCTCGCGCGGCCGACGACGTCGCCGCGGTCCGCCGCGTCAGGGCCGCGGTCGGCGACGAGGTGACGCTGGTCGCGGACTATAACCAGGGGCTCAGCCTCGGCGAGGCGCTGGAGCGCTGCCGTGCGCTCGACGAGGAGAGGCTGGCCTGGATCGAGGAGCCACTGCGCTATGACGACCTGGACGGCCACGCCAGGCTCGCCGCCGACCTGGCTACCCCGGTCATGCTCGGCGAGAACTTCTACGGCCCGCGGGCCATGTACGAGGCCATCCGGTCACGGGCCTGCGACCTGGTGATGCCGGACCTGATGCGGATCGGCGGGGTGACCGGGTGGCTGCAGGCCGCCGCGATCGCCGACGTGACCGGCCTGCCGATGTCCTCGCACCTGTACCCCGAGGTTTCCGGGCACCTGCTCCGGGTCACCCCGACCGGGCAGTGGCTGGAGTGGCAGGATTGGGCCCACCCCGTGCTGGCCAGGCCCTTCGAGGTCAGCTCCGGCGAGCTGCACCTGCCTGACGTCCCTGGCAACGGCCTGGCATGGGACGAAGGCGCCGTGGCGCATTACCAGGCCGACCTGTAGCCGGCCCGGCGTGGGGGCCATCGGGTGTCTGGAGGTGAGACGCCCAGTGACTTGACATCGCGCGCCGGGATTGCGGGATCATTGTTACCAGTGCGGCCAGCCAAGGAGGACAGATGATCTTTATTACGGCCAAGTTCCAGATTCGGCCGGAGGACGCCGACGAATGGCCGCAGATCTCCGCCGAGTTCACCGAGGCGACCAGGAACGAGCCCGGCTGCCTGTGGTTTGACTGGTCCCGCAGCCTGGCCGATCCGGACGAGTACGTCCTGGTCGAGGCGTTCCGTGATGGCGAGGCGGGGGCGGCGCACGTCCAGTCCGACCACTTCAAGAAGGCCCAGCAGACGCTGCCGCCGCACCTGGCTCACACGCCGCGGATCGTCAACTTCACGATCCCGCAGGACGACTGGTCCCTGCTCGGCGAGATGGCGGTGCCCGGAAACTGACGCGTATCACCCGTCGGGCTGGGCTGACCGGAGCGCCTCCCATACCCGCCGCGGAGACGCCGGCATGTCGATGTGCCGCACGCCGAGGTGTGCCAGCGCGTCGATGGTCGCGTTCTGCACGGCCGGCGTGGAGCCGATGGTGCCGGCCTCCCCGATCCCCTTGGCCCCGAGCGGGTTATAGCTGGTCGGCGTCTCCATGTCGGCCAGCTCGAAGCTGGGGACCTCGGTGGCCGAGATGAAGGCGTAGTCGGCGAAGGTCGTGGTCAGCGGGTTGCCGTCGGTGTCGTAGACCACTTCCTCCAGGAGCGCCTGCGCGGCGCCCTGAGCGATGCCGCCGTGCCGCTGGCCCTCCGCGAGCAGCGGGTTGACCACGGTGCCCGCGTCGTCGACGGTCACCACCCGCCGCAGCACCGCCTTGCCGGTCTCGGTGTCCACCTCGACGACGGCCACGTGGGCCCCGAACGGGTACGTCGCGCCGGGCACGGTGAACACGGCGCGCACGAACAGCCGTTCCTGCTCGGCGAGCCGGGCCAGCGGGATCGATGCATCTGGGTCGCCGGCCACCGCGAACGCGCTGCTCCCGGTGTCGAAGACCAGGTCGTCTGGGTTGGCCTCCAGCTCACCAGCCGCGCGCTGCCTGGCCACCTCGAGCAGGTCCTGCGAGGCCTTCTGCACCGCCGCGCCGCCCTGCTGCAGGCTGCGCGAGCCGCCGGTGCCGCCGCCCTCGGGAATCAGGTCGGTGTCGCCCCACTTCACGGTGATCTTGTCGATCGGGATGCCGAGTTCGTCGCTGGCCAGCATGGCCCAGACAGTCTCGTGGCCCTGGCCGTGCGGCGAGGTCCCGGTCAGGATCGTGGCGCTGCCGTCGGGGTGCACCTCGACGGTGGCGTTCTCCCGCGGGCCGCCTTCCTCCACCCCCAGTCCGGTGATCTCCACGTAGCAGGACAGGCCGATACCCAGCTGGACCACGTCGCCGTCGGCCCGCCGTTTCGCCTGGTCGCGCCGTAGCTCCTCATAGCCCGCCGCGATCAGTGCCACCTCAAGCGCGGTCGCGTAGTCGCCGCTGTCGTACACGGCGCCGAAGGCGGTCGTGTGCGGCTCGGTGAACCGGGGCAGCAGGTTCTTGCGGCGCACCTCGGCCGGGTCCAGGCCGGTCTCAGCGGCGAACAGGTCCATCGCTCGCTCCACCGCCGCGGTGGCCTCAGGCCGGCCCGCGCCGCGGTAGGCGCCGACCGGCGTGGTGTTCGTCACCACCGACGTCGCCACCGCCTCGGCGCGGGGAATGGCATAAGGTCCGGGCGCCATCATGATCGTCAGGAAAGGCAGGAACGCGCCGAACCTCGGGTAGGCCCCGGAGTCCTGCAGAATCTCCAGCCGGTAGGCCGCCACCTGCCCGTCCCGGCTGCCGCCGATGGTGATCGTCTGGCGCTGTGCCCGGCCGTGGGTCATGCCGATCATGTTCTCGTTGCGGGTCTCGGCCCAGCGCGCGGGCCGGCCGAGCCGCCGGGCCACCCAGCAGACCACCGCGTGCTCCGGGTCGGCGCCGAACTTGGCCCCGAACGCCCCGCCGACGTCCGGGGTGATAATCCGGACCGCGGCCTGATCGATGCCGAGCATGCCGGCCAGCGCGGCCCGCGTGCCTTGCGCACCCTGGTTTGGAATCCATGCCGTCAGCCTGCCGTCGGCGCCCCAGACCGCGACCGCGGCCCGGGTCTCCATCGGCGCGGGCGCCACCCGCTGGTTGACGATCGTCCGGGAGACGACGACCTCACAGCCGTCGAACAGGTCGGCCGCCAGGGCGGCGGCGTCGCCGAAGCTGCCGGCGACGTTGCTGCCCGCGGCCGGGAACAGCAGGCCGGTCTCGTCCCCGGTACCTGCGGCCGCCTCGGCCATATCGACTACCGGCGGCAGCATGTCATAGTCGACGTCAACCAGGTCCGCGGCATCCTCGCCCTGATAGCGGTTCTCGGTGACCACCACCGCCAGCGGTTCGCCGACGTACCTGACCACGTCCCGGGCGAGCAGCGGCTGGCCCATCTGCGCGTTGATCATGCCTGGCATCGGCGGGGGCAGCACCGGGAGGTCAGCCAGGTCAGCGCCGGTGAAGGCGGCGACGACGCCTGGCGCCTCCAGCGCGGCGCTGACGTCGACGGACCTGATCCGCGCGTGCGCGACGGCCGACCGGACGAAATGCACATGGCAGTTGCCCGGAAGCCGCATGTCATCGGTGTAGACGCCGCCGGTCGTCAGGAAGCGGGGATCCTCAGTGCGGATGACTCTGGTACCAAGTATGCTCACGCTCCTGATCTTGCCTGGCTGGGACGCGGATGGTCAAAGCAGGCTGGCCGGCCCGACGGGTACGGTCAACCCCCGGGGCGGAAGATCGGGTACCCTTTCTGCGTTAGCGATGGCGGAGTAGCTCAGTCAGGCAGAGCAAGCGGCTCATAATCGCTGTGTCGCCGGTTCAAGTCCGGCCTCCGCTACAATTGGTGAGTCTCCTTATCTTGAACAACCCTGACCGTGAACAACACTGACCGTGAACAACACTGAAACAATG
>Ga0209656_10000649_pt1 | contig 22655 bp, 16 predicted proteins | sample BogFormECP12_OM2_FD_188239 | JGI IMG/M metagenome (GOLD analysis project Ga0209656, IMG submission 188239) | Bog forest soil microbial communities from Calvert Island, British Columbia, Canada - ECP12_OM2 (SPAdes) (version 2) | ecosystem: Environmental > Aquatic > Freshwater > Wetlands > Bog ... | reverse complement strand
CCACCGTCTCTGGGCGGGCCTGGACGATGTAGAGCTTTCCGTCCAGACCGTCCTTGGCCCACTCCATGTCCATCGGCCGCCCGTAGTGCGCCTCGATGGTGCACGCGTAGCCGGCCAGCTCGAGGACGTCCTCATCGGTGAGGCAGAACCGAGCACGGTCGGACTTTGGTGTCGGGATGTTTCGCGTCGTATTCTTCGTCTCGCCCTCGACGAGGATCATCTTCACCGCCTTGTCGCCGACGAGGCGGCGCAACACGGCGCGGTGGCCGGCTAGATAGGTCGGCTTGTGGACGTAGAACTCGTCAGGGTCGACGGCGCCCTGAACCACATTCTCCCCAAGGCCGTAGGCGCCCGTCACGAGGACGGCGTCGCGAAACCCCGACTCGGTGTCGATGGAGAACATCACTCCCGACGAAGAGATATCGGAGCGCACCATCTTCATCACGCCGATCGACAGGGAGACCTTGAAGTGGTCGAAGCCCTGGTCGACCCGGTAGTGAATGGCGCGATCGGTGAACAGGCTGGCGAAACAACGGCGGCACGTGTCGAGCAGACTCTCTTCACCTTTGATGTTGAGATATGAATCCTGTTGGCCGGCGAAGCTCGCCGTCGGCAGGTCCTCGGCGGTCGCCGAGCTCCGCACAGCGAGACTGACCTCCTCGCCGTACTCCTGCTGAAGCTTGCGGTAGGCATCCAGAATCTCGGCGGCCAGATCGTCGGGGAGCCCGGCGCCGTAGACGATCTCACGGGCGCGCTTGCCTTTACGCGCCAGCGCCGCGACATCGGCGGGGTCCAACTCGTCGAGCGCGGCACGCAGACGGTCCCAGGCGCCGGCCTTGTCCAACATGTAGCGATAGGCCTGGGCGGTGATGGCGAATCCGTGCGGGACGCGGACGCCCTGCCCGGACAGCTTCTGGAACATCTCGCCCAGCGACGCGTTCTTTCCGCCTACGAGCGGCACATCATCGATGCCGAACTCCTCAAAAAAGCGGACGTACCTTGATGTACTCATGACCTGTCCTCTGTTCTCTCGTAACGCGTCAAGTGGTCGGCAGCATCGAGCCCGGCCCACACGTCATGCAGCGTCGAACTCGCCCGGTATCGTTGCCCGGCAACCGAGGTACAAATAAGTTCACACCGGGTCGGTCAAGCACACCGATGGCCGCGTGTATCTCCGGTAGCGCCACAAATGCCAACCTCCCACAGCGGCAGGCACGGTGCCAGGGTCGAAGGTCACTGGAATCTGCCGGGGAACCGGAGGTGCCGGGAACCATGCCACTTCGTTTCCTTGTGCAATCAGTTAGCCGGTGCAGCGCTGGATTTGGTGCGAATCCACGCACCGATAGAGAGAATGAGCAGGATTGCCGCAAAGACGCCACCGGCGATTCCTGAGATCAGTAGCGGCAGTTGGCCTCTCGCCCCCCACAGCAGACCGGCCCACAGACCTGCCGACAGAACCGCGAAGCCCGTCGCGCCCTGAAATATGCCCTGCGCGCTCGACTGCAGCTCGGCGGGAACAAGTCCAGATATCCATGCCTTTCCGACGCCGTCGGTGCACGCGGTGAACAGTCCATACAGCGCGAGGATGAGCCATGCCGCGACTTTGTCGGTTGTGAGCCCGAGCCCGATGTAGCCGACCGCGAAAAAGGCCATGCCTATCCCGAACACCGCAGGCCTTGGGATGCGGTCAGCGAGTGATCCGGCCGGGTAACTGCCCAACGCATATACCATGTTGTATCCCGCGTAGGCCAGGATCACTTCGGCCACGGAGAACCCGATCCCTTTGAGGCGCAACAGGATCAGGGCATCCGGGAAGTTAACGACACTGAAGGCTGCCAGCAGCACGATCACCCGCCAATACCGGCCTGGCAGCTCACGCAGGGCCGCCCTCAGCGGTAATCGGTGCGCACGCTCAACCGGCCGGGGACGCTCGCGCACCAACGCGACTAGGGCCACACTCAGGACGGCCGGAACGATCGCGATGTATAGCAACGGCGGAATCTTATGGTCGAGTAGCTCGTATCCGGCAAGCCCGATTAACGGTCCGACAACCGCGCCGAGTGTGTCCATCGCGCGGTGAAAACCGAACACGCGGCCGCGGCTGGCCTCATCGATTCCGTCTACGAGCAGTGCATCGCGCGGCGCGTCCCGGATACCCTTGCCCACTCGATCGACCACGCGTCCCGTCAGCACCCCGGGCCATGCACCGGCGACCGCAACGATCACCTTGCCGAGTGCGGCCATACCGTAGCCCGCCGTGATCAAAGGACGCCGCGCAAACCTGTCCCCGAGTGGTCCAGCCGTCAGTTTTGTCAGCGACGCCGCTCCCTCGGCCGCGCCTTCTACGGCTCCTACGACGGCCGGCGGCGCACCGAGAACTGCGGTGAGGTAGATCGGTAACAGCGGGTAGAGCAATTCGCTGGCGGTGTCTTGGAGGAACGAAACAGTCGACAACACCCACACATTGCGGGTCAGCCAACCGCTGTTCTTAGCCGCATCAACGATCACGGGTCAGCCGGGAAATCGGACAGTGGTCCCGGGCATCAGTTGAACGACTCGACCACGGCATTCCACTTCGACTCCGGCAGCATCGCGCGGATCCACACTGATGATCACGCCCTTTCCGCTGACCCGCAGGTGCAGGTGCAGACCGCGGTAGTGGATTGGGAATGCCAGCACGCCAAGTGTTTCCGGCCAGTGCGGGGAGAGGATGATGCGGTCGGACCGGGTCTCCATCCCGGTGAAGCATCGCTGCATGAGGTCGACGCTGCCGGCCATCGCCGCCAGGTGAATGCCTTCGGGCGTGGTGCCGCCCTGGATATCGGAGACGTCGGATTTGAGCGCCTGTTGGAAGAATTCCATTGCACGATCGCGGTTGGCCCGGGCAAGCACCCAGGTATGCACCACACCGCTAAGCGTCGACCCGTGCGACGTGCGAGCCAGGTAGTAGTCCACCATTTCTGGGATCTTGTCGGGCATGAAGCGGTAGCCGAGCCGGTCGAGCAACTCACACAACTCCGGTGCCGACATCAGGTAGAGCAGCATGAGGACGTCGGCCTGCTTGGAAGCCTTATACCGGTTCACGTTGTCATTCTCCGCCTCGAGGATGCGGTCGAGGCGTTGGATGTTGCCGTACTGCTGCCGGTAAAGGTCCCAGTCCAGTTCCTCCAACTCGTCATATCCCTCGAACTGGCTGATGAACCCGTCGTGGAACGGAACGAACATCCGTCGGCTTACCTCTTCCCAATGCGCCAGTTCGTCACTGTGCAGTCCGAACGTTTCCCGTAGGTCGAGTCGATTCGGCAGCGGTAGCAGTTTCAGTGCGTCGAAGGCCCGCGTGATCACCCAGACTGCCATCACGTTGGTGTACGCGTTGTTGTCGATGCCGTCGTAAGGCGCGTCGGGATAGCCGGAGTGGAATTCATCGGGCCCGATGACGCCTCGGATGCTGTAGCGATCGCGTTCCTGGTCGTAGCTGACCCTACTTACCCAGAAGCGGGCGATCTCGACCAGCATCTCCGCGCCATAGTCGATCAGGTAAGCGAGATCTCCGGTGACCTGATAGAACTTCCACGCGCTATAGGCGACGGCGATGCCGATGTGGTGCGCACGGGCGCTGGAGTCGGGGTTCCACCGGCCGCTGCGCGGATTGAGGTGCAACCGTTGGCTTTCCTCGCGTCCATCGCTGCCGGATTGCCACGGGAACATCGCACCGGAGTAGCCCGCCGCCTTGGCGGCGTGACGAGCCTCGGGCAGGCGCCGGTAGCGGTATCCAAGCAGCGACCGGGTGATCATGGGCAGCCGCAAGTTGAGTACCGGGAAGATGAACAGCTCGTCCCAGAAGATGTGCCCGCGATATGCCTCACCGTGAAGTCCGCGCGCGGGCACCCCGACATCGAGGTCGGAACTATTGAGTGAAACCGTCTGCAGCAGGTGCAGGAGATGCAGTCGCAGGATGCGCAATTCGTCTGTGAAATCGTCGAATTCAATGGACAGGCGCTCCCACAGATGTGCCCATTCAGTCGTGTGCCCGTCACGCAACTCGGCGAACCGGCCGAGTCGGCTCAGCCAGCGCTGGGCATCGACAGCGGGTTCGGACGTCGCGACATCGCGCCCAGTGAAGACGGTCACGATCTTCTCCACGGTCAACTCGTCACCGACTGACACCTCGACAGCGATATCGTGCCCGATTTCTGCTGCCTGGTCGACCAGGCGATAGGTGGCCGGGACGGCAGTCCCGTCACGCCACACGATGCTTCGCGCCGCCATGGCAATGGGAATGCGTGATTGGGTCGTCTGAACCGTCAGCAGCACCGAGTGATCATTGATCTCCCGCTTTTCGACCAACCCAAGATGGTCGTTGGCCAAATCCCGATACCGCTCGACTAGCGAGTTCGTGACGTTGCCGTCCAGCGTCGATCGAACCTCAAGTGTCCCTGACCAGTCCTCGGCGACGATCGTCGTCTGAAGGGCACCGACGTGGGGCATGTGCATCGCGGCGAATCGTTGCTGGGTCAGCGAACTGGTGCGTCCGGCATCATCACAGAAGCGCACCTCCCTCGTCAGTACCGCGCCGCGAAGGTCGAGGGTCTGTCGGTAAGACAGCACCCTGACCGCGTCGATGTCGAACCAGCTGCCGCCGTCGACCCGGAAGGTCAGGGCAAGCCAGTCAGGCAGGTTGACCAAACTCTCGTTGTCGATTGCGGTGCCCGACACGTCGTCGACGAGACGGTTGTAAACCCCGGCGGCATAGGTGCCCGGATAGTGCACCTGGTCGGCCTTCGATTCGGGCGCCGCGCCCCGGGTGGCGAAGTAGCCATTTCCTACCGTGCACAACGACTCATGAAGCTTCTCACTCTGCGGGTCATACCCCTCAAAGGTGAAATCCCAGGCCTTGTCCGACGTCTGGTGTTTGTTCACCAGCCAATTCGACCCGCGCTCGACGAACTCGCGCACCTGATCGGGACTCTGCAGAGCGAAACGGGCGGCCGTCTTGCGGTCGCTATCCTCGTCATGGCGTACGACAATCCCGATGCCGTCGAATTGGACTGCGTCGAAAGCGTCTTCGTCGGTGAGGTCGTCGCCGATGTAGATCGGCAGCAGCGAACCCGTAGCGTCGATGCGATCACGAATCCAGGCCAGCGTGGTCCCTTTGTCCCAGTCGAGGTCGGGCCGCAGTTCGACGAGCATGCGCCCGTTCGTCACGCGTAGGCCATCTCGCTGTCCGAGCTTGTGTGCGGCAGAGACGATCTCGCCGATGTGCTCCGATGCGACCTGGCGGTAGTGAACCGCGACGGCGAAGCGCTTGTGTTCCACCCGTACTCCGGGAACCTCCGCCAGGCTCTCGCCTAACTCGGCCGCCGCACGCTCGAGGACACCGACGGCGGCGGCAGCCGCGTCGTTTTGATGGTAGGTGCCGTCCGGTTCGGTCAGCTCAAAGCCGTGACTGCCCGCATACCAGATGCCCGGTATCGCTACCCGGGTGCGGATGTCAGCGAGATCGCGGCCGCTCAGTATGGCGACGGGGCATTGCGACGCCATACTTTCCAGCGCCTTGGCCGCTCCGTCGACGAGGGTGGCGGCGCTGGGATCGGCAACGATGGGGGACAACGTTCCGTCGTAGTCGACAAACAACATTGGCTCTCGGGCTCCCAGAACACCGATGATCTGACCGTATGACTCCACCGCATCGGGGAGCGCGGAGATCCGCCGGTCGCCCACGCGTACAGCGACGTCCTCCAGGTCCGCAACCACGACGTCGGCGCCGCACCCCAGGAGTCGGTCGGGATTCCCGGAGCGGTCGACACCGATGACAAGTGCGAAACCGTCGTTCTGGGCGGCCGCTATCCCGACACCGGCGTCGTCGACGACGACAGAGCGTTGCGGACGCACACCGAGTTGGCGAATGGCTTCTACGAGGAACGCGGCAGGGATGCCATCGACACAGACACCGAAAAGGTCATCAATCCCTGCGGATTTCAAGAGCTGTTGACCGCCCGCGCACAACGAATAGACCGCCGTGGCGACCCCGACGTCGAGTAATTTTCGCACCAGGTTGATCGTCGACTCGAACGGCGGAACACCATTAGTGTCGGTCAAGACGGCGTCGAGGTTAAAGATCACGGCATCGTGGTAGCGCGGGTCGACCGTGACGGGCAGCGTCATGGCGATGTCCTTGCTCGAGCAGGGAACCATTGGTCTGCAGGCCGCGGTTGCCCATCGTTGCACCTCTGTGCGTCGATGTCTATCGGGTCGGCGGTTATTTCGAAAAACCGCTCGACATCTTCACGGGTGCAGGGAGCGGTGCCGGGAGTCAGCAGCATGGCCGCACCGGCAGCGATACCCAGCCGCACCGCCTTGTCGAGTTGCCAGCCGCGGCTTAGGCCCACGGTGATGCCGGCGGTCATGGCGTCGCCGGCGCCTACGCCGCTGCCGGAGGGCACCGTTACCGGCGAATAACGTTGGCTGCCATTCGGTGTCGCAAGCAGAGCGCCCTCGGACCCGAGTGACACGACGACGAACTGAGCGCAGCCGCGGTCGACGAGTTCGTGCGCCGCGGCGAGCTGCTCTGACTCGGTGATGAGTGCCTGTCCGACACATTCACGGAGTTCTCGCACGCTCGGTTTGAGCAGAAAAACGCCGGAGGTGATGTGTCGCAGTCCAGCCCCGGAGGTGTCGAGAATCAGCCGCGCACCGCGCTCTTCACAGATGCCGGCGACCCGCTGATAGAAGTCGGCAGGCACACCGGGCGGCAGACTGCCGCTCGCCACGACGAAGTCAGCGGATGCTGCCGCGGCGCTGAGTTTTTCGAGGCACTCGGTCTGCTCGGCATCGGTAAGCGACGGACCCGGGAGGACGAATCGGTACTGCTGCGCGGTCGTGTTCTCGTCCACCGTGAAGCTTTCCCTGGTGGAGTGAGCCACGGTGATCCGCTGCACCGGCACCCCTGAGTCAGCTACCAGATCGGTCACCTTGTCGCCGGTGTGGCCGCCCGCCGGAAAGAGCGCCGATACCGACGCGCCGAGCACATGGGCGATTCGTGCGACGTTGATTCCTCCGCCGCCGGGATCGTAACGGGGCAGCCCGCATCGCATCTTGTTGGTCGGGATGACCCGATCGGTGTGCGTGGTGATGTCGAGCGCCGGATTCATCGTCAGGGTCACGATTGTGCTTCCCGACCTCATCGGTGTCTTCATTGCTATCAGTTCCGCTCTGTCGGGGCGTGGTCAGCCACACCTGAATCCGACCAGTTCAGGGACGCCGGCGGTAGGGACGGAAGTCCCCGCGCCGGAGGGCCGTTCGTAAGCGTGCTGCACACCTGGAATCACCATCGTGGTCACGCGGCACTCGTCGGCAGTCGACTAGCCAGCCGTAAACCTTTCAGGCCCAACACAATTACGCTGGAGCTTCGCGTGCAACAATGACCGGCACGCGGGCCAACAGGACTACTGCCGCGCTGACCGAGCCCAACAACATTCCGGCGAATCCGCCGCTGCCATGACTGCCGACCACCACTAGCTGAGCCCACTCGGATGTCTCCACGAGTTGACGCGCCGGCTCATCGCGCACGATGTGCCGCTGCACAGGCACATCGGGGTAGCGTTCAGCCCAGCCGGCCAAACGCTCGGCAACTATCTCGTCCTCTACCGCCCTCAGTGCCGGCCAGCCGGGACCCGAGAAACTGACGATGGTATCGAACACACCCATAGAGCTCCACGCGTGCAAGGCCACCAGCCCCACCTTCCGGCGGGAGGCTTCATCGAACGCGACAGCGGTCGCCAACTCCGACTCCGGCGACCCGCCAATCCCCAACAGCACCGGGGCCCGCGCGGTATCGGCAGTCAACTCGACGCCATCGTGGATGACTGCGACCGGACAGTGCGCGTGATAGACAAGCCCGGAGCTCACCGAACCTAAATGACGGCCCCGCAACGTACCGGTACCGAGGCAGCCCACCACCACCAATTCGGCGTCTTTAGACAGGTCGACTAGAACGGGAACGGTTATACCAGAACACATTTCGCAGTCGATCTGTGATTGGCCACGCTGACAGCTTTCGCCCGCGATCTTGAGCGCGTCGTCAAGCACTTGTCGCCCACGTTCGCGCTGCGCACCTATCCACGCCGGGATCAATGACGATTCCAGCCATGTCCCCGCTGTCGCCGGAACAACATGTACCAACGTCAGCGGAACATTGCGTAACTCGGCGTCGCGGGCGGCCCACTGGGCCGCGAACATAGAGCCCGGCGAGCCGTCGACGCCGACGACGACCCCCGGGTGCGTAGTGAGTTTCGACAAGACATTCTCCTTGACTTCTTGCTACGCCTGACGATATTGGTCCAACGGCGTCCTGTCAGGAGGCATCGGTCACTAACCCGATGGTCTTAGGGCCGCGAGTGGCGCCGCGTGGTAGAGAGCGGCACCCGCGGTGACTCCCGCGCCGGCGGCAATGAGCAGAACGCGGGCGCCTGGCGGGAGTTCTTCGGTCGCACTACGGAGTGCCGCCACCAGCGAGGCGGTATGCATGCTCTCGTCGTCGGCGACGGTGATCCGTTCAACCGGTACTGCGAGCTGGGCGGCCAGTGCCGCGCGATAGCCATGTCGGGCCGGCGAGGCGACGATGATGTCAACGTCGGAAAGGCCGAGCGAGGCGTCCTGAAGGCAGCTTTGGGCGACTTGGGCGCCAGCCTCGGCGAATTGCTCGTCCATCGCGGCCGATCCACTGAATCGAAGCACATTGCGCGCGTCTTCGAGTCCTACAGTGGCGCGGAAGTTTTCACCGTCGTCGGGGATGTTCACCCAGTGCACACGGCCGAGTCCGAAGTCGTCTTCGCTCCAGTCGCACAACAGTGCCGCCCCGACGGGGGAGAACGGAAAGTGCTCGCTCATCCCGCGCCCCGGGTCGGCGTCACTCGTGACGACCAGGGCGCAATTGATGGTGTGTGACCGCAGAAATCCGTCGACGATCTGCAGCGCCGTGAGGACTCCGCACGTTCCGTTCGCTATGTCGAACGAGAACGTGCCGTGAGCGTCGTCATGTGGGTCCTCAGGGTTGGCCCCGACGTCCTCCTGGATGAGCGCCGCGAGGGCCGGCTCCGCGAGATTCTTGTCGCGGTAGATGCCGGTATTGATCAGAAGGTCCACGTCGTCGGGCTCTCGGCCCGCTCGTTGCAGACAGGTCTTGGCCGCCGCGACCGCCAGATGCAGTGCGCTATGACGGGTGCGCCAACCACCTCGGGTGACGTCGAGGCGTTCAATCACAGTGCCCATAGCGGCCCACCAAATCCTCGTCCACGGTGAGGAGAACGACGCCGATCTCCAGACCTGATGCCAGAGCAATCAAGGCGATGGTTTCGCCCGGCCGGATCCGCCCGGCTTCGAGTTCTTCCACCAGGGCCACGGTGTGGGTCGTCGACGCCGTGTTTCCGTACCGATCGACGGTGATCACGGCGTCGTGCTGTGGACTGTCACCGAATGAATCGGACATCGCGGCCATCCCCTTGCGTATCGCGCGGGCCGAGGTCTGATGCGTGATCACGTGATCGATGTCGTGTATCGAGATGCCGGCTGCTTCGAGGACTTCGTGCAGTAAGAGCGGCGTGTTGGCGATGGCTGCCCGCTGGATCCCGCGAGAATCGGTAAACATCCGGGCACCGGGATCATGCCCCTTCGGGTAGGCAAGGCACAGCCGGCTGTAGTCGGCAACCGTGGTGAATCCGGCAAGGCTGATGCCGCCAGACCCGGGGGTGGCACGTTCGAGCAGAAGTGCCGCTCCCGCGTCGCCCAGTGTCAGGCAGGCGAGTTCCTTGCTCATGATGTTGTGGATGTGCCGGGCCGCATTCTGGCCGAGCTGCGAGATGTACTCGCCGCTGACCACCAACCCGCGCTCGACGGTTCCCTGCCGGATCCAATTGTTGAGCACCGTGACACCGGTCAGCATTCCGGCACAGGCGTTGGACAGGTCGAAGGTCATTGCTTTGTCAGCCCCGATCGCCCGGGCAACGGCACTGCTCATCGTCGGCTCTACCCACTGCGTCAGGCCGCCGCGAAACTTCGTGATACTGCAACTGATCACCACATCGAGCGACGCGGCCTGCTGTTGTGCCTTGTCCAGGCAGTCCAGTGCCGCCGAGGTCGCGAGACTGTATGAGTCATCGTCTCCGATCGAGACGCGACGTTCATAGATGCCGGTCAGGCGTTCCAGATCAATGTGCGTGTGATGACGGGTGGTCGCCATCAATTCGTTCGTCGTGAGCACAGTGGTAGGCAGATGCCGCCCTGCTCCGGCCAGTCGGGTGCGAAACCGCGCCGAGGGTCCGGCACCCTCCATCACCAACCAATGCTTGGGCATTCGTCCCTCCTTCGCCTTCATAGGATGGGTCGCGACGGCAGCGGCTACCAGAGCATTTGGACCTTAATGAGGAGCAATTGAACTTCACCACGTGATGACATCCGGCAGATAGATCGGTGACTTAGGGCCCTCCGGACCGGGGAGTCGGTGGTGGAAGCTAGCGAAGTGACCGACACAGGAGCGCAACCGTCGGCGAAACGTGGGTGAACCCGCAATGGGCAAACGGTGCAACAGTCCCAATAAATGTGTTTCTCACTGACGTCTGACCTGCTGGCTGTTATCGCGCTGCTACCCATCGCTGCGTCATCGCTACGCGATTGAAACATCGACGCGAGCTGCTGTTCGCCTTATTGCCAACAGTTTCCGCGGTGCACCAGCTCATCGAGGGCGCAATATGGGCGGGTCAGGACGGCTACGTCTCGGCGGGGGCGGCCCACTTCGCGTGTTCGCCTACCTCTTCATCGCGCTACCTTTGCTTTCGACGCTCTTCACGGCTGGTCATGGTGCGAGCCGGGGTACCACGAGTGCAGGGACCCCAGCAGTGCGTTCTTCTTGTAGTGGTGATCCGTCATTCGCCGAAGGATGCTGTCGAGGACGACGACGGCGTCGTTGATATACGGCCCTTTGTTGAGCATCGCGCATTCGGCCTGTTCGCTCATTGCCGCATCGCTGATCTCTGCGCGCGAGGGATTCCCTGTCTTGGTGAGCTGTTCGAGTACTTGGGTGGCCCAGATCACGGGCAGGTGCGCCGCCTCGCACAGCCACAGAATCTCTTCCTGCAACTCGGCGAGGCGTTCGTATCCGCACTCGACGGCAAGGTCCCCCCGAGCGATCATCACACCGACGCGCGGATGCCGCATCGCCGTAAGCAGCAGTTGCGGAAGATGTTCGAATGCTTGCCGGGTCTCAATTTTCAGCACGATTCCCATTGAGTCGCCGCCGAGACGGCTCAACGCGTCGAGTAACTGCTCGACATCGGAAGGGTCTCGTACGAAGGACATCTCGACCAAATCGGCCAGCTCGACGACCGTTGACAGGTCAGATAGGTCCCTCTCGGTCAGGGCGGAGATCGGGAGGTTGGCGTCGGGCACATTGACTCCCTTGCCGGCGCGCAGACGCGACCCCGCGTCTGCCGCGTGGTCGATCCGTAACCTCAGCACGCCAGCACCGACGCCGACTACCTCGCCGCTGATCCGACCGTCATCGAGGTGCACCTTCTGCCCAATGTGAGCATGATCGAATATCTCGGGCAGCGTGCATCCAATGCGCGGAACACCCTCGGCGGCCACCGGTGCCGGCGAGCAATCTCTGGTCAGTTCGAGAATGTCTCCGCGATGTAGGACAAGGCTCTGTTCGGTTCGCGGAAGTTCTCCGAGGCGTGTCGAATCCTCGATGCCGTGGACGTGAAGCTCGGTTCCGGTTGCGAGGTAGGTTGTTTTGCCGACAGTCGCAACGAATCCGCTGGGGGCGCCTGGCGTCTGGCCAACGGCTTTCAGCACCAGCCTGCGTTTCGAGCCGCGGGTGTCGTGCAGACGCAGGACGTCGTCGGCGTGGCGGCGGCTGAGCCATTGCCCGGACACCGGTAGCGAAACCATGCCGGCTTCGGGTGGTTCAGTCGGGTCTTCCGCCGCAGTCAGCCATGCCCGCGCCGGGGCGGTTTCCTGCCCAAGCGCGTTCCTGCATGGCTGGAGTTTCACGATGCGCGGCCCGGGTTCAAGTGGTCCAGTCCGCAGCTTCGGTCCCGCAAGGTCCATAGCGACCAAGCAGGTTCGGCCGGTCGCTTCGGCCGCATGCCTGACATGCCGTGCCATGGAGCGCCATGCCTTCGCATCGTCGTGTGCACAGTTGATGCGTGCGATGTTCGCGCCGCGTTCCACCAACTCGCGAACCAAGTCGGGGTCGGTCGCAGCCGAGGAGGGCAGTGTGACCATGATGAGGGTCACGCGATCGACCGGCTCTGGGCCCAGCAGCTGCTGTGTTCGGTGGCGGAGCAGTTCGGCGCCGTCCTCGACGCTGGCACCGGTTAACGCAGGCTGTTGCCAGATGTCACCGAGCATGGCACAGATCGCCGACCTCACCAAGAGCAAGGTGGCCTCGACATGGGGCTCGCTGCGACCCAATGAGGACAGCCCGTATGCAGTGAGCCGGGCCTGCAGGTCGCGTAGATCGCATTGTCGAATTGCCCAATAGTGCAACATGTTTCGGGCACTCGATCGATTCTGGGTCGCCACACCGGCGAGCCACCCGGACCACAGTGATTCAGCTGTGGCCAATCGCGCCAAGAGGTCGTCCACGTCGTCACGCAACTGGCTCAACTGCCGGCTCGTGAGTTCAACGTCGATCTGCGTATTCGGCACCGGCGCTCCAAAGTATTCGATAGCGCCAACGTCTGGCGACGGACGGTAGCTATTGAGGGGCGATAGCTGTGAGACTCCCCAGCGGTCGCGACGGTGGCGTGCGTGGTGACCTCGCCAATAGGAGGCTGCGCCGACTCCGATGGCGTCCTGTCCTTGTCCAGCTCGACGTTACGGAGATCCCGACAACGGCCCTAGGGGAATTGGTCCCTGATCCCCGAGAAGAGGGCCCAGTTCGCGGCGATAGCTCAAGATGCGAGGACCTTGTCCTTGCTACTCGGCCCGAAGCCGACTATGACGCGGTACCCGATGTCGACGAGCTTGCTGACGGTATTGAACGTGCGGTGGCCCGATTGGTCGCTATCAGTGAAGGGGCATGCTGATCAGGGCAGCGGTGCTGACCAGCGCAGCACGGTGCCTCCGCCGGGAGCATCCGCGATGCTCAACGCGCCGCCGGTCTGCTGCGCGCGGTGATGCAAGCTGGTCAAGCCACTTCCGGTGATGCCGCCGGCGACGCCTCGACCGTTGTCGATAACCTCGATGCACAAGTCGTCCTCGACCCTGACCGTCACCGCAAGTGTGGTCGCGCCAGCATGGCGGACGGCGTTGCTGACCGCTTCGCGCACAACGGCTTCGGCGTGATCGGCGAGTGCAGCATCGACAACCGACAAGGGGCCCACGAATTGAACCGTGGTGCGCACTTCGGATCCGCAGAACTGCGCGACTGCGTCGTCGAGCCGCTGTCGCAGCCGGGTGATGTGCGGCGGTGCGCCGTGCAGGTCGAAAATTGCGGTGCGGATCTCCTGAATGACGCCTTGAAGATCATCAATGCTGCCGAAGAGTCTCTGCTGCACCTCAATTGATCGCGCCCGCGGAATGGTCCCCTGCAGAGCCAGTTCGACCGCGAAGATCTGCTGGATCACGTGGTGGTGCAGGTCGTGGGCGATCCTGTCGCGATCAGCGAGAATGTCGAGTTCACGCATGTCGCGCTGAGTTGACCCGAGCTGCCAGGCGAGCGCCGCCTGCTCGGTGAATGCGGCCATCATGTCGAGTTGCTCGTCGCAGAACGTCCGGGCGCCGTCATGTCGCAGCGCGACCAACACCCCGGCCACGGTATCGGTGGTGCGCAGCGGAAGCAGCAGCGCTGGGCCGGCATGTTGGACGCCGTCGATGGCAATGTCGAACTTGTTGAGTCGTCGAGGGGTCCGCTCCACGAAGGCCTGCCCGATCGGAGTACCGGCGACGGGGATGGCATGGGCCGACGCCGAGGTCATTGCAGCACCGGCGGTTTCCACGATCATCAGATCGGCCACCTCCGACGTGGGTAGGTCGCGGTTGACTGCGACGGCGACCAGTGTGATCTCTGCACCCGTCAGCTTCAGCGCTTGTTGGGCGATGGGCCGATATACCGTTGCGGGCATCGGTGCCGGAGAGTAGTGCGGTTCCAGTTCTGGTTCGAGGGTCCGGGTCGTCATTGTGATGCTCCCTTGGTCGACTCGCACTACCCGGTTCGAACCGGGACAGGGCGCAGCCCGCTCGTTCCCATGTGACGTGACGGTGGTAGCGGCCGGGAAGGACAGACCGTCATGGGGTTCCAGCGGCCTTGATGTCAAGTCCGGCAACCAGGCCGTTTGCGGGCGGCGGCCCGGGTTGCGTCGACGTGTCGGCCCCATTCGCGGTGGTGACCGGTTGGGGTGGCGCGGCGGCAACACTTTCTCTGGCGAGGAAGGTGCCCAGTTCACCGATCGCACTCATTAGCGGCGCCGGGAACACGATGGTGGTGTTCTTCTCCACCCCGAGCTCGACAAGCGTTTGCAGGTTGCGCAGTTGCAAAGCCAACGGGTGGGCCATCATCGTGTCCGACGCCTCACCCAACGCGGCCGCGGCCATTGATTCGCCTTCCGCCGCAATAATTTTGGCTCGTTTCTCGCGCTCGGCCTCGGCTTGCCGAGCCATCGCGCGCTTCATACTGTCGGGCAACTGGATGTCTTTGAGCTCGACCAGTGTCACTTCGACACCCCATTCGAGTGTTGCGACGTCGAGGATCTTTCGGATATCGGCGTTGATGGCGTCGGTCTCCGACAGCGCCTGGTCAAGGGTGTGCTGGCCGACGACATTGCGCAGCGTGGTCTGCGCGATCTGGTTGATCGCGGCGTGGACGTTCTCGATGGCGATCACCGACTTCACCGGGTCGACAACCCGAAAGTAGGCGACCGCCGAAATGTCGACGCTGACGTTGTCGCGGGTGATGATGCCCTGGGACTGGATCGGCATCGTCACAATTCGCAGCGAGACCTTCAACAGCCGATCGATGACCGGGATGATCAAGGTCAGCCCGGGGTCCTTCACACCCATCACCTTGCCGAGGCGGAACAACACACCCTTCTCGTATTGGGTCACCACTCTGATCGATAACGACAACACGATCAGGGCGACAACGAGGAGCACCGCAACCAGGATGATCAAAGCTTTCACAGCATGTCCTTCATAGGTATCGAGGAATCTAGGGTTTGGCCCTCAGCCGCGGATGAAGCCGTTGTTGCGCACGAGGAAGTCCGCGAGGCAGCCGATGTCGGGATCTGGGACGCCAGAAGGCATGGACAATCAATGGGTTCGGTCCGGGGCAGGGAAATGCCGGTGTTGGCACAGGAAACAAGTGAGGTGGTCACGGTGACCTGACGTGCATTGGATCACCGGCGTGTGAGGGTTCGGAGCCAATGCTCCTTGAGTCAAGCGGCGGACGGCTGAACTCATCCCAGACCAGCTGAAATTCTCAGCACCCTTGACGCTACACCCGTTGGACTGCCCGTGCGCGACAGTGTGCTTCTACGCTGTCGCTGCCGGCGTAAGATCATCCTGACAACCATCTCGTGACGGTTGCGCCATGGGCGGGTGCTGGGCTTCGGTGTCGATTCCCAGCCCCGCCAAAACTATTGAGCGCAGGTATGACGGAGTTCACCGAGGACGCCGACGGCTTACCGTTGGGGTCGCTGAGCGCGCAGCAGGCGACCGCTGATGCCGCCGACTTGCGGGCTGGGATCGACGATCTGGCGGGCTTGGTGGCGGGCAGTCTGGGGTTGCCTGAGTTGCTGACTGAGGTGTCGACGTTCGCGGTGCACGCGATACCGGGCGCCGACGGTGCCGGGGTTACCTTGTTGCAGGTCGACCGGGTGGACAACATGGTGGAGGCGTTGGCGGCCAGCGCCCCGTTTGTCGCCGAGATCGACGAGATTCAGTATGTGACCCTCAAGGAGGGGCCCTGCATTACTGCGGCACTGGAGCGGCGCACGGTGCGGTCTGGGTCGTTGGGTGGGGAGAAGATGTGGCCGCGGTTCGGTCCCCGAGTGGGCCGCTTGGGCGTGCACAGTGCGCTGTCGCTGCCGCTGCTGCTGTCGGATCAGGTGATCGGCGCGATCAATGTCTACGCCCACGGCAAAGACGTCTTCGATGAGCACGCCGCCGAACTGGGGGAACTGTTCGCCAAACCCGCTGCGGTGGCGGTGCATAACGCCCAGGTCCTCGCGCACGCGATGGCGCTGACCGCCCAGTTGCAGAAGGCGCTGTCGACGCGCCCGGTGATCGATCAGGCGATCGGCCTGATCCGGGGACGCAGCGGGCGCAGCGCCGAGGAGGCGTTCACTCAGCTGCGGACGATCAGCCAAACCGAACACCGCAAATTGGCTGAGGTGGCCCAACACATCGTCGATGAAGCCGTGCGCCGCGCCCGCGCCCGACGCAACCCGATCTGAGCCCGAACCACCAGGCTGGCCTGCGGCCGAACTGCCGCTGCACGGTGTGACGCGCGTAGGTTGGAGAGTGGGTAAACAGTCAGCGCGACGGGTCCTGGCTTGCGTCGCGCGTTCCCCACCCTGCAGGCGACTCGCCTGTTCGGCACCGGCAGGCTCGATCCGCGCTCGGGAGCGCCCAGCGGAGCAATCCCGTCATGAAGATCAGTGCGGCCCTGGCCGCCGATTTGGGCATCCTCACCGCCGCCCTAGATGAGCCCGGCGACGATGTGCTGCACAGTCTGCACCAACTGGGCGTCGACGCCCAAGCGGCGGTTCCCACCTATCTCGGTCTGAGCGTGACCGTCGACGGCGGTGATCCGCCGTTCACGTTCACCACCCTCGAGGACGGCACGGCTGACAATATTCGCACCTCGCTTCGGCTGACGCTGCTGGCCCGTGTCGGTGACGGCCGGGCAGCGCCTTCGGTTGCCCTCATCCTCTACGCGGAGACGCCGGGAACATTTGTCGACCTCACTGCCGACCTCGCGTGGTTAACCGGCCGTCCGCCCAGCGACTTCGCGCTCGATCAGCACCTGAGCGTCCCCGCCGGGTCGGACGCCGGGACATCTCTGCGAGCGGCGTCGGTCATCAACCAGGCCATCGGGGTACTCATCGGCCGCGGCTACACCCCGCGGCAAGCACAATCGAAATTGGACACCCAAGTCGATGGCGCGGGTACCGATCGATACACCACCGCGCAGTTCATCCTGGACACGCTCACAGTCGAGGACCCGGCCGACGGCGAGCGCGCCGATCGAGAGCCCAACATGGGCTGAGTGTGTGAACACGTAAAAACCGCGCTGCGCGGTGGCTCACTGTGCCCGCTCATATAGCGTCACCCCCCGATAGGCGCCGCTTCACTTCGCGCAGAAGGTTTTCGCTATAGGTGAGCTCCACGAACCGACGACAAGCCCAGTGGCAACTCAACGCCCAATCAGCCAGAGCTGTAACCGGCCGACATGCGCGGCACGCCTCAATCGCGATGAGGGTCACCGCCGCCGACAGTGAGCGGCATCTCTCAGGTCAGAATCTCGCCTGGGGTACCCGACAGGTGTAAAGTTGTTGCTGCTGAGCCCTTCAGCCAGTCCGGAAAGAGTTTTGGCTGTACGCCGCCGAACTTGATGAGCATCTGCTCGCGCCGCACATTCTGAATCTATCGCCTTGCGGTCAAGAAAGCATGATACCGGGAATACCTGGCTGCGCAACGAAAGACGCGCCGATTGGGCTGGGCAACGCCAAATCGCTTGAGGCCAAACTAAATAGCACCTTACAACGCTGACCCGGCCATCCTCCTCCCACATATCCACAGAAACTAGGTAAACGTCATGATCGGCCTCGGAATCCTCCTTATCGTCCTCGGGCTCCTCCTCCCTGCCCTCGTCCCTACCTTCGCCTACGCCCATATTTGCTTGGTCATCGGGGTCATCCTCCTCGTCGTCGGCCTGGTACTGATGCTGATGGGACGGATGGGACACGCCGTCGGCGGCCGCCGCCACTACTACTGACCGGCCCGATGTACTCCCCGGCTCGGCCAGCAGTGGCCGGCCGAGCCGGCTGATACGAACCTGAAAGAAAGGAAACGATGGCGATCACAGACGTTCCGGCCTTTGCTCACCTGACCGACGCCGACATCGACAACCTGGCCGTTGAGCTGGACGCGATCCGGCTGGACATCGAGGATTCCCTTGGCGAGCGCGACGCGCGCTACATCCGCCGCACCATCGCCGCGCAACGTGCTTTGGATCTCACCGGCCGGCTCATGCTGGCCGCGAGCTCAAGACGCTCGGCATGGTGGGCGGGAACGGTGACCCTCGGTCTGGCCAAGATCGTCGAGAACATGGAGATCGGCCACAACGTCATGCATGGCCAGTGGGACTGGATGAACGATCCCGAGATCCACTCCTCGACGTGGGAGTGGGACATGACCGGCGTGTCCAAGCACTGGCGATTCACCCACAACTTTCAGCACCACAAGTACACCAACATCCTCGGCATGGACGACGACGTCGGCTACAGCACCCTGCGAGTCACGCGTGACCAGCCGTGGGTGCCCGCCCACATCGGCAACCTGCTGTTCAACACCATCCTCGCGCTCGGATTCGAGTGGGGAATTGGCTTGCAGCCCATCGATTTCGGCAAAATCCTCAAGGGCGGCCCGGACCGGAAGACCACCCTGCTGCAGATCCGCGAATTCTCGGCCAAGGCCGGAAGGCAGCTCGGCAAGGACTACGTCGCGTTCCCGGCGCTTACCTCGCTGTCGCCGGCGGCGACCTACAGATCGACGCTGAAGGCCAACGTGGTGGCCAATGTGATCCGCAACATCTGGGCCAACGCGGTGATCTTCTGCGGGCATTTCCCCGACGGCGCCGAGAAATTCACCAAGACCGACATGATCGGCGAAACCCGGGGTCAGTGGTATCTGCGCCAGATGCTGGGCAGCGCCAACTTTGAGGCGGGGCCGGCGATGCGGTTCATGAGCGGCAACCTGTGCTACCAGATCGAGCATCACCTTTACCCCGATCTGCCGAGCAACCGGCTGCACGAGATCTCGGTGCGGGTCAGACAGGTCTGCGACAAATACGACCTCCCGTACACCACGGGTCCGTTCCTGATGCAGTACGGCAAGACGTGGCGCACCATCGCCAAACTGTCGCTGCCGGACCGCTACTTGCGCGCCACCGTCGACGACGCACCGGAGACCCGCAGCGAGCGGATGTTCACCGAGCTGGAGCCCGGTTTCGCAGGGACAGATCTGGCGACAGGGCAGCGCCGCGGGCTCAAGACCGCGATCGCGGCGGTCCGCCAATGGCGCCGCGACCAGCGCAGACGACCGTAATTACTGGTCAGTAACCTACGGGACCGTAGGTTACGTTATAGTCGGCTAGTAGTCGGGCCGGCATGCCAGAACAGCGTTGGATGGAGACGAGTTCACGTGACCGAGATGAGCTATCTCGATCTGCACGGTGAGCGTATTGCCTATCGGGACGCAGGGGCCGGCGAGGCGCTGCTGCTGATTCATGGCATGGCGGGAAGTTCGGCGACCTGGCGGGCGGTCATCCCTGAGTTGTCGAAGAAGTATCGGGTGGTGGCACCCGACCTGTTGGGGCACGGTGAATCAACCAAGCCGCGCGGTGACTATTCGCTGGGTGCGTTCGCGGCCTTGCTGCGTGATCTGCTCGATGAACTAGGCATCGGCCGGGCGACTGTGGTCGGTCAGTCACTTGGTGGCGGTGTGGCCATGCAGTTCACCTACCAACATCGCGACTACTGCCAGCGACTGGTTCTCATCAGCAGCGGTGGCCTCGGCCCCGACCTGAACTGGATATTGCGGATCCTCTCGGCACCCGGAACCGAGCTGGTGCTGCCAGTGGCCGCGCCGCAACCGGTGTTGAACGTCGGCAACAAGCTGGGCTCGTGGCTCAGGTCGGCCGGGATTCAGTCGCCGCGCGCCGGCGAGATATGGAGCGCCTATTGCTCGCTGTCGGATCGGCAGACACGGCAGGCGTTCCTGCGTACGCTGCGCTCGGTGGTGGATTACCGCGGCCAGGCGGTCAGTGCGCTCGGCAAGATACATGTTAGTGATGGACTACCCACCTTGCTGATTTGGGGTGAGCAGGACCGGATCATTCCTGTCGCCCACGGGTACGCCGCCCACGACGCCGTGCCGAGTAGCCGACTTGAGGTGCTCGCCGGTGTCGGACACTTCCCGCATGTCGAGTCCCCGACCGCGGTGGTGGACATTCTCGACGACTTCATCGCCACCACAGGGCGGGATGCCGACCTGACGAATCGAAAAACCTGACCAGAACAGTCACTCAGTGGGAACGGCCGGCTGATCAGATTGCTGATCGTCGGGTGCGGCGACATCTGCGCGGCGATCCGCATCGGTTGACTGCCACCGGCGGTCTTGCCGCGTTGTCGTTGGACGCATTGTCCAGCGTTGCCTATGGTCCCGAAGCGATCGTGCTGGTCTTGGTCGCCGCGGGCACGGCCGCGGTGCGGTTGACCCTACCGATCGCAATAGCAATGGGGCCTTCCCGCCGGGGTTCAGGACCGTCCGACAAAGCGCGGCATGCTCATGGCGTTCCGACTAAACATTGCCCGCGGTGTTCGCGACACGTCGCTCCCATCGACGGTTAGTTGTGGCGGCACCCCAAGATCCCCGGTAGTGGGTCATTTGAACCGGAGCTGCCCGGAGAGCGATAGGCCAAACGCGCGTGATGTGCGGTTAACGGTCGTTACTTGTGTTGGGTGGCGTGAGGGTCAGCAGGTAGTGGTCGATTGGTGCACGCATCGCCGGGTGGGCATTGAGTAGGTCTGGCAACTCGGCGACTAGCTTTTGGGCGACGGTCGAGAGCTTGACGTTGAGTTCTTGGGATCGCCACTTAAGGACTGCGAAGGCGGCATCGGCGCTTAGCTGGTAGATCAGCATCAGCATTCCCTTGGCCTGGTCAATGACCTCTCGGTGAGACACGATGACCTGTAACTCGTCGCTGATCGACTGCTGAAGATCGACGTTAAAGCTCTCGGTGATGTCGATGTAAAACCCGCGGGTAGCAACGATGCGGCCGTCCGCATCGTTGACCGGATCGCCCACGACTACCACCTTGCGTATGTCTCCGGTGGTCGTGCGGATTCTGTGCCGGCTACTGAACGGAGCCGCCGACTGCTGCAGGAGACTCTTGACGCGGGCCAGGTCGTCGGGATGCGCACAAGTCGCATATGTAAGTGTCCGTCTGTGAGCATAGATTCGCCAGAGCGCAGCGGCGTTTAACCTTCGACGAAGTTTCAGGCCGCCACCGGGCATAGTCGGGATAGTTCGATGCGACGATTCTGTCCGGCGCGGCTTTGCCGGATCAGTCGAGTAGCGCCGCAATTGTCAAGATCCACAGATCTTGACAATTGCTCCCGCGGGGTGGAGCGTCAAGTGAGTTGAGACTCTCAACCAGTTCGGAATGGGTTCAGCCGTCCGCCGCTGTCCTCACAGAGCGTTAGCTCGCGCCGAACACACCGGTGACAACCGCATGTCGGGGATCACCATGAATGCTCGTCCTAACCCCTCTATGCCGCCGGTCGGCGACTTTCTCTCCCAGCCATGGGAGAGTCACACCACACGATTAGCCTATCGTCGGCTGAGATCATCGGTAGCCGTCATCAGCGTCCGCGGCCACATCGATGCATCCAACGCCGACACTCTGACCCAGTACACCCTGGGGCATCTGACGGGTTGCCGCGGATTGATCATTGATCTGCGCGGCCTGGATTTCTTTGGAACCGAGGGTTTCTCAGCGCTGCACAGGGTCTCCGTCTGCTGCGCGCACCCTGGCATAGGCTGGGCAGTAGTACCCAGTGAGGCAGTCTCCCGGGTGCTGCGGATCGGCGACCCACAGGGTTTGCTACCCGCCGCAAGCACCGTCGAGGCAGCGATGGCGATCATCCAAGGCCAGCCTCACCGTCCACCACGCCCATCGCGAGCCACAGAGACCCCGGACAATCCTCGAGATGCCAACGCACGGTGTGCTTAGTCTGCGGCGGTACACGACAGGTCCGGCACGAACAGCGGCCCTTGACAGCAGCGATCGCCAAGCTCGATGGTCCTGCGTTGTCGGTGGTTGACCCCGGGGTTCGAAGATGCGAAATCTGAGGTTGTGGAGTTCGGCGCCGGCAAGGAATGTCGAGACCGCGTCGACCCCGACGGTTAATGTGTTGCGAGGGTTGGTGGCTCGCGCGACGACGCCGCTGCTGCCCGATGACTACCTTAAACTGCTCAATCCGCTGTGGTCTGCGCGGGAACTGCGTGGCCTCGTCGTCGATGTCCGCAGGGAAACCGAAGACTCGGCCACGGTCACGATCAAACCCGGATGGGGCTTTTCCGGCGACTATCAGCCCGGCCAGTACCTCGGCATCGGACTGCGGGTTGGTGGGCGCTGGCACTGGCGGTCTTACTCGCTGACGTCGATCCCTCGGCGCGACAAGAAGTTAATCGCGATCACCGTCAAGGCCACGCCCGAGGGCTTTTTGTCGTCACATCTGGTCAACGGCGTCGAGCCCGGCACGGTTGTTCGACTTGCCGCCCCGAGGGGCGATTTCGCTCTACCTGATCCGGCGCCGGCCAAGTTGCTGTTCGTAACTGCCGGCAGCGGCATCACTCCCGTGATCGCG
>Ga0209656_10000648_pt1 | contig 22701 bp, 24 predicted proteins | sample BogFormECP12_OM2_FD_188239 | JGI IMG/M metagenome (GOLD analysis project Ga0209656, IMG submission 188239) | Bog forest soil microbial communities from Calvert Island, British Columbia, Canada - ECP12_OM2 (SPAdes) (version 2) | ecosystem: Environmental > Aquatic > Freshwater > Wetlands > Bog ... | reverse complement strand
CGCCTCCGCGCCAGCCCCGACCTGCACGCCAGCCTGGGCGCCCGCCCCGGCCTGGACCGTAGCCACCTGCACCACGGCCTTCACCTGCTCACCCATCTCCGGGTCAGGCACGCCGAGCACCGCGGCGTCGAGCACGTCCGGATGCATGGTGAGGACGTTCTCGATTTCCTGGGGATAGATGTTCACCCCGCCCGAAATGATCAGGTTGCTGGCCCGGTCGGTGAGGTAGAGGTAACCGTCGGTGTCGAGGTACCCGACGTCGCCGACGGTCCGCCAGCCGCGTGCATCGGCCGCGGCGGCGGTTTTGTCCGGGTCGCCGTGGTACTCCGACGGCGTGCCGCCCTCGAACCAGATCGTGCCCACGTCACCCGGCGGGAGTTCCGCTCCGTCAAGCCCAACAACATGCGGCACGCCCATCAGCGGCCGGCCGACGGAGCCGGGCTTGCGCAGCCATTCATCGGAGAAGATGGAGGCGGCGCCGAACCCCTCGGTCATCGAGTAGAACTCGAACAGGATCGGTCCCCACCAGTCGATCATGGCCTGCTTGACCGGGACCGGGCAGGGCGCCGCGGCGTGTACCGCCCAGCGCAGGCTGCCCAGGTCGTACGCGCACCGCACCGAAGCAGGCAGCTTCAGCAGCCGGACGAACATGGTCGGTACCCACTGACTGTGCGTCACCCGGTGCGCCTCGATGAGCCGCAGCGCCTGCTCGGCCTCGAACCGGTCCATGACCACCACGGTCGCCCCGGTCCGGTGACACGACATGCTCCAGGCCAGCGGCGCAGCGTGATACAGAGGCGCCGGCGACAGGTATACGTCGCCTTCGGTCATGCCGAGCAGCTTCCGCAGCCAGTGCCCGGGGATGTCCGGATGCTCACCGAAGGCCGCCCCGCTGACCGGCCGCCTGATCCCCTTCGGCCGGCCGGTGGTCCCGGAGCTGTAGAGCATGACGTCGCCCTCACACTCGTCCGGGATCGGCGTCGTCGGCAGCGCGCCGACCGCATCCTCAAAGGAGTCCCACCCAGGGATCGTGCCGCCGATCATCAGCCGCCGCACGCCCGGCGCCAGCACCGGTCCCAGCTGGGCGGCCAGGCTGGCCAGCGTGCTGCTGACCACCACCATCCGGGCTCGGGAATCGGTGACCACGTATCCGGCTTCTTCCCCGGTCAGGTGCCAGTTGACGGCGGTGAACTGCAAGCCGGAGCGCTGCGCGCCCCAGGCCAGGTCGAACAGCTCGGGCCGGTTCTCCGCGATGACGGCCAGCCCGTCCCCCGGGCGCAGCCCGCAGCGCCTGGCCAGCCAGGCCACCTGGTTGGAGCGGGCTCCAGCTCGGCGTAGGTCACCACCGGGCCAGCGGCGCCCACGATGACGGCCGGACGCTCCGGCTCCCTTGCGGCGAAGACTCCCGGATGCACGTCGCGCCTCCCTGCGGTGCTATGCGGCACTACCCGATGCCATAGGGCACTACCATAGAATCAGTTGACTTATTATCCTAAATGCAGGACGATCGGTCCAGACCCCCGGACGCCCGAACGGAGTGAGCTCGTGCCCGACCTGCCACTCGAAGAGCGCATCGAGCGCATCGAGGCGCACCTAGCCATCCAGCAGCTGGCCATCCGGTACGCGATGGCGGTGGACGCCAGGGACATGGAGGCCTGGGTGCGCTGCTTCCGGCCAGATGTGGACATGGGCCGGCACGGCACCGGCCGGGACGCGCTGCGGCGCTACATCGACCCGATGGTGCGCCGGTTCTACCGGTCAGTGCACCAGATCTGCGGGCACCGCATCGAGCTGACCGCCCAGGACACGGCCACCGGCGCGGTCTATTGCCGGGCCGAGCACGAGGCGGGGGAGGAGTGGATCGTGATGGCGATCTGCTACTTCGATGAGTACGCGCGCGTGGACGGCGAATGGTTCTTCTCCCGGCGGCGGGAGCGCCACTGGTACGCCGCCGATGTGACCGGGACCCCGCAAGCACAGGGATTCGCCGGCTGGGCGGGCAGCGGGAGCCCGGCGCTGCCGGCCGAGTTCGCGAGCTGGGCGAGCTTCTGGGACGGCGACGCCCGCGCCGCCACGCTGACCACGGCTCCGGTCGGCCTGGCGGCCGCCACGCTGACCACAGCTCCGGTCAGCCCGGCGCCGAACGGAGCCGGACGGTGAAGGTCGGCGTCTGGTTCGACCTGCGCAATCCGCCCGGCTGGCGGCAGGACCCGGCCCGCCTGGCCGCCTTCACCCTGGAGTTGTGCGAGGAGGCCGAACTTCTCGGCGCGGACTCGCTCTGGTTCTCCGAGCACCATGGCTTCGAGGACGGCTACCTGTCGCAGCCGCTGACCTTCGCGGCGGCCGCGGCCGCCCGGACCACCCGGGTCCGGCTGGGCACCGGCATCCTGGTCGCGCCGCTGCGCAAGACCGTGCAGCTTGCCGAGGAGGCCGCCGTGGTGGACCTCATCAGCGGCGGCCGGCTGGAGCTGGGCCTCGGCGCCGGCTACCGGCTGCCCGAGTTCGAGCTGTTCGGCACGGACTTCACCGCCCGCTACCGGATCCTGGATCAGCAGGTGAGCGAGCTGCGTCGGCTGTGGGGCGACGGCGGCCTTACGCCGGCGCCGGCGCAGAAAGAGCTGCCGATCTGGCTGGGCTACCAGGGACCGAAGGGAGCCCGCCGGGCGGGCCGGATGGGCGAGGGGCTACTCACAGTCGCGAAAGACTCCTGGCCGCACTACCGGGACGGCCTGGCCGAGGGCGGCCACGACCCGGCCACCGCCCGGATGGCCGGCGGGATCCAGGCGTACGTGACCGATGATCCCGAACGGGACTGGCCGCGCGTCGCCCCGCACATCGCCTACGCCCAGGACGGCTACCGCAGGTACATGGTGGAAGGCACCGGCCACCCGGTGCCCCGCCCGGTCGATCCCGAGCGGCTGCGCACCAGGGGACCGGACGCAGGCCCGATGTCGTACTTCCTGTTCGGCACGCCCGAGGAGGTCGCCAAGGCGATCGGCGAGTACGCCGGGGACGCCCCGGTGCAGACGGTGTGGCTCGGGGCGTCGGTGGCGGGCCTGCCGGAGGACCTGGCCGTCCGCCACGTGCAGACCATCTGCACCCGGCTCCGCCCACTCCTGGGCCCGCTGCTGAAGGAGGACTGATGACCATGGGCAGGCTCGAGGGCAAGATCGCGATCATCACCGGCGCGGCCGCCGGCATCGGCCAGGCGACCGCCCGGCGGGTGGCGGCCGAGGGCGCCCGGACGGTGGTCGCCGACCTGAACGCCCACGGGGCGAAACTCCTCGCGGAGGCGATAGCCGCCGCGGGCGGGGAGGCCACCGCCGTCCAGGTCGACCTGGGCGAGGCCGACTCGGTGCGGGCCATGGTCCAGGCAGCGGTGACCGCCTACGGCGGCCTGGACATCCTGCACAACAACGCCGCCGCGACCATCCTGGCCGCCACCAGGGACTTGCCGGTGAGCGCGGCGGACCCCGCGGTCTGGGACGAGACGATGCGGGTCAACCTGCGCGGCGCCCTGGTGGCCATCCAGGCCGCGGCGCCGCACATGATCGCGCGCGGCGGCGGTTCGGTGATCAACACGGCCTCGGGCGCCGGCCTCACCGGGGACCTGCGTCCCCCGGCCTACGGCGCGTCCAAGGCCGCGCTGGTCAGCCTGACCAGGTACGCGGCGGCCGAGTTCGGCAAGCAAGGCATACGGTGCAACGCGATCTCGCCCGGCTTCATCGAGATACCGGAGAAGCCCGGCCGCGATGCGGTGCACGCGATCATGCTGCGGCACGCGCTCACCCCCCGCCTCGGCCGCCCGGAGGACATCGCCGCGCTGGTGGTCTTCCTGGCCTGTGACGAATCCGCCTTCATCACCGGGCAGAACATCTGCGTAGACGGCGGCATGCTCGCCCATCAGCCGTTCCTGGCCGATTTTAGAAATTAAAACCAATTATACCGAACGAACTGGGTGACAGCCCAAGCCAACAGGAGAGCACATGCCGGCAGGAACATGCACCGGGCGCGTCGTGGTCATCACCGGCGCGGGGAACGGCATCGGCCGGGCACACGCCCTGGCCTTCGCCGCGCAGGGAGCCAAGGTCGTAGTCAACGACCTGGGCGGCGCTAGGGACGGCGCCCGGGAATGCGCAGAGTCGTCGTCCGGCCCGGCCCAGGTGGTCGCCGACGAGATCACCGCGGCCGGCGGGGAGGCCGTCGCGAACACCGACGACATCTCCTCCTGGGCCGGCGCGGAGCGGCTGATCGAAGCGGCGATCGACGCGTTCGGCGGGCTGGACGTGGTGGTGAACAACGCGGGCATCCTGCGCGACCGGATGATCGTCACGATGACCGAACCCGACTGGGACGCCGTCATCGGCGTGCACCTCAAGGGCACCTTCGCGGTCCTGCACCATGCCGCCGCGTACTGGCGGCAGCGGGCCAAGGACGGTCACGCCAACGACGCGCGGGTGATCAACACGACCTCGCCGTCGGGGCTGTTCGGCAACCCGGGCCAGGCCAATTACGGCGCGGCCAAGGCGGGCATCGCCAGCCTGACCGTCATCGCGGCCCGGGAACTCGACCGTTACGGCGTCACGGTCAACGCCATCGCGCCGACCGCGCTGACCCGGATGACCGAGGACATCGAGATGATGCGAGCCGCGGCGGCCAGCACCGACCTAAGCCCGGAGGCGATCTCGCCGCTGGTGGTCTGGCTCGGCTCGGCGGAGTCCCGGGAGGTGACCGGGCGGGTGTTCGGCGTCTGGGGGAACGCGATCACCGTCCTGGAGGGCTGGGTCAACGGCCCCAGCGTGTCCGCCGACACCCGCTGGGCCCCGGCCGGACTGTCCGCGGTCATCCCCGCCCTGGTAGCCAAGGCCGCCCCCAACGCCGACACGATGGGCAACCGGGCGCCCGCCCCCTGAGCCCCTGCATCAATCTCTTGCACCGGCGTGATGCACCAAAACTTCTGCAAACGCCTATGCACGTGCATTCGGCATGTTAGGCTGCACAGTGCGACGGTGGCGCCGATGCCGCCGTTCGGGTTGCACTCCTTCGCGGGCTCAGGAGAGAAGCGATGCAGATAATGAACGGCGTCCCGGCTGGCCAGCTGCCGATGGCGCGGTGGCGCAAGAGCCAGGCCAGCAACCCCAGCGGATGCTGCGTCGAGGTAGCCGAGTTGCCCGACGGGGCCATCGCCGTCCGAAACTCCCGTCACCCGTCCGGGCCGGCCCTGGTCTACACTCGCGCCGAGGTCGCGGCATTCCTAACCGGGGTGAAGAACGGCGAATTCGACGACCTGTACCCTGGCGGCAGCGTGGCGTTATTGCCGGGAGCCGCTGGACCTGGCGGGTAGGCGGGCTGCCTACGGGATGGGCTAATTTAGCGCATATGTTGGCCCTTCTCGCGGGCTACCATTAGTGTTCTGGCTGGGGAGACGACGGGCGCTTGGCCCGGCGAGGTCCGGGAGCTGGGATGAGCATGGTTCCGTCGGCCGGCGGCGAGGATGAGCTGCGGGGCCCGACGGCGCTGCGCATGATACTCGGGACTCAGCTGCGCCGCCTTCGCGAGGCGGCAAATGTCTCGCCTGATCAAGCGGGGTATGAGATCCGGGCGTCGCGCTCCAAGATCAGCCGGATGGAGCTTGGCCGGGTGGGTTTCAAGGACCGGGACGTGGCCGACCTGCTCACCCTGTACGGCGTAACCGATGAGCAGATGCGAGCCAGGATGCTGTCCCTGGCCTGGCAGGCTAACACCCCGGGCTGGTGGTCGAAGTACGACGACGTCCTGCCCGGCTGGTTCGAGGGGTACCTGGGCCTGGAGGGCGCCGCCTCGTTCATCCGCACCTTCGAGCTCCAGTTCGTGCACGGGCTGTTCCAGACCGAGGCCTATGCCCGCGCCGTCACGTTGCTCGGCCACAAGACGGCACCGGCCGAGGAGATCGATCGCCGGGTCAGCATGCGGCTCAAGCGGCAGGACGTCATCACCAGCCCGGAGCCGCCGCAGGTCTGGTCGGTGATGGACGAAGCAGTTCTGCGGCGGCCGGTGGGCGGCCGCGCGGTGATGCGGGCCCAGTTGGAGTACCTGGCCGAGATCGCTCGTCTGGCTCAGGTCACAATCCAGGTGGTACCGTTCGCCCGCGGCGGTCACGCCGCCGCGGGCGGTTCGTTCACCCTCCTGCGCTTCGCCGAACAAGAGCTGCCCGACATCGTGTACATCGAGCAGCTCACCAGTGCGCTCTACCTGGACGACCGCGAGGACGTCGACCACTACATGGAGGTCATGACCGAGCTGAGCAACCAGGCCCTGACCCCCGCCCGCAGCACCGGATTCCTCACCGAGATCACCCGGGAGACCTAACGCGGATGCATGGCTGCCCGCTGCACCGCCCCCACCGTCAGGCGGCTTCACGCCTGCCGGGTATCCACGGTGACAGTGATTCGCGGCGGCAAGACAGCGTTACTCTCTACGGGAGATTAGATGCGATTCCAGGTGATGCGCGGCAGATCGCAGGATGCAGGAGGAATGGCAGATCATGGCTGATGACCGGTTGCTGGCCGACGACCCGAACCTGGAGGGGGATCCGCAGGTCACGCTGGATACCAGCGTGGCACATCCCGCCCGGGTGTATGACTACTGGCTTGGGGGGAAGGACAACTTTGCCGCCGACCGAGAGGCCGCGGAACAAGTGATCGCTGCCAACCCGACCGTCCTGCACGGGGTACGGGCCAATCGGGCATTCCTCGCCCGCGCGGTGCGCTACCTGGCCGGAGAGGCGGGGATCCGGCAGTTCCTGGATCTCGGCACAGGGCTGCCCACGGCGGACAACACCCACCAGGTGGCTCAGGCCATCGCCCCAGATACCCGGATCGTCTACGTCGACAACGACCCGATGGTACTCACCTATGCGCGGGCGCTGCTCACCAGCGCCCCCGAGGGTGCCACCGCCTACGTGCAGGCCGACATCCGGGACGCGGAGAAGGTGCTGGCGGGTGCGGCGGAAACTCTCGACTTCGGCAAGCCGGTCGCGGTCATGGCGCTGATGATCCTCCAGTACGTCCCGGACGCGGACGACCCGTGGGGGATCGTCGGGCGCCTGCTCGAGCCACTCGCGGCGGGCAGCTACCTGACGGTCTCGGACACGGTTCGCGACATCGACACACAGCGGGTGACCCAGGGCACGGCGCGACTAAATGAGCGCATGGGCCCGACGCGCCTGACCCTGCGTTCACGGCCCGAGTTTGAGCGGTTCTTCGACGACCTGGAGATGGTGGAGCCGGGCATCGTCCCGCTACCCGAGTGGGGGGCGCCCGGATCGGAGCATCCGATCCCGTGCTATGCCGGGATGGGCCGCAAGCCTGCGCGCGGCTGACCGGCCGGTCCCGGGTTAATCACCTCGAAGCTGTTGCCTGGGGCTATACCGACGCCTGCGCGGGCGTCTGGGCGGGCACCCGGAACAGCTCGTTGAAGGTGCCGCTGGTGACGCGCTCGCGCACCTCGTCGCTGACATCGGCGAACAGGCCGCGCAGCGTCTCCTGGGTGTGCCCGTAGGTGCCCTCCAGGTGCGGGTAGTCATCGCCCCAGAGCACGTTGCGATAGCCCATCGAGGGCACTACCTGCACCGCGCTCTTGTCGTGCTGGAAGGACGCGTAGACCTGCTGGCGGATGATCTCGCTGGGCAGCCTGCTGAGCTTGGGCCGCACGAACATGCCGTGCTGGCGGTAGGCCTCGTCCATCCGGTCCCCGATGGCGGGCACCCAGGCGGCGCCGCCCTCGGCGATGAGGATGCGCAGACTGGGGTGGCGGTCCAGGGCACCGCCCGCGACCAGGTGCGACACGACCCGCATGCCGGGATAGGTCGTCTCCATGTAATTGACGATGGCGCCGCCGGGACCGCGGAACACCACCGTGTCCCCGCCGGTGCCGATGTGGAAGCCGAGCACCACGCCGGCCCGTTCCGCGGCGGCCCAGAACGGCTCCCACGCCTCGAGCGCGTACTCCTCGCCGGGGCGGGTCTGGCTGGGCAGGAACACGGCCTGGAAGCCGAGCCCGGCGGCGCGCTCCAGTTCGGCGACCGCGTCGCCGATGTCCGCGGTGGACACGCACGCGGTGGGGATCACCCGCTTGTTCTTGCTCAGGATCTCGGCGTGCGCCCAGTCGTTCCAGGCCCGCACCGTTTCCCTGGCCAGCTCCCGGTCCGTGATCTTGACCGTCCAGAATCCCATGGACGGGAACGCGAGCTGGCCCCAGACGCCTTCGGCGTCCATGTCCTTCAGCCGGATGTCGAGGTCCCGGGCTCCCGGCGGGCGCATGGCGTCCATGAAGTCGTTCAGCTGACGGTCCATCCGCTCGCCGTCGATGTAGAGGATTTCGTACTTGTCGCCGCGCTCGGCGCGCGGGGCCCGCTGCGCCAGCCTGGGCGGAAGCGATTGCAGCCACAGGTCAGCGGGTTCCAGGACGTGCGAGTCCCCGGAGTTGGCCCAGATCTTGGTCATCGTGTCCTCCTGGTCAGACCGTACCCGCGCTTCCCTCGCACCGACAGATGCGCGGAAAGCCAGCTCGTTCGGTGCTGGTCTTTGGTTGTCATAATCAGGTATAAAGAGTTTACATAGTTATCTGTATTTGGGGTAGGCTTCCTACCAACGATGGGAGCCGGCGTTGGCCGGCGGGCAGGAGCGCGGCGATGACCGGATCCCGGCAGATTCCAGTGGCGGAGGGCCTGTTCACCTGGCCCGCCGACGAGCCCCGGCTGATCGGAGCGCGATGCGCGGCCTGCGGTCTGGTCGGGTTCCCGGCCGGGCCGGCCTGCGAGCGGTGCGGCGGGACCGAAGTTAGGCAGACGCTGCTCTCGGACCGGGGCACGCTGTGGACGTTCACCACGCAGGACTTCCGGCCGCCGAGCCCGCCCTACGACGGCGCCGATACGGCCGAGACCTTCCAGCCGTACGCGCTGGGCTACGTCGAGCTGCCCGGCGAGGTCATGGTCGAGGCCCGGCTGACCGAGTCCGACCCGGCTCGGCTGGCCATCGGCCAGCCGATGCGGCTGGCGATCGTGCCCTACACCGTCCGCGCGGACGGCACGGAGGTCCTGACGTTCGCCTTCGCCCCCGTGGGCGAGAGCACTGCCGACGTTGCTAAGGAGTCATGATGGAAGCGGTGATCATCGGCGTCGGGCTGCACCCGTTCGGCCGGTTCGGCGGCAAGTCCGCGATGGACATGGCCGCCGATGCGGTCCGGGCCGCGCTCGGCGATGCCGGGGTCGGCTGGCCGCAGGTCCAGGCGGGATTCGTGGGCAGCCTGGAGGTCTACAACCCCGACGCCATCGTGGACCGGCTGGGGCTGACCGGGGTGCCGCTGCGCGGCGTGTTCAACGGCTGCGCGACGGCAGGCACCGCGGTGGCCATGGCCGCCCGGGCCATCGAGACCGGCGAGCACGACCTGACGATCGCGATCGGGATGGACAAGCACCCCCGGGGCGCGTTCGCGGCCGATCCGTCGGTGGCCGGCCTGCCCGCCTGGTACGGCCAGACCGGCATGTACCTGACCACGCATTTCTTCGGCATGAAGATCAACCGGTACATGCACGACCATGGCATCACCCATCAGACGCTGGCCCAGGTGGCGGCCAAGAACTTCCGCAATGCCTCCGCCAACGAGAACGCGTGGCGGCGCACCCCGCTGTCGGTGGAGCAGATCCTCGCCTCCCCGGTGCTGAACTACCCGCTCCGCCAGTTCATGTACTGCGGGCCGGACGAGGGCGCCGGAGCCGTGGTGCTGTGCCGCGCCGACCAGGCGCACAGGTACGCTGGGCGCCCGATCCGGGTCCGGGCCTGCGCGCTGCGCAGCCGCCGGATCGGCGCGTTCGAGGTGCAGAGCCCGTCGGTGCCGGTGGGGGAGCAGGCACCGAGCCCCACGGTGGACGCCTCGCGGGAGGCGTATGAGATCGCCGGGATCGGGCCGCAGGACGTGGCGGTGGCGCAACTGCAGGACACCGATGTCGGCTCAGAGATCATCCACCTGGCCGAGAACGGGCTGTGCAAGGACGGCGAACAGGAGCGGATGATCGCCGACGGCGAGACCGAGATCGGCGGCAGACTGCCGGTCAACACCGACGGCGGCCTGATCGGCAACGGTGAGCCGATCGGCGCTTCCGGGCTGCGCCAGATCCATGAACTGGTGCGGCAACTCCGGGGCAGCGCCGGGCCACGGCAGGTGCCAGGGGAGCCCGCGGTGGGCTACGCCCACCTGTACGGCGCCCCCGGCGTGTCCGCGGTGACCATCCTGTCAACCTGAGGTGGCGTCCCATGCCTGACGATCTGCTCCAGTTCACCCGGGAGGTCCGCGAGTTCCTCGACGCCCACGCCCCCCGGGCCGCCGAACGCGCCGCGTTCCGCTGGGGCGAAGGCGACGACCGGGTGGCCTACTTCGGCGCGGACCCGCCGGAGGTCGAGGAGCGCAAGCTGCGGGCCGCCCGGGACTGGCAGCGGACCCGGTACTCCAGCGGGTTCGGCTGGATCTCCGGGCCGCCGGAGTACGGCGGCCGCGGGCTGACGCCGGTCCATGAGCTGGTCTACGACGGCATCGAGTCGGAATACGACGTCCCGGACACCGGCACGCTGAGCGTGATCGGGCTGGGCATGATCGGGCCGACCATCCTGGCCCACGGCCAGCAGCCCGCCAAGGACCGTTACCTGCCGGCCATGTACCGGGGCGATGTGATCGCCTGCCAGCTGTTCAGCGAGCCCGAGGCCGGGTCCGACCTGGCCAGCCTGCAGACCCGCGCAGTGCCCGGGCCGGGGGAGTGGATCCTGGACGGGCAGAAGGTATGGACGTCGGTGGCGCAGCACAGCCAGATCGGCATGGCGCTGTGCCGGACCGATCCGGACGCGCCGAAGCACAAGGGCATCACCGCGTTCCTCGTCGACATGAGCGCGCCCGGGGTAGACGTTAGGCCGCTGCGTCAGATGAGCGGAGGCAGCGACTTCAACGAGGTCTTCCTGTCCGGCGTGCGGGTGCCGGATGATCACCGGCTCGGCGAGGTCAACGGCGGCTGGCGGGTCGCTCTGACCACGCTGATGAACGAGCGTGCCACCGTGGGCAGCGAGGGCAGCGGGCCGGTCGCCGAGGCCTTGTCGCCGGAGCGGCTCAGCGCGCTCATGCGGGCCACCTGGACCTGGGACGACCGGGCGCTGCGCCGTGACCTAAGTGAGCTGCTGGCCGACATGATGGCGACCGGGTACCTGAACGCGCGGGCCTTCCGGCGGATGCAGGCCGGCGTGGCCCCGGGGCCGGAGATGTCGGTCGCCAAGCTGATGTACGCGCAGAACCTGACCCGGGCGGCGCATTTCACCTCCCGCGTGCTCGGGCCGCTGATCATCGCCGACACCGGGGAATGGGGCACCTACGCCTGGACGGAGCTGCTGCTGGCCACCCCGGCCCTGCGGATTCTCGGCGGCACCGAGGAGATCATGAAGAACATCCTGGCCGAGCGGGTTCTCGGGCTGCCGAAGGAGCCGGGCATCGACACCACCTCACCCTTCCGCGCGCTGCCCAAGTCCGGGGGTACGTCATGAACGACGGCAAGGAGGAGCTGGACGAGCTGCGCGAGGCGGTCCGCGAGTTCCTCGCGGCCAAGTCCCCGGCCAGCGCCGTCCGCGCCGCCATGGACACCGGGTATGACCCGGCGGTGTGGGATCAGATGGCCCGTCAGCTCAGGCTGCCGGGGCTGGCGCTGCCCAGCGAGTTCGGCGGCGACGGGTTCGGCCTGACCGAGCTCGAGGTGGTGCTGGAGGAGATGGGGGCCGCGTTGGCGTGCTCGCCCTTCTTCGCCACGGTGGTGCTCGCCGCCCAGGCCCTGCTGGCCTCGGCGGACGAGGCGGCCTGCGCCCGGTACCTGCCCGGGATCGCCGCCGGGCGGACCATCGCCGCGCTGGCCGCCGCCGAAGGCAACGCGTCGTGGGATCCGGCGATGGTCGCGGCCCGGGCCGAGCGCACCGCGGCCGGCTGGGCGCTGAGCGGGAAGAAGAGCTTCGTCATCGACGGGGCGATCGCGGACCTGGTGCTGGTCGTGGCGCGCAGCACCGCCGGGCCGAGCCTGTTCGCGGTGGACCGCGGGGCGTCCGGACTGCGCGCCGAGCCGATGACCACGCTCGATCCCACCCGGGCGATGGCGGTCCTGACCTTCGACCAGGTGCCCGCGGTCCTCGTCGGTACCGAGGGCCGGGCGGGCGCTCTGATGAGCCGGGTACTCGACCTGGCCTGCGTGGCGCTGGCCGCCGAACAGGCCGGCGGCGCCAGGAGGTGCTTGGAGATGAGCGCCTCCTACGCCGGGACCCGGTTCCAGTTCGGCCGGCCCATCGGCTCCTTCCAGGCCGTCAAGCACAAGTGCGCGGACATGCTGGTCCGGGTGGAACTCGCCGAAGCCACCGCCCGCGAGGCGGCCCGCCTGGCGGACGAGGCCGCGGCGGAGTTCGCCGTCGCCGCGGCGACGGCGCACATCTGCTGCTCGCAGGCATACCTGTTCGCCGCGGCCGAGAACATCCAGGTGCACGGCGGCATCGGGTTCACCTGGGAGCACCCCGCTCACTTGTACTTCCGCCGGGCCAAGTCCTGCGAGCTGCTCTTCGGCGGTCCGGCCGTGTACCACGAGCGGCTGCTCGACCGGCTGGGCATCTGATCCTGCGGATGGCCGGCGGCCTGGCCAGCGTTACCTCAAGGGACGTGGGTATGGCCGACCGGGAGACAGCGATGGTAAGCAGCGGCGAGCCGGGGAAGCTCGAGCACCGGATGGTCGTGGAGTATGGCATCACCCTGGACGGAGTCTGGCTGCCGCTGGCCATGCTCAGGCGCCTGCGGGCTCATGGTCCCTGGGACGCGCCGTTCACCGAGGCCACCGCCGACCAGGAGCGGGTACTCCTCATGCACGCTCTGGCCGAGCGGCACAACCAGGCCGGCCTGCACCGCGGCACGGGCCTGACCGGCTTCCTCGACGCGATACCGTACGAGCCGACAGTCTCGTTTCCGAAACTTCCCGCTGACGGGAAAGAACCCCGATAAGCCGGGCAAGACCCGGCGGGATGACCCGGCGTGAACGCACCACCGCCAGGACACGTGCGAATCGCAGGTACATTCAGGTAATGAAAAAGGTTCTCGAGCTCCTGGTCTGTTTCCTCCACCCCGTCGCCGTGATCCTCATCTGGGTCGACCTGGCAACCCGTCGTGATATCGGGGGCCTTGCCAAGGTGGCGTGGGCCGTGTTCGCCCTCATCCCGCTCGTGCCGTTCCTCTACGTGCTGGCGGGTGGCGACCTATGGTGAGTCGGCGCGCAGCGGTAGCCCCGGCGCAGCGGCCTTTACCGCGTACCGCTGTTCGGCCTCGCGCACCTGGGGCAGCCCGATCCGCCCACGCAGGCCCACGTCCGGCCGGCCGAGGAGCGCCGCCGAGGTCCCGAACCCGGTCATGTACACCGCCGGGAACCCGGCCAGCCCTTCCTGCCGATCGTCTTCGCCGGCCCAGCTTCCAGATTTCTGGAAAAGGCGCTGGATTCGCGCGCACCGGACTCGGTATCGCCGCCCATAGGTATGCTTCGTCCGAGATGCCCGACCAAGGAAAAGGTCGGCAATCGCGATTGGCTGTCTCCCGTATTTTACGCAGCCGATGCTAAGGAGGTCCAGATGCACATCGGATCGGTGATTGTTGCCATCTGGCTGGTCATCGGCGGTATCGCTGCCAGTCAACGCGGCGATTACAAAGGACCCATGGACTGCAGCAGCGCAAGTACCACCGCGGTGACGATCCTCGCTGGTCCCCTGAACTATGCCGGCGTGAACCTGAACATCAACTGCAGCGTGCACCACCTCAGCAATTAGCTGTGCCGAAGAATCTCCTGCGGAGAATTCTGAAGTCCTTCGGTACGCTTGTCCGCCAAAGGCCGTCACCAGAAATCAGCATTCGCCGTAATTGCCGTCGGCCAGCCGGCCGCATCCCGATCGCCGCGTTCTGCCCGCTCCCGGAGAAGACCTGCGGCTCGTGGTCCTGTCTGTTCAGCCCGCGCGAGGGAGCCGGAAGCCCCAGTTCAGCATCCGCTCGGCGTCCTGCGCGGCGGCCGCCGGGCCGGTGGCGGGGCTGTCCAGCACGACCCCGATCAGCGTCCGGCCGTTCCTGACCGCCTCGAACAGCAGGCAGTGCCCGGCGTCGTCGGTATACCCGCTCTTGATCCCGACGGCGCCGGGATACGAACCGATCAGCTCGTTGGTGTTATCCCACCAGTAGTCGTGGTGCCCGCGCCCCTTCGGCAGGTGGTAGAACTGCAGGTCCACGATCGACCGGAAAGCCGGGTACCGCATCGCCGCCAGGCCGAGTATGAGCAGGTCGGACGGCGTGGAGTAGGTCGATGTCTCGGTGGGGTAGGGCAGCCCGTCCGGTGAGGTGAAATGGGTGTCCTGCATGCCCATCTGGGCCGCGGTCGCGTTCATCCGCGCGACGAAGGCATCCAGGCCGGGACCGTAGGCGTTCGCCAGGGTATACGCCGCATCCGCCCCTGAGGGCACCAGCAGCGCCTCCAGCAGCTCCTGCGCCGTGAGCACGTCCCCCGGGCGCAGCGCCGCACTTTCGCCGCCGTACTTCCAGGCGTAGCTGAACGCCGCCTTCGGCACCTGGATCTGGCGGCCGAGGTCACCGCCTTGCAGCACCAGCAGGGCGGTCATCACCTTGGTGACGCTCGCCATCGGCCGTTCGGTGTCCACGTCCCGGCCCCACAGCACCTGGCCGGTGGCAGCATCGGCCAGCACCGCGCCCTTGGCCTTCACCCCGCCAGGGGCGCCGGCCACCTCGATCATCGGACTGGCCGACGGCCGGGGACGCGATGGCGCGACCGGTGCGCGCGTCTGGGCCGCGGCCACGGCCTGCGTGGGCATGGGCCGCGGACCGTGCCCAGCGCCCGTGGACGCCCACGCCGCGACACCGCCGGTAATGGCGGCAACCGCGGTCAGCACGACGATCCACACTCTGAGCCGCATCACACCTGCCCTCTGCCCTTCCAAGAAATACCCATCAACCGGTAAGAAACGTCCGCCAGGCTCTCCTGGTTTCCGCCCGGATCTGCCGAGCACGCCGATGGCACTTCCGTGGCCGGCGCCTGGGTGCTACCGCCCGGGCAGCAGCACGCTCAGGCAGGTGACACAGCCTTCAAGCTTCTCGAACTCGCTGATGTCCACGACGACCGGTGTGAAGCCCAGGTCCTCAAGGAGTCCAGCAGTGCGGGGAGCGGACGCGGCGATCAGCACGCGCTCGCCGCCGAGCGGGACGACGTGGCTGCCGCCCTCTTCGGTGACCGGGCGCACCGCCGGGAACAGTCCGGCCGGCACCAGCCCGGGCAGCAGCAGGAACGTGCCGTCGGGCAGCGCGGTCACCGCGGACTTCAGATGCAGCACCTTTCCCAGCGGGACGGCGATCACCGTGCGGCCCAGCGGAGTGAGCAGCGACCGCAGCTGGCGGATGCCGTCGCCGTTGGTCCGCCCGCCGCGGGGTATCGGATGCACAAGGTCTCATCCTGTCATCTGTGTGGCGCCCACGCGCGTAGCGTTGGTGGCATGACTGAAACGACCTGGCTGGATGCGACCGCACAAGCTGATCTTGTCCGCCGCGGTGAGGTGAGTCCCAAAGAGCTGGCAGAGGCGGCCATCGCCCGGATTGAGGCGGTCAACCCGCAGCTGGATGCCGTGATCCGGACACGGTTCGATGCGGCGCGGCTGGAGGCTGACGGCGATCTGCCCGATGGCCCGTTCCGGGGTGTGCCGATCCTGTATAAGGATCTGGGCTGCATGGTCGCGGGCGAGCCCACGGCGTTTGGCCTCGGGCCGCTGCGTGAGCTGGCGTGGCCGGTAACGTCCTACCTCGCGGAGCAGTTCCGGGCGGCTGGCTTCGTCCCGCTCGGCCGCACCAATGTGCCGGAGCTTGGCACCACGGTGACTACCGAGGCGCGAAGCTTTCCCCCGGCGCGTAACCCGTGGGATCCCGGTCATTCGACTGGCGGCTCGTCAGGGGGGTCAGCCGCCGCGGTGGCGGCCGGCCTAGTGCCGGTTGCGCACGCCAACGACGGCGGCGGCTCCATCCGCATCCCGGCGAGCGAGTGCGGGCTGGTGGGGCTCAAGCCGACCCGCGGGCGGGTGAGCCAGGGCCCGCTGATCGGGGAGGCATGGGCCGGCGGCGTGATCGACGGAGCGGTCGCGCGGACCGTGCGGGACGCGGCCGGCGTGCTCGATGCGATCAGCCAGCGCATGCCGGGCGAGCCGTACTACGCCCCGGCGCTGCCGCGCCCGCTGGTGCAGGAGGTCGGCGCCGATCCGGGCCAGCTGCGGATCGGGGTGCTCGACCGGCCAGGCGCGGAGGGTTATCTCGACGATCCGCAGTGCCGCGCCGCAGTAGCCAGCGCAGCGCGGCTGCTGGAGTCGCTCGGCCACCACATCGACCAGTCCGCGCCCGCGGCCATGTTCGAGCGGGAGTTCACCGGGCACTTCAACACGATCATCGCCGCCGACGCCGAAGCGACATTCCAGGCCTTCGAGATGCTGCTCGGCGGCCCGATCGGCGAGGACGAGATCGAACCGCGCAACGCCGGCTACCGGCGGGCCGGCCGCGAGCTTGGTGCGGTGGCCTACCTGCAGAGCCGGGCGTGGTTGGGGATGTGGGCGCGCCGCATGGCGGGCTGGTGGACCGACCATGACCTGCTCGTGACGCCCACCCTTGGCGCGCCACCGCCCGAGCTGGGCTGGTTCACCGCTGCCGGGCCACAGCAGGAGGGGGAACGAATCGTCAGCTTCATCCCGTACACCGCACAGTTCAACATGACCGGCCAGCCGGCCATCAGCCTCCCCCTGCACTGGACACCCGCCGGCCTGCCGGTCGGCGTGCAGCTGGCCGCCGCCTACGGGCGGGAGGACATACTCATCCAGGTCGCCAGCCAGCTCGAGCAAGCCGCGCCCTGGAGCGAACGACACCCGCCGATACACGCGTAGTAACCCACCGATACGCGACAGCATGGCCAAAGCCAGCGAGATCGCCGCGCAGTTCCCCCGGCTGCGCGCCCGCCTCCAAACAGCCGCCTCCGGCTACGCCGCGGCACCCGACAACACCTTCGAGTTCGGCCTCCAAGCCATCCTCGACGGCCTGCAAGCCCAGCTCACCGCCGGTGCATAATTCATGCCTCTCCCCACTGGCGCTCTAACTAGTTCAATCATATGCTTTAGTTAATCAGTTAACGGATTCAGAGCAAGCACGAGGTGCGCGATGACGGTACTGCGCGGAGCGCTGCTGGTGGACGGGACCGGGGCGCCGCCGCGGCCCGCTGACGTGGTCCTCGAGGCGGACCGGATCGCCGCGGTCGAGGCGCCGGGCACGGCGTCGGGGAGCGGCGACGTCGTCGATCTTGACGGCCTGGTGCTGGCCCCGGGATTCATCGACTGCCACACTCACTATGACGCGCAGGTGCTGTGGGACCCCGACCTCACCCCCTCGTCCTGGCACGGCGTGACCACGGTGGTGATGGGCAACTGCGGGTTCGGCATCGCCCCGACCCGGCCGGCCGGCCGGGAGACGATCGCGCGGACGCTGGAGAACGTCGAAGGCATGTCCGTGGAGGCGCTGTTCGCGGGCATCCCCTGGACCTTCGAGACCTTCCCCGAGTACCTGGACGCGGTCGAGCGGGCCGCGCCGAAGCTGAACGTGGCGGTCATGCTCGGTCACACCCCGCTGCGGCTGTACGTGCTGGGCGAGGAGGCGGCCGAGCGGGATGCCACCTCGGCCGAGATCGAGGAGATGCGCCGCCTCGTCGCCGACGCCCTCGACGCCGGCGCGATCGGCTTCGCGTCCTCGCGCCAGCCCGCCCACGCCGGCGCCTGGGGCAAGCCCGTGCCCAGCCGGCTCGCCACCACCGATGAGCTGATGCGGCTGGCCGAGCCGCTGGCCGAGCGCGGCCGCGGCACGTTCGCGATCACGCACGGACCAGACTTCGGCCCCGTGGAGCTCGCCGAACTGTCCGTCAAGACCGGGCGGCCGGTCACCTGGACGGCCCTGAACGCCTCACCGGGCGCCTTCCGCCTGCTGGACAAGGCTGCGGCCCGCGGCGGCGAGGTCTGGCCCCAGATCGCGTGCCGCCCGATCGTCTTCCAGGTCACCCTGGCCGAGCCGGCGCCGTTCGCCCGCGCCGACGCGTTCGCCCAGGTGCTGTCAGTTCCTTCTGCCGAACGGTCCCGGTTCTACCGGGACCCGGCCTGGCGGGAGCGGGCCCGGGCGGACGTGGCCAGGCAGTGGTACTACGGCTGGGACAAGGTATTCGTGGCCGAGACGGTGGCGCACCCCGAGCTGGCCGACGGGCCCTCGCTCGCGGAGCTGGCCGCCAAGCGCGGCGTCGACCCGCTCGACGTGCTGTGCGACGTCGCCCTCGACGATGACCTGGCGACCCGCTTCCGGGTCGTGGTCGCCAACGACGATGCCACCTCGCTCGCCGGACTGCTCCGGGACGACCGCACCCTGCTCGGCTTGTCCGACGCGGGCGCGCACGCCAGCCAGCTCTGCGACGCGGTCTTCGCCACTTACCTGCTGGAGCACTGGGTCCGGGAGACCGGCACGCTGTCCCTGGAGAAGGCCATCTGGCGGATCACCGGGCACCCCGCGGCGGTGTTCGGGATCCCCGGCCGGGGCCGGGTCGCCCCCGGGTACTTCGCCGACCTGGTCGCCTTCGACCCCGCCACCGTCGGGGTGGAGCGGATGGAGCGGGTGTATGACCTGCCCGCGGGCGCCGACCGGCTTATCGCCCGCAGCCACGGTCTGCACCAGGTCTGGGTCAACGGCGCACTGGCCGATGACGGCGACGGCCACGGCGTCCCGCGGGCAGGCCGCCTGATTCGGGACGGCGGAACATCCACGGGCCCTTCGGGGCCGGCCCGCTGAACCCGCCGCAGACAAGGGAGGACCTCATGGAGATTCCGCGGATCATCAGCGTCGACGACCACGTCATCGAGCCCGCGCACGTGTGGCAGGAGTACCTGCCCGCCGCCTTCCGCGACGCCGGGCCGCGGCTCACCCGGGTCAAGGGGAGGCTGCGGTTCGAGCCGCGGCACATGGCCTTCCGCGAAGAGGAGGACGGGTACTGGGCAGACTGCTGGTCGTTCGGCGGAGTGCTGTTCCCGGTCACCGGCGGGTTCGCGGCGGTCAGCTTCCCCCGCGATCAAGCCCACAACCGGGCCGTGCTGTTCGACGACATCCTGCCCGGCTGCTACGACCGTACGGCCCGGCTGGCCGACATGGACCGCAATCACACCGACGCGTCGCTGTGCTTCCCCACCTTCCCGCGCTTTTGCGGGCAGACGTTTCTCGAGCGCGGCGATCGTGATCTCGCGCTGGCCTGCGTCCGGGCCTATAACGACTGGATGATCGGCGAATGGTGCGCGGATGCGGCCCGCGGCCGGCTGATCCCGCTCACCCTCATCCCGATGTGGGACCCGGACCTGGCGGCGCAGGAGGTGCGGCGCTGCGCGGCCAAGGGGTCGCACGCCATCGCGTTCTCCGAGAATCCGGCCGCTCTGGGCCTGCCCAGCGTGCACACCGATGACTGGGATCCGCTGTGGGCCGCGTGCGAGGAAACCGACACCGTGGTCAACATGCACATCGGCTCGTCCTCCACCTTCAGCAAGACCAGCGACGACGCGCCGCCGCTGGTCATCATCGCGCTCACCTTCGAGGGCGCGTCGCACGCCCTGGTGGACTGGCTGACCAGCGGCGTGCTGGCCCGGTTCTCCTCGCTGCGGATCGCCTTGTCCGAGGGCCAGGTGGGCTGGATGCCGTTCCTGCTTGAGCGGCTCGACGAGGCCTGGGAGCACGCCCGCGGCTACGCGAAGACCCAGGAGAAGGTGCCGGAGCCGCCCAGCACGTACGTCCCGGGCCGGGTCTTCGGCTGCGTCTTCGACGACCAGGTGGGCCTGGCACTGCGGGACCGCATCGGCATGGGCCAGATCATGTTCGAGACCGACTACCCGCACGGCGACTCCACGTTCCCGCACTCGAGGGACACCGCCGCCACGATCGCGTCGAAGGCGGGCCTGTCGGAGCAGGAAACCTGGCGGCTGCTGCGCGGCAACGCGATCTCCTGCTACCGGCTGGACCGCTACGGCATCACGCACTGACGGGCCCGAGCCGGCTGGCTCAGGCCCGTCAGCGGCAGGTCGTCAGGGATCGGGGCGGCCCGCGTCCTGCGGGTCAAGCGCCTCCTGGGTCACCGACGGCGGTACGTGCCGGGCCTCCGCGTCGCCGTGCAGGTTCTTCTGGGCCGCGGCTGCGCCCGCCATCGGCGTGTCCGCGCCGGGCCCCGCTGCGACGGCCTCGGGCCACCGCTTGAGTTCCACCTGCGGGATCAGCCAGCTGGCCAGGAAGGCGAGCGCGGCGATCGGCACCGCGATGAGGAACACGGTCTGGATCGACTCGGCATAGCCGGCCACGAAGCCGGCGTGTACGGCCGCGGGGAGTTGCTTGAGCAGGGCCGGGGTGACGTCGGCGGCGCTGAATCCCTTCGGCAGGGCGACCCCGTGCAGGTGGCTGGCCAGGTTGCCGACCAGCACGTTGGCGAAGATCGCGCCGAAGATCGCAGTGCCGAACGACCCGCCGATCGAGCGGAAGAAGGTGGCGCCGGAGGTCGCGACGCCCAGTTCGCTGTGCGGCACCCCGTTCTGCACGATGATCACCAGCACCTGCATGACACCGCCGATGCCCATGCCGAGCACGAGCATGTAGGCCGCGTCCTGGAGGGTGGACGAGCCCACGCCCATCAGCGAGAGCAGGTACAGGCCCAGGGTCATCAGCGCGGAGCCGGCGATGGGGAAGAACCGGTACTTGCCGGTCTTGGAGATGATCTGCCCGGAGCCGATGGAGACGGCCAGGAGCCCGGCCATGAGCGGCAGCAGGTACACCCCGGAGATGGTCGGGCTGATGCCCCGGACGACCTGGAAGAACGCGGGCAGGTAGGTGATCGCGCCGAACATCGCGAAGCCGACGATGAAGCCGACCAGACTGGTCACCGAGAAGGTGCGCAGCTTGAACAGGTGGAGCGGCAGGACCGGCTCGGCGGCCCGCCGCTCGACCAGCACGAACACGGCGATCAGCACTACGCCGGCCACGCCCAGGATGTAGATGGGGGCCGACTTCCACGGGTAGGTGGTGCCGCCCAGGCTGGTCAGCAGGATCAGCGAGGTGACGGCCAGCGACAGCACAGCGGTGCCGAGGTAGTCGATCACGTGGTGCACCCGGCGCAGCTGCCCGGGCACCTGGCTGGCCACCACGATCAGCGCGACCGCGCCGATCGGGACGTTGATGTAGAAGATCCAGCGCCAGGTTAGGTTGTCCACGAACACGCCGCCGAGCAGCGGCCCGATCACGCTGGCGACGCCGAAGACCGCGCCGAACAGCCCGACGTAGCGGCCGCGCTCGCGGGGCGAGACGATGTCCCCGACGATGGCCTGCGCGCCGACCATCAGGCCGCCGCTGCCCAGGCCCTGGACCGCGCGGAACGCGATGAGCTCGATCATCGACTGGCTGAGGCCGGCCAGAATCGAGCCGGCCAGGAAGATGACGATCGCGGCCTGGAAGAAGATCTTCCGGCCGTACTGGTCGCCGAGCTTGCCCCACAGCGGGGTGGACACCGTGGCGGCCAGCAGGTAGGCGGTGATGACCCAGGCGATGTGCGACCCGCCCTTGAGGTCACCGACGATCGTCGGCAGCGCCGTGGACACGATCGTCTGGTCCAGCGCGGCGAGCAGCATGCCGAGCATGAGCGCGCCGATGATGAGCAGGATGCGGCGGCGGCTGAGCCCGGGCAGGGCGCCGTTGCCGACGATGTCCGCGGCGGGCGCGGGAGTGGCGGAGGCCATTAGAGGTAATCCTTCCTATCCGTCACGTTCCCCGTGACGGGACGCCCCGTGACTTGAAGCTCTGTGACTTGAAGCTCTGTGACTTGACGCTTTGTGACTTGGCGTAGGGCGCAGTGCTCGGGCAGCCCGTCGGCGAGCGCCCGGAACCCGAGGTCGATGAGCTGGTCGAGCGGCACGGTGCCACCGGAACCGGCCCAGAACGTCGTGCTGGCGCGGAACACGCCGGCGGCCGTGGCGGCCAGCAGCCCCGGATAGGGATCCCGGTCCGGATCGGTGCCGAGCCGCTCGGCGAGTCCTTCGGTGATGGCTCGCTCGAGCATCGCCATCTGCGCCGCGTGGGCCGCGCGCAGGTGCGGGTCGGCACGGGCCGCCTTCATCCGGCGCAGCCAGTCCGTCGGGTCGCCGCCGAGCTCACTGAGCTCATCGGCCACCGTCTGGGCCTCGTTGACCATGACCACGCGTAGCGCGTCCAGGACGGGCTCGCCGGGCGCCTGATGCACGACGCGCTCGCGCAGCGCCGCCACCCGGTCCGGGTCCGCACCGTACAGTGCGGCTTCCTTGGACGGGAAGTAGTTGAAGAACGTGCGCGGCGACACCTCAGCCGCCTCGGCGATGTCCTCCACGGTGACGTGGGCAAAGCCGCGTTCGGCGATCAGGTCGAGGGCTATCCGGCGCAGCGACCGGCGTAGTAATAGGACAACGCGCTAGAGGCCGTTGTTGAGCAGGGATGTGGTTGATACAGGAACGTCCTCCTGGTGCGGTAGTACGGGCTTGGTGTCCCAAACGCAGCGAAGAG